>Ga0190293_1000312_pt1 | contig 17022 bp, 13 predicted proteins | sample 48693001_MG_FD_161671 | JGI IMG/M metagenome (GOLD analysis project Ga0190293, IMG submission 161671) | Hydrothermal vent microbial mat bacterial communities from Southern Trench, Guaymas Basin, Mexico - 4869-30-0-1_MG | ecosystem: Environmental > Aquatic > Marine > Hydrothermal vents >...
TCCGATATTATCGTTATCGGCACTAATGACCATGATATGGCCGTTGCCGTCAATCGCATACATGCCTTGCAGGGGGGATATGTGTTATGCGACAATGGCCAGGTGGTAAACGAAGTCCCTATGCCCATATGGGGTTTGATAGCCGACCTCTCTATACAAGAACTGGTAGCACGGTTATCGTCCTTGAAAAAAGCACTGGCAAACCGCGGGGTCATGTTTCCGGATCCTCTACTGACCATTATCACCCTTACCGGAGCGGCCATACCTTTTTTCAGAATATGCGAAGAGGGTTATGTAGACCTGAAAAGCGGGGATACTCTTGGTCTATACATTTAAGCTAATGCAGTTATTTATAAAGCTCAAGCGATACCCCGCGTACCGGTACAGAGGTCTGCGGGGGTTCGTTTTAAAGTCGGGCAACTGTCTGAGATCGTTAGGCGCCGTTAGGCCCGCAGCATACAAATAGATGGTTACAAAGATATAAATAGTCGTTATTTATGAGCATATTTTAATACAACTGGCAGCGGCGGGCCTTACGGCGCCTTAGGAGCGAGTTTTGGCCGGCTTTAAAGCGAATTTCCGCAGACCGGCAAGACAACTCAGCTTCCGTTTTGCGGATAACCGGTTAAACTAAAGCGAGCGTTTCAAATTTGATGGTCTCGCAAAAAGTCAGAAAAGCTACTTTTTACAAGAGTGTTTTGTGTTTGGTGTTTAGTGTTTTGGAGTCTAACAGCTTGGTATATCAGCTTTTTTTCCATACTAAATCCAAAATACTAAACACCAAACACTTGATGAATTCGACTTTTTACGAATTCATCAAATTTAAGGATTTCATACATGAAAGAAGCAACCACAAACCAATCCAAGACAAATCAACAACAACCACCTCCATGGCTCAAAAAATGGATGGTTGCAACACGCCCGTTTGCCTTGCCGGCATCGACCATGTCGGTTATATTTGGCACCGTTCTGGCCATCACCATCGGCAACGCACCTTTTAATCTACTTCTCTTTCTTGCCGCATTTATCGGTATGGTGTTTCTGCACACCGGCAGCAACCTGCTCAATGATGTATTTGACTTCAAAAAAGGTATTGACAGAAACGTCAATCCCGTCAGCGGTGCCGTAGTTCGAGACTGGATCACGCCTGCTCAGGCTTTGCGGGCAGGGTTGCTTTTCCTTTTGATCGGGACCATTATCGGCCTGTTCATTGTAAGCCGTGTGGGCAAACCCATACTTTGGATCGGTATGACGGGTGTTGCGGTGGGTGGATTCTATACATGGGGGCCCATGCCGTTGAAATTCAATGCACTTGGGGACCTTGCCGTTTTCCTGAATTTCGGTGTCCTCGGTTCCCTGGGCGCCTGGACAGTTCAGACCGGCTCCCTTTCCTGGACACCCATTTTATGGGCCATCCCCATGTCCATTTTCGTCGTCGCTATCCTGCATGCCAATAACTGGCGCGACATCCAAAGTGATCAAGCCGGCGGCATCAAAACCATGGCCAGTGTTCTGGGGGATGCGACATCCGAAGGCTACTATACCTTTCTGCTCCTCTCTCCCTTTGCCATTATTCTAATCTTTCTGCTTTTGTCCATTTTCAATGGTCTGAGGCCGGAAATGCCCATGACATTCCTGATAATTTTTATCGCCATTCCCAAGGCGAACAGACTCATTAAAAAAGGAAAACGTAGAAAAAACCCGGCAATGCCTCTTGATTTTATTGCCCTGGATGGGGCAACAGCTCAATTGAATCTTATTTTCGGCATCCTTTGCACGGTTGCACTGGGTCTGGATTCTTTCCTGTCGGTGGTGTTGAAATAGGCCTGTCCCCTAAATCAGGAACAACTTGAACATCGAACGTCCAACGTCCAACATCGAATTTTGAATGGAAAAGATGAAGAAACCGGCGTGGGACTTGGGTTTCAATATTTTTTGATTCATCATTGGACGTTCGATGTTCGATGTTGGACGTTCATCTTTTCAAAATCATCATTCAATATTCCTTGTCCGATATTGGACATTCACGCATTTGAAGCTCAATGGATCCGGATTTCACGTATGAAACTGACAATCTCAACCACCTTTTTAGCCATCCTTCTTTTTGTACCCTTGTTCATCACAAGAGGCATGGGGCCTATCGACTTCTGGTGGTGGCTCTCCGCCAATTTAATCATCCTCATCTCCATAGCCGCATTTTTTGATCCAGCATGGCGTTCTTCCTTACGTCAAGATCTGGCCGGGAACATGCGCTTCAAAATCGGCATGGGAATCCTGGCCGCACTTTTTCTATACGTGGTTTTTTCTGCCGGTAATTTTCTTTCCAGAAACATCTTTACTTTTGCGGGAAGCGGTATCCAGGATGTCTATGCATTCAAGATGGGTGCATCAGGATTTCGAATTGCCGTCCTGATGATTATCATTATCGGACCCGGGGAAGAGCTCTTCTGGCGGGGTTTTCTTCAGCGCAGTCTTCAAAACAAGGCAGGCAGATACCTGGGTTTTATCTTGGCAACCGGCATCTATACGCTCGTTCATCTGGGGAGCGGCAATGCTATGCTCGTGCTGGCGGCCGGTGTGTGTGGTCTGTTCTGGGGATACCTCTATCTCAGGTACGGTTCCATCACACTGAACATCGTCAGTCATACATTATGGGATGTAACCGTTTTTTTATGCCTGCCTTTTAACACGTAATGGGTCAATTTGTTTTGCGGTTATCTATAACGCTAAAACGATACCGTGTACAGCGGTCTGCGGGGGTTCGGTTTAAAGTCGGGCAACTGTCTGAGCTCGTTAGGTGCCGTTAGGCCCGCAGCATACAAATAGATGTTTACAAAGATATAACCAGTCGTTAATTATGAGCATATTTTAATCCGACTGGCAGCGGCGGGCCTTACGGCACCTTAGGAGCGAGTTTTGGCCGGCTTTAAAGCGAATTTCCGCAGACCGCTAAGACAACCCAGCTTATGTTTTTCGGGTCAGACCATATGCATCGCCACCAACTCAGCGATATCCCGTGTCTTGATTTCCTCTTCTTTATCCAGTTCTTTCATGCCGTCTTCGAGCATGGTTAAGCAGAACGGACAACTTACCGCCACATTTGCCACCTGCTGGCCCACGATTTCCTCTGCTCGTTCCAGGTTGATTCTTTTTCCAATGGTCTCCTCCATCCACATTCTTCCCCCACCGGCGCCACAACAAAAACTTTCCCGGCCATGTCGATGGAGCTCCTTGAGTCCCTCTTTTGACAGGGACTTCAGAATCGATCTGGGTTGATCATAAACCGAATTGTATCGTCCCAAATAGCAGGGATCATGATACGTCAAAGATCCTTCCAGTGATTTGCTTAAGGCTATTTTGCCCTCTTTTACGAGCTGGTCGATGAATTCCGAATGATGGATCACCTGGTAATTTCCGCCCATTTGCGGGTATTCATGTTTAAGCGTGTTGAAGCAATGGGGGCATGCTGTGATAATTTTTTTAACCTTGTAATTGTTCAAGGTTTCGATGTTTTCTTGCGCCATCATCTGGTATAACATCTCATTGCCCACACGTCTGGCAAAATCGCCGGTGCATTTTTCCTCCACACCCAGAATTGCAAAGTCAATACCGGCTTTATGCAGAATTTTGACCAGGCTGGTGGAAACTTTTTTGGTTCGATCATCGAATGAGCCGGCACAACCAACCCACAGCAGATATTCGACATCGGCGTTGTCTGCCATCGTTTTAACGCCTAACCCCTTTGCCCAATCAGCGCGCTTATCATACCCTATTCCCCATGGGTTGCCGTTGCGCTCCAGACCCTTGAGGGCCGTATTCAATTCTTTGGGATAGGTTTCCGCCATCAGGGTCTGCCCCTGTCTCATGGCGATTATTCGCGGGACGTGCTCAATGGTCACCGGGCAAACCTCTTCACAGGCGCGGCAGGTAGTACAAGCCCAGAGTGTGTCCGTGTCGATCACATCACCAATAAGCTGCTTTTTGCTGTTGAACTCAGCCATCTGTTCGGAAATCCGGGCTTTAATTTTATCCGTTTGGTCGGCATCGCCATTTATTTTGATGGATGCGGACAACTTCGCGCGTTTGACAATGTTGTCTGCATTATCGAAAAGTTCGAATTTCAGTTTGTCATTGAAGTCATGCAGGTTTAACGGTTTGTCAGTGATATACGTAGGGCAAACCTCTTTACAGCGACCACACTCGGTGCAGGTGTAAAGATCCAATCCCTGTTTCCAGTTGAGCTGGTGGATGTGATTGATTCCCAGGGATTCATCTTCCCAGGCCGCCTCATCTTCCAAATCCAAAAGCTTGGTCTTTTGATGGGGATATCCCAGTTTCTTAAAAAAAACATTGGGAAGCGCGGTGATGACATGAAAGTGTTTTCCCAAGGGCAAAAAATTAAGAAAAGTCAATTGGGTGATGATATGTAACCAAAACATACCGATTATGATATAACCAAGAACGTCCGTACCCATCCCGGATATAAGGGCCGCTGCTCCCAGTGAAACAGGTGTCCAAAGGAACTCGGAACCATACTGCGGGTTATTAAAGAAATGAAGCTGCCCCGGGTTATTGTGCAACATAATTAAGTTATATCGTGCGCCGTCATATAAGAGATCGGAAATCATCAAAACACCAATCATCCCCAAAACAAAATACGCTTCCCATGTATTGTGAAGTCGTTCCGGTTTAAGCACCGCTCGACGAATGATAGCATAAATAACCATCAGCAGAACAATGCCTTCCATGATGTCTTTCAGGGTGATATAGAGATATCCCAGGATATAATGATCGCCAAACAAAGGCAGTTGATACCCGTGTACAAATCCTTCACCATACAACGTCAGACTGCGAATCAACAAAATGCAGAACCCCCAGAATATTAAGGCGTGCATTATCCCTGAGGCCCGCTCCTTTTTCCTTCCCACCAAGCGCTTCTGACCCATTGCCAAAACCACTAAATTCCTAAGCCGTGCCTTGATATGATTGGCCCTATCGGCAGGTTCAAGTGCCATCAGCAGTCTGATTTTAAAAAACATCGTTCGTCCGAAAATCGTCAGCCCGACAATGAGCAGTAAAGACATCAATAGGGGATTCATGGGTACCTTAGGGATTTGGTGTTTGGTGTTTGGTATTTGGTATTTGGTGTTTTGTGTTTGGTGTTTGGTGTTTTGTATTTTGTATTTTGTGTTTTGTGTTTGGTGTTTGGTGTTTGGTGTTTGGTGTTTTGTGTTGGGTGCGCCGGGATCTTACCAAAAACAAAACACTCAACACCAAACACTATCTAAATTAAGCGGACGCTTATTTTAGTTCCTTAATTTATTAATTTCCTCTCGCAGAATAGGCACCACCTCAAACAGATCTCCAACGATACCATAATCAGCCACATTGAATATAGGGGCTTCGGGATCTTTGTTAACAGCCAGTATCACTTTGGATCCGTTCATGCCGGCGAGGTGCTGAATAGCTCCGGAAATACCGATAGCCATATAAAGGGAAGGTGCTACAATTTTACCTGTCTGACCCACTTGTTTATTATGGGCCATGAAACCACCATCAACCATAGAACGGGAAGAACCAAAACCGGCTTTTAGATCGCTGGCCAGTTCTTTTACAAGATCGACACCGGCTTGATCTTTCGCACCTCTTCCTACCGATATGACAATGTTGGCATCGGCAAGATCGATTTCACCGCTTGCATCCGAAAGGAGTTCCTTGATCACGGCCTTTAAATCAGCTGCGGGAAGGGAAAGTTTTTTGACGTTTTCTGTTCCCGTGATTTCTTCCGTGGCCTCGAACGCACCGGCTCTGACAACTGCCACGAGTTTATCGGTGTTGACCTTGACTCGTTGCATCACTTTATTTGCAATGGCGGGTCTTATGACTTCGATTTGGTCTCCGGAAAGCACTACGTCGGTTATTTCAGTAGCGCACGCAGCATCCAACTGAGCGGCAACCCTCGGGGCAGCGGCTTTGCCGCTTTCGGAAAAACCGAACCAAACCAGATTGGCCCCAAATTGTTTGGCTGCATCCACAACACAGGATGCGTATGGTCCGGCTGAAAACAGTTCCAATCCTGGGTCATCGGCGACATATTGTGTATCGGAGCCGGCATTTACCAAATCTGTAATTAACGATTCGATATTACTGCCAATCGCAACAACAGCAGTTTCTGCTCCGATGGCTTTGGCTTTTGATAAAAGTTCGACAGTACTGCCTTTTAGTACACCTTCTTTGATGTCTGCGATTACGAGTATTTTAGTCATAGTATTATTCCTCGTCTGAATACGGTTGCCATTTAATAACTTGAATCCTTGACCCCTTGAATCCTAAATGTCGACTACAATACTTTGGCTTCATTAACCAAAAGACCAACGACCTGGGCGGTAATTTCAGCAGCATCGCCTTCATATTTTTGCCCGGCCTTGCGTGATTTCGATGTTATAAATTCAACCACTTCCGATTTCGGTACAGCGCCTCCGATTTCATCAAGCGAAGTCCCTAGTGCCGCTATATCCATGACATCGATTTTCTTTTTCTTAGCCATCATGATGCCGCGCATCTGAGTCAATCGAGGTTCATTGATGCTATCACTAACAGTGACAACGGCTGGTAATACCAATTCAACAATTTCGGTTCCGGCGTCCCCTAATCGGGAAACTTTTATGTGTTGGTCGTCCATCACTTCGATGTCAATGACATTACTTACACATGGCAATCCCAGATACTCTGCAAAAATGATCCCGGTTTGTCCACTATCCGTATCCTGGGCTTGCTTTCCTAGGATAACAAGATCATAGTCTCCCTTTTCATAAACCTTTTGCAATATTTTGGCAAAGATCGAGGAGTCAGCCTTGTCCAGTATCGAATCATCAATTTGAATCCCGTTTTCAATACCCATGGCAAAGCCTTTCCGGATAATTTTGGTATTGTCTTCACCACCACCGATACTGACCAACGTTGTTTCGGCATTGTTACTTTCCTTAAGCTGTACAGTGGCTTCCACTGCATTTTCATCCCAGGCATTCATGACATACTGTAGCCCGTCTTCTACGATAGCACCATCTTCAACGTGGATAGTCAATTCCACATCAACTACTTTTTTTACTGTTGTGAGAATTTTCAAAATATCCTCCTGTTTTATAGCAATTCAGTATCTTGAATATTAGTTATTGGATTTTTTAAGTGAAAAAATATCACGAAAACACGAAATTCAAAAAACACGAAATTTAGTTGGTCTTTTTCGTGTTTTCGTTCTTTCGTGTTTTCGTGATGAAAATCATTTCAAATAAAACCAATATATCGATTCCCTTGTATACCCGTTTCCTATTCAGAAGATGAGGGAAACACAAGGGCTTCAGTCAATACAAAAGCTGCCTGGAGATACGATGTAGGACAGAGTGGAAAACATTCCTTGCAGTCGTTGCATTCCTTTGAGGCTATTTCCGGAATAAAACTGATCTCTTTTCTTATACCTCTGTCAACAAATCCAACAGCGTTCTTCTTCTTTACCTCAGCGCAGTATCTTACACACAAACCACAATGAATGCAAAACGAGGCCTCTTTTTCAAAACGGTTTTTATCTGCTCCATACACTTGAGCTAAATCATGCAATGCCGGTGAATCCGGGGCATGAGCCAGTAACAGCTCTAAAATAGTTTTGCGGATTCTATCTATCTTCTCAGATCGGGTCCTGACGATTAATTTTTCTTCTACCGGGTAAACACAGGAAACAACGAGCTTGGTCCAACCGCGAGCTTCTGCTTCCACGATGCAAAGTCGGCAACCCCCAAACGGTTCCAGTTTTTCGTGGTAACAGAGTGTGGGGATAGGTATACCCGCACTTTGGGCTGCCGCAAGAACAGTCATTCCTTCTGTTGCTTTAACCTCTTTTCCATCAATTTCTAAAAAGATATCACTCATTTTTCTTTGCTCTTTCTAATTATAATTCTTTTTTCTTCAGGGATAGGAGGCGGAACAGGTTTGCCGGATATCTTTGCCACCGCACCAAAACGAGGAGGACAAACTTCAAAGCAGGTTCCGCAATTGGTACATTTTTCCTGGTCAATGATATGGATCTTTTTCTTGCCGCCGTCAATCGCTTTTGCAGGACACTTCTTATAGCAAATCCCACAAGCGAGGCACTTGCCCGGGTCAATATAGAAAGCGATCAGTTCCTTGCAGGACAACGCCGGGCACCGCTTCTCCTTGATATGTGCCTCGTACTCATCTCTGAAGTAGCGTAAGGTGCTTAAAAACGGGTTAGGGGCACTCTTACCTAAAGCGCAAAGAGAGGCTTCAACGGCTGTTTCCGAAAGCACCTCTAAAAGCTCGATGTCGCCCTCTTCCCCTTTTCCTTCGGTGATATTCGTAAGAATCCTATGCATCTGCCGCAAGCCCTCGCGGCAGGGAACACATTTCCCGCAGGATTCATCCGTGAGAAAGTTAATGAAGTACCTGGCAACATCCACCATACAGGTATCTTCATCCATGACAATCATTCCACCGGATCCCATCATTGAACCGGCTTTGGTAAGTTCATCAAACCCAACTTCCAAATCTAACTGCTCCTCAGGGATACATCCGCCTGACGGTCCTCCGGTCTGCACTGCTTTGAACTTCTTGCCATCAGGTATACCACCGCCGATCTTGTAAATAATATCTCTCAGGGTAATGCCCATGGGTACTTCCACAAGCCCGGTATTGGTTATCTTGCCGACCAAAGAGAAAATCTTGGTGCCCTTACTGCTTTCGGTTCCAATTTCAGTAAACCAGTCAGCACCGTTATTGATGATAAGCGGCACATTTGCCCATGTTTCAACATTATTCAACACGCTAGGTCTTTCCCAAAGGCCCTTGACGTTGGAGCGAACATACTTTGGCCTGGGTTCTCCAACTCTCCCTTCCAATGCCGTCATCAGGGCGGTTGATTCACCACAGACAAAGGCGCCGGCCCCCTGGTGTACAAAAACATTGAAATCATAGCCTGAACCAAGGATATTTTCCCCGAGCAACCCATAGGCTTCAGCCTGTTTGATCGCGAGATTTATATTCTTCACTGCCAAGGGGTATTCCTGTCGAACATAAATATAGCCCTCGTTAGAACCGATTGCATAGCCGCCAATGATCAAGCCCTCAAGAATGGAATGCGGATTTCCTTCAAGAAGCGCTCTATCCATAAACGCCCCGGGATCACCCTCATCGGCATTAACGATCACATATTTTATGGGTTCAGGGGCATTGCGGGATCCTTCCCACTTTCTTCCGGCAGGGAAACCAGCACCGCCCCTTCCTCTTAGATTGGATTTTTTGACTTCCTCCAATACGTCTACGGCGGTCATCTTAGAAAGCGCTTTGGCTAATGCGGAATAACCGTCTAACGCCAGATAATCATCGATGTTCTTGGAATCGATCTTAATGTTGTTGCAGAGAACGGTTCGTTGTTGATTTTTATAAAAGGTGATATCGGATTCATGGATGGCTCGTTCACCTGTGACCGGGTCTTCATAGAGCAGACGATCGACAACTTTTTTCTCCTTTATGGTTTGCGAGATAATCTCGGGAACATCTTCAGGCGTTACCTGGAGATAGCATATCTCCTCGGGGTAAATCACCACAACGGGCCCTCTCTCACAAAAACCGGGACACCCGGTCCCTTTGGTATCCACTTGAGCCTGCAAGCCTTCTTTTTCAATCTCTGCGCTAAAAGCCGCTATGACTTCATCCGCGCCTGAGGCAATACAACCAGCGCCGGCGCATATGGATATGCAAGGCTTTTTGGGATCTCTCTTGGATAATATTTCCTGTCTGAAGTTCTCTAATGCTTCAGGCGAGTTTAACCGCGCCATAATTTTCCCCTATTATTATTTTTCAGCCTATTAAGCAAACATCAGTTTTTAGTTCCGTAATTTTTTAACACGTCCGCTGTTTTGACCGGCGACATCTTACCGTGGACCTTCCCATCGACTTCCAGCACAGGTCCTAAAGCACAGCAACCGAGGCAATTAACCGTTTCCAGACTGAACTTTAAATCCAGGTCCGTTTCTCCAGACTTAATTCCAATAGCCTCTTCCACCGTGTCAAGGATACGCGTCGCACCGCGAACATGGCAGGCGGTACCCACACAAATGTGAATTTCATGACGTCCTTTAGGAACCAGGCTAAATGCCTTATAAAAGGTAGCGATATGCTGAATCCGGCTTGAAGGAACTTCTAGCCTTTCACCGACCCTTTCCAAGGCTTCCCTGGGGAGCCAATGGTTTTCACTTTGAATATCAAGTAATATTTGAATTAAAGAACTTGCCGCAACCTGGTGTTTGTCAATAATCTGATCGATTCTATCAATATCCATAACCGCTTTCCTAATCCTATTCATTCCGCAAACCTGATAAACCGGATAAAACAAATTTCAACACGAAATCACGAAAGTACGAAACCACGAAAAAGTACAATTTTAATTACATGTTCTTTCCCTAACTCGGCTAAACCGGAATAAAACTAGTTTTTCATCACGACTTTTTAATATTAACCTGGCGAATGAACTACCCCGCAGCAGAGCTGCGAAGTATCAAAATGACTTTTTATTTTATTTAACCCCTATGCAGAGCATAGAGGAATTCTTTTGATTAAATAGCCAACTCCGTCATGCCGGACATGATCCGGCATCCAGTGTTCTTCTGGATTCCCGCCTTCGCGGGAATGACAACCTGCGGGTATTTATCCGCCGGAGTAATACCCCACAATTCCATCATTCCAATATTCCAATTGGGGTGAAGTCCCTTGTGTGTTTTCGTGTTTTCCAGATTTCGTGTTTTCGTGATAATTTTTTATCTTTTAACACAGGCAACACTATACCGAAGCAAGAGCATAGCAATTCCGGTTCACATCGTACCTGACCAATCCGTGCATGGATGAACGATTCATATGCTTTGACACATCCGATGGGTTCAGACCCAACTTCTTAGAAATATCGCTCGTTGAAAGAGGTTCTTTCTTCAGGAGCAACAATATTTGGCTTATTGCCAATTTATCACCCATAATTTCATTAAATAGTCTATCGACCTCGCTACTTTCAAAAAATGCCTTGTACGCTTCTTCAGATTTTACGGGCACTCTGAGCCGCTCCCTTTCTACCAGTTTAAGGTAAGGGACTAATTTTCTAACGGCTTCAAGATTTAGCTTCAATTCATTTTTGTCTATTCCTTCACTCTTGCCAAGTGGTCCTAACGCTCTCACCTTCTCGGTAAAATCATTGGCAACTTCGGCCAGAAGATTTCCATCAGCACCGGACATAAATTCGATTCTTAGCCTTTCCGGGTTCAGGCCTATGGTTTGCATTATTTTTTTAAATATATGCGTATTGCTCAATGCATCGTAATTTCCATGGGTGATATAATTGCATTCACCTAACCGGCAACCACCAATAAACACGCCGTCTTGTCCATTTGAGAAGGCTCTGAGAATAAATTCCAAATCAACCCTGCCGGAACACATGACGCGAATTAGCCTGATTTCATTTGTATATTGCAGTCTGGAAACTCCAGCCAGGTCAGCAGCGCCGTATGCTCACCAATGACATACGAAACCTAATATTCTTGGTTTAAATTCAAAAACAGTACTCATTCTGCCTCCTTACCCGGAAACTACAAATATAAATAAATCATAAATTTGTCATTTGTCTTTTGAGTATTGTGATTTATACATCACGCCGCTGCATCAATCTGGCTCAAAAGTTCTTCATCGGTAAAATGCTTTAGTACAATTGCATTGGTTGGGCACTTTGCGTTACAAACACCGTCTCCTTTACAAAGAATCGGATTTACCCAGGCTTTTTTACCTTTGGGTGTATCAATAAATTCTATGGCATCATATGTACAAGCTGTAATACATGCTCCGCACGACACACAATCGTTTTCTTTCACTTCGCAAACAGAACCTGAGGCGATAACGGTATCTTTTGATAGAAGCGTTAAAGCCCGGCCTGCAGCACCATAGGCCTGGGTAATCGTTTCCGGTATATGCTTCGGATAGTGAGCCATCCCACAAAGGAAAACACCATCTGCAGCAAACTCAACAGGCTTCAATTTGACATGGGCTTCCTTGAAGAAATCGTCCGGGCTCAATGTAACCTTGAACAATCCGGCCACTTCCTTTGTTGATGCGGCGGGAATGACAGCGGCAGCCAAAGAAAGAACATCGGCATCTAATTCAAGTCGTTGACCTAAAATGGGATCAGTCACGGTTACTCTTAATATAGACCGGCCTCCCTCTTCAACAGCTTCCACCCGGGGCGGATCATCCGGCTCATAACGGATGAATCTCACCTCTTTCTCCGACGCCTCCCGATAATAATCCTCCCTGAACCCGTACGTTCTCATATCCCGGAAAAGAACATAGATATCCATCTTGGGGTTTATCTCTTTTAGTTTCAAGGCGTTTTTTATGGCATGACTACAGCATACCCTGCTGCAGTAATTTCTGTCCTCATTTCTGCAGCCAACACATTGGATCATCACCAGGCTCTCGGCATTAACTACCTTTTCTTCTCCATTGGCAATCTGCTCCCCCAACTCAATGTGGGTGAGTACCTTGTCGTTTTCTCCATAAAGATATTCGGTAGGCTTATATTCATCAGCACCTATGGCAATGATGGAGGCACCGTGTTTTATCTTTTTGATTCTGCCTTCAGTCTCCACCGTGGTGATGAAATTTCCCACATATCCGGAAACCCCCGTAATGTTCGCTTCATGGGATACATGGATCAAGGGATTATTGTAAACCGCGCGTATCGTTTCATTCAGGTATGCCCGAACATCCATTCCTTCCAGGGTGGTGGGGATTCTGCGTGCCATTCCCCCCAGAGCCGTATCCTTTTCCACCAGGTGAACCTCATGTCCCTGTTTGGCAATAGAGAGTGCACAGGTCATACCGGCTATACCGCCACCAACCACCAGGGCCCTCTTGTTTACGGGCAGATCAAATTCCTGCAATGGCTCCAGATAGCGAGCACGTGCTACCGACATCCGGATGATATCCTTTGCCTTTTCAGTGGCCTCTTCCTTTTGCTTGGAATGGACCCAGGAGCACTGTTCTCTTATATTCGCCATGTCACAGTAGTATTGATTCAGTCCCGCTTCCCGAAGGGTGTCCCGGAATAATGGTTCAAGGGTCCTGGGGGAGCAGGCACCGATAACCACTCGATTGAGCCCTTTTTCCTTGGCCAGATCTGTTATTTCCTTGGCGGAATTCGTAGCACATGAAAACAACTGTTCCTGAGCATAAACAACATTGGGTAAGGTTAAGGCATATTCAACGGTGGAAGGAACATTTACCACACTTCCGATATTAGCCCCACAATGACACACAAAAACGCCTATCTTCGGCTCCTCTTGGGAGACATCCCTTTCGGTTGGATATTCCCTTTCTTTGGCCAATTTTCCACGTCTGTAATCAAGGGATTCTCCACATTGGGAGCCGGCCCCGCTGGCGGTGAAAACCGACTCGGGAATATCTGTTGGCCCCTGGAAGGCCCCACTTACAAAGATTCCAGGTCTGGTGGTCTCTATGGGATTGGTTTGCGTTGATTTAGAAAATCCGTGTGAGTTGAGTTCGATTCCGAATTTATCCGCAAGCAACCCATGATCTGCAGGCGGATTCAATCCAACGGACAATACCACCATCTCGAATTCTTCTTCTTTTACGCCCTCGTCGGGAGTCGCGTATCTAACGACAACATTCTTGCTTTCCGGGATCTCTCTTACTATGGATGTATAGCTTCTGATGAACCGAACCCCGGGAAGTTGTTCTGCTCTCTGGTAGTATCGTTCAAAATCTTTACCATGGGAACGAATATCGTTATGGAAGATGGTACACACTGCTCCGGCTTCATGATCTTTTGTCAAAATCACCTGTTTCTGGGTATAGGTGCAGCATACGCCTGAGCAATAGCTGTTCTCGTTCGGGGTTACCCGCCTGGAACCGACACATTGAATCCAGGCTATTTTCTGGGGATGCTTCCGGTCGGAAGAACGCAGCACCTCGCCTTCGTATGGACCGGTGGAAGCCAACAGCCGTTCATAGTCCATACTGGTGACCACGTTGTCCATCTTTCCGTAGCAATATTCATCCTTCACACTGGGATCAAAAGGCTCAAGACCGGTGGACAGGATTATCGCCCCTACTTTTACTTCTACTTTCTTGCTTGTTTGACTGAAATCGATGGCTCCGGTCTTACATACGCTTCTACAGATATCACATTTTTTCTCTTTAAGGTAAAGACAGCTTTCATCAATATAGGTAATAAGGGGAATTGCCTGAGAGAAGTATACATGGACGGCTTTATTCTTCGATATTTCCTGGTTATAGTGATCAGGGTATTCCACAGGGCAGTACTCTACGCAGGTCGTACAACCCGTACATTTTTCCTCGATGATATATCTGGGCTTCTGGGTCAGGGTTACCTTAAAATCTCCTGATTCTCCCTCTACACCGTCAACTTCAGTATATGTCAAAACCTCTATATTTGGATGCCGGCCGACCTCGACCAGTTTGGGCGAGAGAATTCACATGGAGCAGTCATTGGTGGGAAAGGTCTTGTCGAGCTGGGCCATATGCCCGCCAATGCTCGGCCCTTTCTCAACCAGATAGACCTTAAAACCAGCGGTTGCAAGATCAAGAGAGGCTTGAATACCACTGACCCCGCCCCCCACAACCAGTACATCACCGAAATTACTGCCTCCAAGACTTCCGGATATTTGTTGAACTATTTCTTTTGGCAATACTTCGTTTTCCACTTTTTATCCCCTCCTAATAGTTTGTACCAAACTATTACCTGAACTGAGCGATTTTAACCTTGTTGCAAACAAGACTCATTGACAATTTCGACAATATCCTTGATTTCCAAGACATCGTCATATTCCAGGTTGAGGCGGCTTTCCTCGAAATTGGTGATACAGTACGGGCAGGCAGTAACCAGCACTTCAGCCCCAACCTCTTTAGCTTGTTCCAATCTAAGATCTGAGAACCTTTCTCCCTTTGGCGTATCCATCCAAATTCTTCCACCACCACCACCGCAACAGAGACTGTCTTTGCGGAAATCAACCATTTCAATCAGTTCCAAACCCGGAACCTTCTTTAAAACGTCTCGGGGCTCATCATAAATGTCATTGTGACGACCCATGTAACATGGATCATGATACGTCACTTTCTTCCCATATTCCCCGTCAAGTTTAAGTCTTCCCTCATTCATAAGCTCGAATAAATATTGGGAGATATGAACCACCTCAAAGTTTACCATAAATTCGGGATACTCGTTTTTTAAGGTATGGTAACAATGAGGGGAAGAAACAATGATTTTCTTCACGCCATTATCAATGAAAGTTTTAATGTTATCCCTGGCTAAACTTTTGAACACATCCTCACTACCCGTCTTGCGAATGCTCTCTCCACAGCATTTCTCCTTGTCACCTAATATTCCAAAAGTAACCCCTGCCTTGTTAAGAATATCGACTGTGGCAACAGCTACTTTTTTCATCCTTGGGTCATAACTGAGGTAACAACCAACGAAATATAATACATCCATTCCCTCGGTGAATGTTTTTACAGACAGGTCCTTTGCCCAATCCGCCCGTTTTTTTTGTTCTCCCTGCAAGGGGTTTCCTTCAGAAATGAGGCTTGCCCTGGCCGTGCGGGCGGAACGTACAGAAGCAGGGAAAACCTCGTATTCCGTAGCAACCCTGCGTAAGGATACGCCAAGCTCTATCTGTTTTACACCTCTGGGGCAACGATCGGGACATCTTCCGCAGGTGGTACATCGCCAGATATCTTCGCCTTCTATCTCTGTTAAACCGAAGGTGGCCTCCCGGATTATCTTGCGCATACTGAATTGTCTGACCCTGTTCCATGGGCAGACAACATCGCACAATCCACATTGAAAACATAGCTTGAAGGCATCTCCACCAGCCTCTTTTATCTCATCGAGTACTTCTTTGAAGGGGGCAACAGTCTCCACAATCGTTATTTTTCCTCTAATTAGTTTAAATCACAATCCGGTTTATCCGAATAAACGAAAGTACGCACGAAGTATCCGTAAAGGATAACCCACCAAACATATTTCGTTTAATTAACCCGGCAACCAAATAGCCAACCCTGTCATGCCGGACTTGATCCGGCATCCAGTGTCTTTCTGGATTCCCGCCTTCGCGGGAATGACACCCTTAAGGTATTTAATTGCCGGAGTAATAAAATCCTATTCCGTTCCATCATTCCAATATTCCAATTGGGTGAACCCCTTTGTATAATTTCGTGTTTTCCAGATTTCGTGTTTTCGTGATTGATAATTTTTGTCACAACGTAACTATTCAGCCGCCGATCTACGCTGATCATCACTGATATTTTTTCTTTTATTATCATATACAAATCTTTTAAATTCAGGTTTTCTGCCGCCAAGCTCATTATAAACTTCATAAAAACTTCTAAGTATAATATCTGTAATTTCTTTGTGTTTAAACATAGCTGCGTTTATCTGTGTGAATCTGTGGCTGAATAGTTACGTCACAACAAGCATAAAACGTACAGTGAATGAACCAAATCTGGCCGGTAGATTTCTATTCCTTCTCGGACATCCGGGATACGGCATCCATTATCTTGTCCATACCATATTTGTTTGCCAGCGATTCCAACCCGATCTCCAGTTCCTCTTGTTCCACCTCTTCTTGGACTTCCTCTTCCCTTTCTTCAAAAATCAGGGCGTCCGCCAGACACCACTTGACACACATGGGCTCTTCTTCGCCTTCACACATATCGCATTTTAACGGAAGACCGGAATCGGGTTCTTTAAACAAGTCCCTGGATGGGCAGGAAGCCCGACAGAAGGCGCACTCGTCGTATTCCTTTCCGTCGATCGTATATTTATCTCTGCCGGCACATTCGGCCGGCGTATACTCACCCGCATACACAGGCACATATATATCGGTGAGTGGTTCACGGATCACACGAATACGAGACCTCTCCGGATTGTTGCTA
>Ga0190293_1000313_pt1 | contig 17017 bp, 12 predicted proteins | sample 48693001_MG_FD_161671 | JGI IMG/M metagenome (GOLD analysis project Ga0190293, IMG submission 161671) | Hydrothermal vent microbial mat bacterial communities from Southern Trench, Guaymas Basin, Mexico - 4869-30-0-1_MG | ecosystem: Environmental > Aquatic > Marine > Hydrothermal vents >...
CTTGCCATCGTCAATATACTTAACGGCGGCTTTGGCAGCGAGACGACCTTCGGTAAATGAACCTGAAGAGAACGCATGCGGTGTACCGCCAACTGCATCACCAGCACCGAACAGACCGTGGATTGTGGTCATTCGGTTATAGCCCCAGAAGTACTCATCAGGAGAAATATCTTCCGGACCTGAGCACCAGGCACCACAGCCGGTAGCATGCGAACCCATTACGTAAGGTTCAGAGGTCGTCAGTTCCGGATTTTCATACTTCGGATTAACATCGGTTGCCGCCCACAATACGGCCTGACCAACCGTCATGCCCAGGAAGTTATGCCAGCCAATCTCTTCAAGATGCGGATCCTGGAAGGCTTCCATGGTAACCATGTGGATAGGCCCACGACCCGCGTTGACTTCACTGATAAATGCATGGTTGCGTAAACAGGTCGGTATTGGTTTGTGGGACAGGTGTTGGTTTTCTGTATCCAGATATTCCTTGCCTACCATTTCCGAAAGAGCGGGGAACCACTTTGACTCGTACTCTTCGCCATCACAGTTTTGAGTGTAAGTTTTCAAATGCAGGAAGTAGGCACCAACAGGACCGTAACCGTCCTTGAATCGAGCCAGTACGATACGGTTTTCCATCTGGGTCATTTTCGCACCAGCCTCGATCATCAGACCATAGGCTGAACCAGATGACCACGGTGCATACCACACACGACCTGCACCTTCACCAACCGAGCGTGGCCTGAAGATATTGGACGCACCACCGGCACCAACGATAACCGTCTTGGATTTGAAGACGTGGTAATTACCCGTACGTACATTAAAGCCGACAGCACCGGCGATACGGTTTTCTTTGGCGTCATCCATCAGCAGATGGGTTACGCAGATACGGTTGAATGTCTTGTCAGCCGACTTTGTCGCAGCTTCAGCCACAAGCGGCTTGTAGGATTCACCGTGGATCATGATCTGCCAACGTCCTTCACGGAGATACGAACCCGACTTCGGGTCGCGCATTATCGGCATGCCCCACTCTTCGAACTGGTGAACCGCTGAGTCCACGTGACGGGCCATATCAAACAGCAGGTCCTCACGAACCATACCCATCAGATCCATGCGAGCATATCGAACGTGATCTTCAGGATTGTTTTCACCGAAACGGGTTCCCATGTAGCAGTTGATCGCGTACAGACCCTGTGCAACAGCACCAGAACGGTTGATATTGGCTTTTTCAGCAATAACGATTTTCTTGTTTTTACCCCAGTAGCGAGCTTCAAAGGCAGCACCTGTTCCACCCAGACCGGCACCGGCAACCAGAACGTCGATATTGTCTTCAACAATAGTTTCGTAAGCCATTAGTAGTACACTCCTGATTTCATCGTCAGACCATTGGACTCGAGGGTGTGAATGTCACCATCGTCGAAACGAATGTATTTAGGCTCGTTATACAATAACTGGCTGTCGCGCATTTCCTGGCTGGGCTCAGCCTCATCAGCGAGCTGAGGAATCGCCTGGCCCCAGGGTTTTGTCGTGATAGGTGCCAGCAGGTTCAAGTCCATGTCACCACTGCGGGATTTGATGCGCCAGGCAATGACACCCTTTTCCTCATCACGATCCACTCGTACCGAGTGTCCTAATGGGGCAAAGTCTGCATAGCCACGAACATCAATTGCGTTGTGGGGACAGGCTTTAACACATGAGTAGCATTCCCAGCACATGTTGGGTTCAATGTTGTAGGCACGGCGTAGGGTTGGATCAATGTGCATGATGTCTGAAGGACAGATATCAACGCAGTGTCCACAGCCGTCACAGCGGGTCATGTATACGAAAGTTGGCATATTAATCTTCTCTCAAAATATTGTTCAATTGAAACTGACTCAGTAGTGGTTTGGAGTCTCGCGCTTGATACCCTGGCCCATATTGGGTGGGTTTTTGCCCATATACTCCGGGATATCCGGAAACTTTTCCTGTAAAGCAGGATCCGTCAACTCGGGTAGATCAGGCAGATTCTCGACTGAACCGTCAGCTTTGGTCACCCGTTTCTGGAAAGCCGCGGCAGGCTTGAAGAACATATGTGCAAACTTAGACCACAATACACCACCGAATAGTACGGTGGCGGCACCTATAAACAGGACGAAGAACAGAGTGTCCGCTACCTGGACGCCTATTGCCTGGAAAAATGACCAAAGCAGCGCAAAAGTTGCTGTTGAAAGCAGTGAGACGATAAACAGGTCTGCCCGTGCCAGGTGATACCAGAGCTTCCCCTCCGAGAAAACATCAACCCGAATGAAGAACCAGAACCAGTATCCCCCAAAGCAAAGCATCAGCGCACCCAGGTGCCAGAGTAACGGCAGGATAACCGGCGTAGCAGCACCAGGACCTGTGTAGCCAAAAATCATGATGGCGGTTGTGGCAACAAACAGGATGAAGCCGTACATGGTAAAAAGGTGGGAGATTCTGCGTCGCGGATTCGAGAATTCAGAAGACGTCAAAACCTCGCTGGCTACCGTTTTAACGGCAAGCGAAGCCTTTTCTCCGCTGCTGACCGTGCGGGTCGCGTTCTCCTGCTGCTTTTTCGAATTCTCGAAAAAATACTGGGCACTTTTCTTATGAATCATGTCCAAAACGGTACCGCCAACGACCAGTAGTACCATTACAATGACATACGCCTGCATTGCCATGGGTGATATAAAACCCGCAAGCTCGGAGAAGGGATTGATAGTGAACATTTAGTCGGGACTCCTCAGGAGTTATTCATTGAAAAAGAGATTTTGTATCACTATGATACGCACACAAACCTACCAATATTACGATTTACTAATTTAACAGTATTCCAGTATTTGATCAAACGAAAACAACTGTTTAGTGCATTCGGTCTTGATCCATATCAAAATTTCCATGTGAATGGGTATGGTTTGAAGGCTTTCAATATCGTGGCGCTGACGCATCAGATTCTTTATATCAGGAACTCAATATCATGTCCGAGCATCCAGATTGTCCCTTCTGCAGGTCGCAGGAAATTGTCATTGAAAATGAGTGGGCCTATGCCGACTATGACAGCTACCCGGTTAGCCCGGGCCATTGCCTGATTATCACGCGCCGGCATGTCGCTGAATATTTTCAGGCTACCAAAGAAGAAAAAGCGGCCATCTGGGCATTGGTCGATGAAATGAAAGTCATCATTGACCGGGACTACAAGCCGGATGGTTACAATGTTGGTGTCAACATTGGCGTGGCGGGCGGCCAGTCAGTGCCACATATCCACATCCATATGATTCCAAGATACAAAGGTGATATGGAAAATCCAAAGGGTGGAGTGCGCGGCGTTATACCCCACAAGCAGAAATACGTAAAAAAGGTTCGTGGCACCTGAATATTATATTTTGGTAATATATATTGAACCCATCAATTCCTTAAGGAGAAAAAAAGCATGTCAAAACTGGTATCACCACATGGTGGCGGTGGGTTAAAAGCGCTGCTCGCACCCCGGGCAGAGCGGGCAGAACAGCTAAACCGCGCGCAGGGTTTAACAAAAGTGCCAATGACGAGCCGGGAAGTATCGGACGTACTAATGATGGCCATGGGTGCCTATACGCCGCTCGATGGATTCATGGGTAAAGGCAACTGGCGTCGTGTCTGTGTGGATATGAAGCTCAAAAACGGTGTGTTCTGGCCGATACCCATCACGCTCTCCAGTGACAAAGCCCTCGCGGACAGTATTCACGTGGAAGAGGAAGTTGCGCTGGTTGACGGTGAAAGTGGTGAAATCCTCGCCATCATGGAAGTCACCGAAAAGTATACTCCGGATAAGACCCTTGAATGTGAACAGGTTTACCGGACCACTGATGCGGCTCATCCGGGAGTGCAAAAAGTGCTGGAGCAGGGCGAAATCAACCTGGCCGGACGTGTAACCTGTCTGTCGGAGGGTGATTACCCAAAAAAATATCCGGAACTGTATATCCGTCCTGCCCAGGCGCGCGCGATGTTCCAGGAAAACGGCTGGTCGGCAGTGGCGGCGTTTCAGACCCGCAACCCGATGCAAAGGGCGCATGAACACCTGGTCAAGATTGCCATAGAAGTGACCGATGGCGTGTTTATCCACCAGGTACTCGGCAAGCTTAAACCTGGTGATATTCCTGCAGAGGTGCGCACCGATGCCATTCAGGCAATGATTGATAATTATTTCGTGGAAGGCACGGTTATCCAGGCCGGCTACCCGATTGAAATGCGCTACGCCGGACCACGCGAAGCATTACTGCATGCATTGATCCGTCAGAATTATGGTTGTTCCCACCTGATTGTCGGCCGCGATCACGCCGGTGTGGGTGATTATTATGGCCCATTCGACGCACACCATATTTTTGATACCTTGTGGGACGGGGCTCTTAAAACACGGGCGCTGAAAATTGATATCACCTTCTTCTGTAAAAAGTGTTTCGGTATGGCGACCGGTAAGACATGCCCGCATGACGATTCGGAACGGATTCATATCTCCGGCACCCAACAGCGTGCCATGCTGGAAGAAGGCGCACCGGTACCGCCGGAGTTCGGGCGTCCTGAGGTGATTGAAATTCTTAGGAAATACTACGCCACGCTGTAGTTGGTGAGGTGGTTAGTGAGGCCCCGCTCTAAATCACCCCGTGCTTGACCAGGCGTATCTCATTCCCACCACCGCCCAATGGCAGAAATTCGGCCTCATCGGTCATTTTTTTGATCAGGAAAATACCCATGCCGCCGAAAGGACGGTCTTTTAAAGCGGTGTCGAGTTTTGGGGCGTTAACATGGCTGGGATCGAAGCTTTCGGCATGGTCACGAATTCGGATAATGACAGAATCGCCCTCTGCTTCCATGTGTACTTCGACCACACCATCGTTGTCGCCGTAACCGTGAATGATGACATTGGTGACGGCTTCATCGACCACCAGTCGCAAGTCACCCATCGCCTCATCATTTACACCAAGGCTTGAGCCCACATGGTCGATGTATTGCCGGACTTTCTGGAGGTTTTCGAGGCTGGCTGTGACCGAAAGATCAAATACCTGCCCCGTACTCATTTCAATAACCCAAAATAGCTAGAAAGCGTTAACGGCTTCGCTTCGGTCCTGGTAGATATCCAGGTAGACGTCAAAACCGAGCGTTTTGATGACCCGGGCCACAGCATCCGTGGGATTGAGTAGCTTCAGGTAAGGAGATTTGCTCAAGCCCGAAGATTCCTCATCGCTGAGCATATTGCTCACTGCGTGAATAGCCCTGAACCCGGCACTGCCCATGTAGTCGACTCCGCCCAGGTCAAGAAGGATATGGGTGGCACCTTTTTCTATAACTTCGGCTGCTTTATCCTGCAGGTCTTTATGGGTGGCAGCATCTATGTCTCCCTCAACCCTAAGTACCGTGACAGGAACATTGCCCTGTTCCTGTCCAACCATGATATTCAATGTAGCCATACAAACCGTCTCCTGCCCTGTGTTAAATAAATCTAATATAAATTCTACACACTAAGCCACCTGTTGTCGCCTAGGCACTTGGTGGTAGATATTTTAATGCCAGCATCGTGATGTCATCGGATTGCTCGGCTTCACCGCGAAACTCACGAACGGCCTCAAGCACTATGCGTAGAAAAGCGTCAGTACTGTTTCCTTCCGGGGCGGCGACTTTCAGTATGCGCTCCTCGGTAAATTGTTCCCCGTCCGGGTTCTTGGCTTCATTAACACCATCGGTGTAGGTAAAAATGAGGTCACCTTCATTCAGTTTGGCCGACCCAACAGTATAGCTGGCGGCTGGGAACAGGCCCATTACGCCACCGGTGATATCCAGCAGTTCGACCTCTCCGTTTTGCCGGAAGATCATGGGTGCCTCGTGCCCGGCATTCACATAGATCAGCTCGCCAGTACCCGGGTCGAGCAAACCAAAAAACACCGATGCAAACATGCTGGAGCCCGCGTGGGTGGTCGCAATGTAGCGGTTGGTGGTAAGAACGCTGTTGAGCAAGATCTCGCTGGCTTTTCCGCCATTTGCATTGTCTACAGCTGAATCCATGCAGCCATAAAGCGAAGTGGCCCGGATCAGGCTGCGAAACAGGGTCATGAACAAAGCGGCGCCAACGCCCTTGTCGCATACATCGCCTATGACGATGGCCACATGAGAACTGGTCTTCAATTTGAAAACATCATAAAAGTCCCCGGCTACCTCGCGCGCCGCTTCGAACCAGGCTGCAACCTCCCAGTTATCGATTTTTGGAATCGAGCCAGGTAAAAAATCAGCCTGGATTCGCCGGCCGATTTCCAGCTCTTTCTGGTAGGCGAGCAGTTTTGTAGAGCGGGTTTTGACCTGTTCAACAATTTCCCGTTCACGTTTCAGCACCGCGTGCAGAACGGCTTTGAAAGCATCGGGGTCGGTTGATAGCGCATCATAAAACACATCCCGCTCGATGCTGAGTAACAGGGAATCACTCTCCGTTGTCACAGTGGCACTGCGGACCTCGGAATCGAGAACGGCCATCTCACCGAAAACCTCACCTTCCTTGAGATGTGCCCAAATCACCTCACCATCATGAACCCGCGCCGAGCCTGAAATAATGAAATACATGGTCGAGCCTTCCTCGCCCCGGGTGATGATGGTTACATCGCTGGCAACGCGCAAGGTCTCGGCTTTTGATGCAAGGCCGCTAAGCACGCTTGCTTGCAAACCGGCCAGGAACATGCATTTTTTGAGTGTTTCTATCCTGTTTTCTGTGGAGGTCAATGGTGTTTCCATGAAAAGCTGCTTCCCTGCTTGATTCGGTTTTGGTTTTTGTATTAATCAGAATAGAAGGCCTTTTATGCGAAGTCTATGTTTGATTGATATGTACAGGATGTACGGTACTTCGCGATAGAGCACATGGATGTGCGACGCGAAGCCTTTCAGGTTCGCAGAAATTATGTATAGAATAGCATCACAAACACAGCCCAGGCTGCCCTCTCGACCGGTACCCGGTCTCACCTTGTCCCTGTTTGTGAAGGTCTCGGAAGGTATTACCCGCACCGGTGCTGCCAGACGTTCGGGGTATAACAAACAGTATGAGAAATACCATGACTAAATTAGACGTCGACTTTATTCGCCAGCAATTTCCAGCTTTCAGCGAGCCTTCGTTGGAAGGTTTTACGCATTTTGAGAACGCGGGCGGCACTTACGCCTGCGGTCAGGTGGTGGGATTACTGAACCGATATTACCGTGAAACGAAGGTTCAGCCTTATTACGGTTTTGAGCCATCGGACAGCGCTGGCCAGCAAATGGACCAGGCGCGTGAGCGGATGGCTACCTGGCTGAATGTGGTGACGGATGAGGTTCACTTTGGCCCATCGACCTCGCAAAACACCTATGTTATAGCGCAGGCATTGCGGCAGCACCTCAAGCCCGGTGATGAAATCATTGTTACCAACCAGGATCATGAAGCCAATATTGGTGTCTGGCGGCGCTTGGAAGCGGAGGGTTTTGTTATTCGCGAGTGGCAGATTGATCCGGAAACTGCCGAGCTGAACCTTGCTGATCTGGATAACTTGCTCAACGAGCGCACCCGTGTTGTAGCGTTTACACATTGCTCGAATATCGTCGGCAGCGTACATCCGGTGCGCGAGTGGACAGACAGGATCCATGCGGCGGGAGCCCTGGCCATTGTTGATGGTGTTTCGTACGCGGGGCACGGTCTGCCGGATGTTGATGCACTTGGTGCGGATATTTACCTGTTTTCCCTCTACAAGGTCTATGGCCCGCACCTTGGTGTGATGGTCATGCGCAAGGCTGTGAATGAACAATTGCCTTACCAGGGGCATTTTTTCAATGAAGACCACCCGACTGATCGTTTTACACCGGCTGGCCCGGATCATGCGCAGATTGCTTCAGTCAATGGCGTGATCGATTATTTCGAGGAGGTCTATTCTCATCATTTTGGTGAAGATGAAGTAGCGCCGACAAAGAAAACAAGCACTGTACGGGCCTTGTTCCAGCACGCAGAGCGCAGAAACCTGCAACCTTTGCTGGATTTCATATCCCATCGGCAGGGTGTGCGCCTGATTGGCAAGCCGGTTACCAAAAATCGCGCACCCACGGTGTCCCTCGCCGTTGAAAGCCGTGACCCTGCAGAGATTGCCGCAGAACTGGCGAAGCAACAAATTGGTATTGGTAATGGCAACTGCTATGCCTACCGGTTAATGGGTGCGCTGGGCATTCCACCGGATGAAGGGGTGGTGCGGCTATCATTTGTGCACTACACAAAGGCGGAAGAGGTTTCGAGCTTGATAGAGGCGCTTGATCAGATTCTATAAGGGGTGTATTTGTTCTTCCCCGGGAATGAGAAGCATTCTTGGGTGAATTGATCTGATAAAACAGTTATCCTTTCTTCTAGCCCAGCCGTCAGCGCCGGGGAATGTGGAGAGAGCTGGCATCAGAAATGAAGCCCACGGATACTAATAACCCGGATTATTACCACAAGGTTGTGGATTGCCAGTGGGCCTGCCCGGCACATACCGATGTGCCCGAGTACATCCGCAAGATTGCGCAGGGCAACTTTACCGACGCTTATATCCAGAACCGGGAAAGCAATGTTTTCCCCGGCATTCTCGGCCGCGTCTGTGATCGACCCTGTGAACCAGCCTGCCGGCGAGGACGTACCAATGAAGCCCCGGTGGCTATCTGCCGTCTCAAACGTGTTGCTGCGGATCATCGTGATGCTGACATCAGTGATCGCCTGCCGATCATTCCTGAACAAAAAAATGGTAAGAAGATTGCCCTGATCGGCGCGGGTTGCGCTTCACTCGCGGTGGCCAATGATCTGATGCCGGTGGGTTACGAATGTACTATTTTCGAGGCCCTGGCAGAACCGGGTGGCCTTATGCGCTCAAATATTCCATCGTTTCGTCTGCCGGGCACGGTGCTTAACGAAGAAATCGACTATATCGTCGATATGGGTGTCGACTTGCGCCTGAACCACCCCATTGAAAGTATGAAAACCCTGCTGGACGAGGGTTACGACGCGGTATTTGTAGGTACCGGCGCACCCAAGGGTAAGGAATTGATTTTGCCCGGACGCGAAGAGGGTGATGCCAATATCCATATCGGTATCACCTGGCTGGAATCGGTTGCTTTTGAACACTGCAAAAGCATTGGCAAGCGTGTGTTGATTGTTGGTGTCGGCAATACCGCAATGGATTGTTGCCGCACGTCCTTACGTTTGGGTGCCGAAGACGTAAAAGTCATGGCGCGCAAGCCGAGGGACTTTTTCAAGGCTTCTGATTGGGAACTGGATGATGCCGAAGAAGAAAACGTGGAAATCATCGTTAATCACGCACCCAAGGAATTTGTGATTGAAGACGGTCGCCTGGTTGGAATGATATTCAAACAGGTCGAGTACGATATTGAATATGGCCGGATCGTCAACCAGATGACCATGGGCGAAGTGATGGTGCCCTGTGATGACGTGATTCTGGCCATCGGTCAGGACAACGCATTTCCCTGGATTGAACGCGATCTGGGTATGGAATTTGACCAGTGGGATGTGCCGGTGGTGGATAAAACCACCTTCGAATCGACCGTGCCCGGCGTATTTTTCGGCGGCGATGCGGCGTTTGGGCCCAAGAACATCATCTGGGCTGTCGAACACGGTCACCAGGCGGCTATTTCAATCCATCGCCATTGTATGGGTGAAGGCCTGGAAGAGCGCCTGCCGATATTGATGAACCTGGGCTCCCGTAAAATGGGCATGCATGAATGGAGCTTCTCCAACGATTTTGACCCGGCCGCACGGCGCAAGATGGAACACGTGGAGCTGTCGCAGCGTTTCAAAGACCTCACCACCGAGGTTGAGTTGGGTTTTACAGCAGAGCAGGCACAGCAAGAGGTCGAGCGTTGTCTTAATTGCGATATCCAGACGGTGTTTTTTGATGATCTTTGTATCGAGTGCGATGCCTGTCTGGATATCTGCCCGACACAATGCCTGACCATGACACCCGATGTAGAAAAGGAAGACCTGCTCGGCTTGTTGAAAGCGCCGCGGCGCAACAGTAACCAGCCATTGTTTGTCTCCGGGTCCTTGAAACAGACCAAACGGGTCATGGTCAAGGATGAAAACCTGTGTCTTCACTGCAGCCTGTGTGCCGAACGCTGCCCAACTGCTGCCTGGGACATGAAGAAATCACTGTTTAAATTCCCGCGTGCGATCGATTACGAAGGTCAGGATGGAAGCAACCCATGACAGACAAGCGGGTAAATGATTTTGTCCTGAAGATCGGCACGGTCAATGGCACAGGTTCCGCCAGTGCCAATACCCTGTTACTGAAAGCACTGTTTCGTATGGGCATACCGGTCACCGGCAAGAACCTGTTTCCATCCAACATCCAGGGTTTGCCAACCTGGTATGAGATACGCGCCAACCACCAGGGTTACATGTCCCGCTCCTTAAGGGTGGATGTGATGGTGGCCATGAACGCCCAGACCTATCAGCGGGATCTTGAAGAAGTCAGCCCCGGTGGTTTTCTGATCTACGATTCGACCTGGCCGCGCGAACGCCAGATGAACCGCGATGCTATCACCGTGCTGGGCGTACCACTTGCCAAGCTTTGCAATGAAAATTTCAGTGATGCCCGCATCCGCATCCTGATGAAGAACATCGCTTATGTTGGTGCATTGGCCGCGCTGCTCAACATCGATACCAGGGTTTTACGTACCCTGCTTGAAGAAGCATTCGCCAACAAGCCCAAGCTGGTGGAAAGCAACCTGAAGGCGATCAACCTCGGTTTTAACTATGCCATCGAGAACTTCACCTGCCCGCTACCCGTACGAGCAGAAACGATGGGTGACAACAAGGATTATGTCCTGATGGATGGCAATGCTGCCGCGGGACTGGGTTGTGTGTATGCCGGTGCGACGGTCGGGGCCTGGTATCCGATCACGCCCTCGACATCGTTGATGGACAGCTTTGATTTTTACTGCGACATGTTTCGCAAAAATGCGGAAAGTGGTGAAAAAAACTACTGCATCGTACAGGCGGAGGATGAGCTGGCCGCAGCGGGTATGGTGCTGGGCGCCAACTGGACCGGTGCGAGGGCTTTTACCCCGACTTCAGGCCCTGGCATATCCCTGATGAGCGAGTTGATCGGCTTTGCCTATTACACGGAAATCCCCGCGGTATTTTTCAATGTACAGCGGGTTGGGCCATCCACTGGTATGCCGACACGCACGCAGCAATGCGACATCATGCTCTGTGCCTATGCTTCGCATGGCGACACCATGCACCCATTGTTACTGCCGGCGAACCCGAAAGAATGTTTTGAAATGGCGGTTACCTCATTTGACCTTGCCGACCGCCTGCAAACCCCGGTATTTGTGTTGTCGGATCTTGATATCGGCATGAACGACTGGATGATTCCGGAGCTGAAATGGGATGATAACTACCGGCCGGACCGTGGCAAGGTATTGTCTTCGGATGATGTCGAAAAGCTGGAAAAATTCTATCGTTACCTCGATGTGGACGGTGATGGTATTGCCGCCCGGACCCTGCCTGGCGAGAATGCCAAGGGTGCTTATTTCGTGCGCGGTTCCGGGCATAACAAGCACGGCTTCTACACCGAGAGTTCCAGTGAATACAAGGAGCTGGTCGACCGCCTGTTGATTAAATGGAAAACTGCCAGGACGCTGGTACCCAAACCTGTAGTGAAGCGGGCACAGGAAAAAACCAGCATTGGCATCATCGCCTATGGCAGCTCGGACGGCGCGGTGCTCGAGGCGCTGGATAACCTGGCGGCACGAGGCATACACGCTGACTATATGCGTGTACGTGCTTTCCCGTTTGACGACGATGTCACCGGGTTTGTTGAAGATCATGAAACCGTATTTGTGGTCGAGCAAAATCGCGATGCACAGTTGCGCACGCTTCTGATTCTGGAAACCAATACCGATGCCCGCAAGCTGGTACCGGTGCTGCACTATAACGGTATGCCTATTCCAAGCGAGTGCGTGGTTAAAGGGCTGTGTGAGCATTTGTGTGTGGAGGACCTTGCATGACTTTCATTGCCAAACCCAGGATCGACCTTCCCGGCCACAGGACCAACGATATTGGTCTGTACAGACGGGATTATGAGGGTGTTTTATCAACCCTGTGTGCCGGTTGCGGGCATGATTCGATCACCGCGGCCATTGTCCAGGCATTCTGGGAATTGTCGATACCACCGGAGAAAGTGGTCAAGCTTTCCGGTATTGGCTGTTCCTCGAAAACACCCGCGTACTTTCTTTCGGGTGCCCATGGCTTTAACTCGGTACATGGGCGTATGCCATCGGTTGCCACCGGCGCAATGGCGGGTAACCGTGACCTGGTTTGCATTGGTGTTTCGGGTGACGGCGACTCATTGTCTATTGGTTTTGGGCAGTTTGGTCACGCGGTTCGACGTAACGTCAACATGCTGTACATCATTGAAAACAATGGCGTCTATGGCTTGACCAAGGGGCAGTTTTCGGCCTCGGCTGACAAGGGCAGCCGATCCAAAAAGGGTAGCATCAATCAATGGAAAAACATCGATTCGGTGCAAACGGCCATTTCCATGGGCGGCAGCTTTGCGGCACGAAGCTTTTCCGGTGACCGTGAGCAATTGGTTACCCTGATTAAAGCCGGTATAAAGCATCCCGGTTGCGCTATTTTGGATGTGGTTTCTCCGTGTGTGACCTTCAACAACCACCTGGGCTCAACCAAGAGTTATACCTATACGCGTGATCATTACCACCCGGCGGCACATACTGACTTTATCCCGCCTGCGGGCGAAATCAGGGCTACCTATGCTGAGGGCGAAAGCATTGTCGTAGAGTTGCACGATGGTTCAAAGTTGCTGCTCAAGAAGGCCGATAGTGGTTATGACGCTACCAACCGTAGTGGTGTACTGCGTTACCTGGAACAGCAGCGTGCGCGAGGTGAAGTGGTTACCGGGTTGTTGTTCATCAATGCAGAACTGCCCGATATGCATCGTATCTATGGCACATCTGCAACGCCGATGAAGGACCTTGAGTTTGACCAGCTAAACCCGGGTAGCGAAGCGCTGGCGAAATTGCAGGGCCGCATGCGCTGAATTGAATATATGCACTTAATTACTTTTTTGTTGCACCTTTTTTAACATGTCTTCGCACAGGGGTGCCGTATTGCTTACGCGGTCAAACACGCCCTTGGCCAATATCGAGATACCGGCGGTGCCAACCGCCGCTCCGCCGTATAACAGGGCTTTTGCAGGGTCGAGGCCCACTTCCGGTTTGCTGAGTGTGCCACCCACAAGAATGTAGGGGTTAAATAATTCACTGGCACTGATTTTCAATGCATTGTTGGGTGTCGCATTAAAATTGATCTTCATTTTTTCGGTTTTTAAATCCAGTGTGCCCTTGGCTATTAGTGTGATTTGACCGGTTGTAAAAGCCAACGCGGGATCAGTCTTTATCAGGCCATCGGTCAACATCAGGATGGTGGCTGCGCACGTGAGATCCAAATCATCACTGCTGTCGGTTTTCGGCATGATAAGACTGAAGATTTCCTCCAGGATGAATGTATCCAGTATGCTCAGGTTGACTCCCTCCAGCGTCCCGCCCTCGCTTCCCAGGTAAAGCGATCCATTCAGGGAGCCAGCCACGTCCTGCAGGTTGCCGCCCTTGCCGGCGGCATGGAGTTCTATATCAATTGTGGGCACCTGGTGTAGTTTGTCTTCCGGTTGACCACTGAGGTTTAAAACGAGATGTTCAGCACTCAAATCAATTTTAACTTCGGCTTTGCTGACAGCTGTTGGTTTAACAGACAAGTTGGTCTTGAGCGTGCCTTTGGTGCCTTCGAACAATAGTTGTGGGATGTTCAGAACACCGTCCTGTATCCTGGCATCAAGGGACAGGTTTTTGATGCTGTCTTCCTGGTGTCTCAGCTCGATAACATTCAAACTGACCCTGATATCGGCTGCAGCCATGACGTCCAGCGGCAGGGGCGTCGCCGGAATTAAACGTTCGTCGTTTTTGGCAGCGACATCTTCATCATCGGAATCGTCTGGCTTGAGAAAAGGTCGTATATCAATGTAATTTGATCTTGCTGTCAGCTCTATTTTTGGTCTGGGGCCTTTCAGCGATACATCCAGGTTTCCTGAAACATCGCTTTCTCCCAGCGTAACGGTGAAATCCCTAAGCACAAACTGTTGGGTATTACCCTTGAATTCTGTCTTGAAATCCAGGGCCGTGGCAGGCAGGTGGTTGCCATTCAGGCGTCCCAGCGTTGAGATGTCCTGTGATACCGCGCTAAAGGCGATATCGATACTCTCATCCTTCGGGTCATCGTCCACCTTACCTTTCAGATTCACCTGTAAATTACCGATTGTGGCGTCGAAATACTTCAGGGAAAGCAGGTCGCCATGTTTCTGTCCGGCAGTCTTGATTTTATAGGCTGCCAAATCCGGTTCAAAAGTATCGTTGTGCGGGAGCAAGTGACGAATGTCCTCACCCCAAATATTTACATCGAAGCCTGCATCGATGGAGTCACTGAGGGGCCAACCAAGATCAAGGTCAATCTCTCCGTGGGCTCTGGCGGTTTCAAACCTGAATTCATTGATGCTCAGCGTGTCGGTTGACAAAAATATCTGGCCGTTGGTTTCAAAAGCACCGACTGGCAGGTCGGATTTATCCTGGGTGCTCAGCAGCGTATGTAAATTCGGTCCCTTTATAGAAAAATGAATATTTGACCCGGCCCATTCAGGTTGATTGCTAATCAGGCTGTCGAAATTAAGGCTGGTTTCACCAACCCGGCCGCTGACATCCCTCAAGGCCCAGCCTGTTTTCTCAATCGCAAATCGACCGGTGGCCTGGTAGGGCTGGCCAGGAACAAAAACATCCAGAGAATCGCCAATGATGGCGAAATTGCCTAAAGTGGATAAATCTTCTCCATTGAGTTGAAAGTCAAAACCGGTGCCCAGGAATTGGTCACCGAGGCTTACCAGCCCCGACGCAATCAGGCTGATATCGCTGAGTTCAGCCTTCACATTTTCCAGCTGAACACCATTTTCTGCCACTTTTACCCGGCCACTCAGCTTATAAGGCTGATCGGGAACCTGGGTATCACCCACAATACGTTGCAGCACCCGGTTAAGGTGTTGCCCACTAAATCGCACCTCAACATCAGTGCCATAACTGCCGGGGTTAAAGGCCAGGAATCCGCCCAGTTCCAAGTGCTCATCTTCTATGGTTGCCAGCACACCGCGCTCAATAAGCATGCCGTTTTCAACGGTTTCAATTTGTGTGTCCAGGCTGAAGGGCTTTTCGGGTAATGCTTCTATGTTGAAAACGGACATTATCGTGTGTGCGTTGTGACCCTCAAGATGCAGGTGGAGTTTACTGCCAATATAGGAGGGTGCTTCACCGAGAGTGCCGGACAGGGTGGCCTTGCCCAGCGAGGTAGTGATTTCAACCTGGACCAACTCTACCTCATCTGGTGTAACGTCAAGTTTCCCGTGTATTTCAAATGAACCGGTAGCAACACCGGAAACACCCAGCAGGTCGCGGAACTGCGCAACATCATCACCCGTCACCGAAAGCTTGATACGGCTGGCATCGAAATGGGGGAAATTGGTGAGCAAAGCATCCAGTTTCAACTTGGAACCACCAACATCCAGGGTCAGGTCGGATATATTCAAGGTACCGCCAATCCGATCAACCTCGCCCTTGAGACGGAATGGCTTGTCTGGCCAGTTCTCAATGCCAAAGGCGCGGGTGAATGCCCCCAGGCTCGGGCCGTTGACCGACAGGCTCAGGTCAAGCTCATCAAGCTGTGAAATGTCGGAAGTGGTTGCTGAAATATCCAGGTTGACGTCACCAACTTCACCATTGATACCCGCTTCATAATAATCGTTGATCACTTCACCCCTGGCACGCAGCAAAAAATCACCGCTGCCAAGGTCATCGACACCCAGCATGGCTGTAATCTCGTCGATATTCGGGCCTTGCATCTCAAGGTTGAACCGGGGATGTCTGGGCTTCAGCAGATCATCAATCTGCCCGTTGCCCTTGAAATCAAGTTTGCCAAAATGACCGCTGACGGTATAACTAACGTCATGGCCGGCCAACAGGTTCTTATACGGGCCAAGGGAGCTGTCTATCTCGACCGGCCTGTCGTTAAGCGCCCCATCAAGGGTGAACTGCAACATTCCATCGCTTTGCTGATGTTGATCAAGAGACGCGATACGTAAATTGTGCTCAATGCCCTTTTCGCCATTTTTATAGCGCAGCATGGCATCGTTGAGTTGTACCTTATTGAAAATAACGACCGGATCCCCATTGACCTTGTCTTGCTTTTTATCTTCCGCTGGCGGCGCATTCCCGCTTATCCAGTTGCCCAGACCATCGGCATCTGTCTCAAGATTCAGTTGCAAGTTGTCCACTTGTAAAGAATCAATGACCAGAATATCTTCAAAAAGTGATCCGGTATCCAGAGCCAGCTTTAGCAGGTCGGCGGAAATCAGATGCTGTTTGTCGGCCCAGCTCGGGGCGGATATGCGGATGTTGGTAGCCGTTAATTCTGTGAGCCTGCCCGGATCGATAGCAAGCTCACCTTCGAGACTGATCCGGTAACCGGTCACATTGCTAAGGTAACGTTCAAGCGGCCCTTTGACCAGGCTGGGGTTGTACAGAAGAACGGTTACACCAATTGCCAGTGCAGCAACCAGAAATAACAGCCATTTGAAGAGTTTTTTCATACACTCTAAGCATAACGGTTTATAGCTCGCGCCGGGATGACGGTGCCTCTTTTCTAACAGGTTATCGGCGCTTCCATGCCAAGCAATCTGAACGTATCATGCAAGTCAGGAATTGGATTACAACGTCTAAGGGTTTTGTTATGTGTTCTATTTTTGCAGTATTGGATATTAATGACGATTTACAGGCTTTGCGCCAGCTTGCATTGCGGCAGTCACGCCTGCTGCGCCACCGTGGGCCGGACTGGAGCGGAATTCACACCTGCAAAGGTGCGGTATTGGCCCATGAGCGCCTGGCTATC
>Ga0190293_1000314_pt1 | contig 17013 bp, 15 predicted proteins | sample 48693001_MG_FD_161671 | JGI IMG/M metagenome (GOLD analysis project Ga0190293, IMG submission 161671) | Hydrothermal vent microbial mat bacterial communities from Southern Trench, Guaymas Basin, Mexico - 4869-30-0-1_MG | ecosystem: Environmental > Aquatic > Marine > Hydrothermal vents >...
AGTGCCATTTTATCAAGGGAAGCGAACTGGCGGAAGTCCGTATGAAGAAGATCGGTGAGGCCCTGTCGAGTCTGGCCCTGGAGGAGGAACGTGTGGCGCAGTACCAGATAGCTATCGATGAATACGACAAGATTCCACAGATCGTGAATGATTTTGCAGAAATGATCGAAGATCTTGGCCCGAACCCGTTCAAGGGCTTTTAACCTGGATGGTTTGCGTTCAATGTTTGGCGAATGTGAACACGTCATCGAAAGAGGAGGAACTCATATGGCGGATGCATATGTTATTGAGCCTGATATAGGCTTTATTAATGAGGTTAAAGGGCTTGGCGGCGGCGATCTGAAAAAATGTTTTCAGTGTGCGACCTGCTCGGTAGCGTGCCCGATTTCACCCGACAACAAACCATTTCCCAGGAAGGAAATGATCGCAGCTTCCTGGGGACTCAAAGAGAAACTGGTGGGAAACGGCGATGTCTGGCTTTGTCACAACTGCGGGGATTGCACCACCCTTTGTCCGCGCGGAGCGAAACCCGGGGATGTACTGGCAGCAATCCGGGCCTATGCAGTTACCGAGTATGGTCCGGTGAAGGCCATGGGCAAACTCATCAACGACCCCAAAAAGCTGCCGATTGTCCTGGGAATTCCAGCGCTTCTGTTTCTGGTGTTGGGGCTTGTCACGGGCTTTTTAAACTTTAATCCGGGCGGAGACAGGATCGTTCATGGTCACTTTTTCTCCACCTGGCTGGTGGATATGGTGATGCTGCCCGCGGCAGCCTGGGCGGTTATCAACTTCGCCATAGGATTGAAACGGTTCCTGAACGATATGCATCAGAATGCGTTACAGGAGGGTAAAACCGATATCGAGAAAATCGATCCAAAAGGCATGATTATGGGATTGGTCCGGGTGATCCCGACCATTATAAAGCATGACAAGTTTAATGAGTGCAGTGAAAACAAGGACCGCGCCACATCGCACATGATGGTCTTGTTTGGATTTATCGGGCTGTTTATCGTGACCAGTATTTTTTTCGTGTCGATATACGGGCTCCAGATACACGGGCCCTATAGCCAGATGAATCCGGTCAAATGGCTCGGCAATGTGAGCGGTGTGGCTCTGATCATCGGCAGTCTCCTGATGATCCGCAGCCGGTTGTCCAAAAAAGACCAGGTATCGGTTTACAAAGACTGGTGGCTGGTAGGTTGGGCCCTGACGCTGGGTCTCACCGGTATGTTGGCACAGGTGACACGCCTGATGGGGATGGGCGGACTTTCCTATACGATCTATTACATCCATCTCATGTTTGTCTGGAGTCTTTTCTTCTTTATTCCATACTCCAAACTGGCTCACCTGGTGTATCGAACCGCGGCCATGGCCTATAACGAGTACATCGGTCGAAAATAAAATCGCCGGGGCGATTTTATTTTCGACTTGGCGGCTATGCCGCTAAACATTTCAATATAAAAAAGGGGGAAACTATTTCAGTTTCCCCCTTTTTTATGTTTAAGAGCGGCGAAGCCGCGACACCTAAATTCGCACAGCGAATTTAGTCTCCAGTTGCGGCCTTGTGGGTTTTAATTTCCACCTTTTCTTCCAATCCCTCGTAGTACTCTCTGAGAATCTCCACAACTTCGTCACGGCCGAAGTGATCCGGCAGCTCCTTACCCTCGGAAAGCATCTTTCTCAGCATGGTTCCGGACAGCAGGACGCGGTCTTCCTTGCCATGGGGACAGGTTCTCATGGATGCCATACCGTCACATTTGAAGCAATAGAAGGTCCAGTCGATCTTGAGCGGGGTGCAGAGCAAGGCCTTGCCTTCACCCTCGGGTGTCGGTATCTTGTCGAAAATCGTCTGGGCTTCGAACATACCGTAGAAGTCACCCACACCGGCGTGGTCGCGGCCGATAATCATCTTGGAACAGCCATAGTTCTGGCGGAAGGTTGCGTGCAGCAGGCCTTCTCGCGGGCCGGCATAACGCATGTCCAGGGGATATCCCCCCTGTATGACGTTTTTCTCGACGAAGTAGTTCTTGACCAGTGCGTCGATGCACTTGACACGCACGTCGGCGGGGATGTCACCCGGTTTTAAATTTCCCACCAGAGAGTGAATGTAGACACCGTCACATACCTCGATAGCGATTTTACACAAGTATTCATGGGAACGGTGCATGGGATTTCGTAACTGCAGGGCAGCAACTTCACTCCATCCTCTTTCTTCGAACATCTTCCGGGACTCTTCGGGGCGCACATACACACCGGCATATTGGGTGGGGTATTCTGCTTCACTCAACACCTTGATCGGGCCCGCCAGGTTGACCGCTTTCTGGTCCATAACCATCTGAACACCGGGGTGATCTTCTTTGGCAATTTTCCAGAAATCTTCGACAGTGGGGGTTCCTTCACCCATATAGCATTTTTCACATTCAAAGGTTTTGTCCGCTTCGGTCATCTCAAATTTTTCGGTGACCTGCATGGTTGCCATTATTTCGTCGCCTTCGGGATCGTACAGGGCAATCTCATCGCCAATGTTGATGGCATCCGCATTTTCCTTAGAAGCGTCCATGGTGACGGGAATGGGCCAGAATGTGCCGTCTGCCAACAGATAATCTTCGCAGACACCTTTCCAGTCGGCTTTTGTCATAAAGCCGGTGAGGGGGCTGAATCCGCCGATACCCATCATGATCAAATCACCTTTAACACGTGGAGAAATCTCGATTTTCTTGAGATCTTCCGCCTTTGTTTTTTCCGCATCCAACGCAGCGCCTTCAAGCAGACAGCATGTCAGACCTTTTCCACCATGGGGGGGAATCAATTGTGCCATTGGTTTTTTTCTCCTTTTATTGAGTTTTGTATTTATCTGTGAACACAGATATGACGTCAATGATAACCGAAGGCTATGAGTTATAAAGGAAGCATGGATTTGTCAAGCGTAATCGGTTTAAGCATGCATGCTGGCGGCACATTCGTTTTTGCCCAGGTCCATGATGTCCGCTTCTTCAGCATCGATCTGTACAAGCCCGGCATTGATTTCACGGATTTTGGCATATTCTTCGGGCTGGGGCCGCATGTTCGACTGGATAAAATCGTAAAATACGCTTTCATCGGTGATGCCGTAAATGGCGGCATTGATTTCTTTGATTTTTCCAAGCGTCTCGGTAAAAACAAGGTCCTGATTGGCCTCTTTCCAATCCATATAGTGACCGGGCAGCACCAGCATGGAATCATCCAGGGCCAAAATTTTTTCGGTCATGGTTTGAAACAGCATCCTGGACCAGGCTTTTGCCATGCCTCCCAGGTCAGGCCGCCCCATGGAAAAGATGAAAATCATGTCGCCTGCTACGATAAACTTGTCATCGATGAGGTAGGAGGTGCTGCCGGGGGTATGACCGGGCGTGTGCATGACCTTGACAGTGGGGCCGCCATGGGTGAAATTGAATCGGTCGTTGTCATTTACGGGGGTGTAGTCAAATGCCGCACCTTGAAAATCGGCTGCTGGAACGAGAATTTCCGTCCCCAGGGCCTGTTGAAGCATGGGGCTCCCGGAGATATAATCCGCCTGCCTGTGCGTTTCGAATGTCCGGGTAATGGTGCACCCTTTTTCATCTGCAAAGGCTTGATACGCAGCGATATTTTTGGCCGGATCAAAGAGCATCATTTCCTTGTTGCAGAGTAATCCATAGCTGCAGGATGCTTTTCCCGGGCGCCTGAATTGATAAAGTTCGTAGTCGTCCCCGGCAGCGACGCGAACAGGGGCCAATAGGTTGCCCCAGTCTTTAATGCCCACCAGCATGTGAGCCACATCCGTATGGCCGTGATTTACGAGGATTTCCCCAACATATTTGGAAGAGCCTTCCTTGGCACAGACGATACGCAGTTTTTTTCCTTTGGGAACCTTTGCGACGCTTTCTTCTTCATGCTCGATAAATTCCATGTAGGGAACATTGATCATTTCGAAAGGATAGGGTCCTTCCACTTTAAATCGGCCGAACTCTTCGTCGTTACGGACGTCCAGCAGAAGAAAGGTTTCTTTGGAGACGAGCCATTCAAACAGATCTTGTGCGGTAAAGGGTTGTACGGACATAGGTTCACCTCATAGGATTGATGATTTCGTAACACCCTGAAATCATCTGGTTTTAGGTGTTAAGTTTTAGGTTTAAATTTTGCGCTCTATATAAAACCTAATTTCATTGTCATCCTGTTCGCTTTTGAGAATTTCATTTCCGCTGGTCCTTGCCCAGGCTGGAAAGTCGGTCAGAGAGCCTGGATCGGTTGTTATGGCTTCTATAACCTGTCCGATTTCAACTTCTTTGATACCCTTGCTTACTTTGACAACCGGCATGGGGCAGGCCAGTCCTTTCAGGTCAAGTGATTTGTCGACTTTGATGTCATCGCTCATGATAAACCTCCTGTTGCTATTTGTTCTTTTGTTTTCAGGTTGATTGATACCTAAGCTGAGCGATTGTCGAGGTTGCCGTATCTACAAGGAAGATGCTGTTCCGCTATAGTGAACTATGCGGTATGGCATCTGACGCCGTAGATGCGGTAAGATCGGCAATCCCAACGGGTTTCAGATTTTAAGAATTCAAATGAATCAATCCTTTGAAATTTTATCTAAATCCCATATTCTTAAAATTTGAAACGCTCATCTTAGGTTCCGAGTTATGCTATATGAACAGCTGAATTTTGCTGTCTTTGGCTTCTTCCAGAAAGGTGGCCACACCGACATGCTGGACGCCTTTGTAGTCGATCATTTCTTCACGTTTGAATCCCATGAGGCCCATAGACATTTCACAAATAAAAATTTTGACCTCCAACTCTTCTGCCAGTGCAATCATTTCTTCCAGAGAGGCCACGTTTTTCTGTTTCATCAAAGATTTCATCATAGCGGTTCCCATGCCGCCCATGTTCATTTGGGAAAGTTTGACCTTGCCGGCACCTTTTGGGAGCATGGCGCCGAACATTTTTCCCATGGTGTCTTTTCCGCCGACCGTTTTATTTTTGTCGCGCAGGATGGGGGTTCCCCAGAAAGTGAAAAACATCACCACTTCCATGCCCATGGCCGTGGCGCCGGTGGCAATGATAAAGGCAGCCAGGGCCTTGTCCAGATCACCGCTGAAAACAATCATGGAAAGCTTGTTGGACGGTGTTTGGCTTTTCATTGCGTCCAGCTGGGTTTGCAGCTGGGCGACTTGTTCTTCCAGTTCTTCCAAGTTCGACATATCAGCCTCCTTTAATTGTTGGTAGGTTAAGCTAAATAAGTATGTTAAATATAGTGAGTTAGAAATTGTGAACGATGTTTTAGTGCTTAGCAAGAACTATACGCATAAATTTTTTAAACCATGAGCTCCTTGATAGATTCCATGGAGGCTTTCAGGAGTTCGAGATTGGTGATCATGGTTTTACGTTGCTCCGGTTCCATCTGTTGTAAAACCTCCATGTGCATATCATTTAAAAACTTATTGATATCATTAAGTTTACTTTGCCCTTTGGCTGTCAGGCTCAACAAGGTGACCCGTGAGTCTTCAGGGTCGGGAATTTTTTGGATCAATTCCTTATGAACCAGTCCTGAGACGATTTTGGATATTCGGCTTTTGACGAGATTCATCTTCGAGGCAATCCCTTTGGGCGTCAGATAGCGTTCTTCGCCAAACAGAGACAGGCAGCGCAGCTCGGCATCCAGAAGGCCGAAGCGCTCACACTGGTACTGTAGCCGTTCCTGGCAGCACTGAAACAAATTGGCTATAAGATCTTGAAATCTCACGACTTGATTGGCTGAGGCCTGGTTTTGAAGTGTTTCCCCTATTAGGTTCATAGCATGAACTATATTGCCAAAAAGGGGGGGTGTCAAGTTTTTTTCGAAGCATGTCAAAAAAACGATTCAAGCCAAATTGAGTTTGAGTGCGAGGCTTAAACATTGTCAGGCATGAAATGGTTGTAAAAAATTAAACAGGCGGTATAAAGATAATATCTTTACCCCAGCGTTTCAAAAGCCGGAGGGCTTCAGATTATTACTATACTTTGCCATGTTGTTTATGCAACTATGGGGTATTCCAGGAGGACTAAATGAAGAACGGCTGTATGGGAAAGGTTCTCTGGGTTGACTTGAGCCGTAAAGAATTCCACGAAGAATCGATCCCAGAGGCGTTGTACCGGAAGTACTTGTCGGGGATCGGGCTGGCGTCAAAACTCCTCTACGACCGCATCCCAGCAGGTGCCGATCCTTTAGGGCCTGAAAATATTCTGGGTTTTGTCTCCGGTCTCTTGACCGGTACTGGAAGCCTGTTTGCGGGCCGGTGGATGGCTGTGGGGAAATCCCCCTTGACAGGTACGTGGGGGGATGCCAATTGCGGCGGCAATTTTTCTCCGGCCATTAAACGGTGTGGATATGACGGTATCTTCTTCCTGGGTATCAGTGAAAAGCCCGTCTATCTGTTCATCGACAAAGGCGGGGCGTTTTTGCGTGATGCAGCCGGCATCTGGGGCCTGGATACCAAGGAAACGGAAAGCAGACTGAAAAAGCATGCCGGTTGCACCCATGCCCGGATCGCCTGCATCGGTCAGGCCGGTGAAAACATGTCTCTCATTTCAGGTATTGCCAACGATGGTGGCCGAATGGCGGCACGTTCGGGGCTGGGTGCCGTGATGGGGTCCAAAAGATTAAAAGCCCTTGTATTGTGCGGGGCCGGACGTATCCGATCCCACGACAGCCCGGCCATAAAAAAACTGAGCCGTCAATGCAATGACTCCATACAGTTCATGCCGCCGTTTCCACCTGCTTTTGTACTATCGTATATGGGTGCCTTCTTGAGAACCTTGCCGGTCCAGCCCAACACGGAAATGATGCGTTTCAACACGATCTATAAAATCATGCTCAAAAAGTGGGGAACCGCCAGCCTGAACCAGATCCTGATAGAGATCGGTGATTCACCCATCAAAAACTGGAAGGGTAGCAACGAAGATTTTGATCCGGAAAGATCGGCCCGACTCAACCCGGAAGTATTTTCAGACTGTGTGGTGGTCAAGTACCATTGTTATGCCTGTCCCCTGGGTTGCGGCGGCCTTTGCAGCAAGCCGGGAAAGTTTGAAGAGACCCACAAACCCGAGTATGAAACTGTTCTGGCTCTGGGCGGGCTGTGTATGAATGATGATCCGGACTCAATTTTTTACCTGAACGAAAAACTGAATCGTGCCGGTATGGACAGTATTTCAGCGGGGGGTACGGTGGCGTATGCCATCGAGTGCTTTGAAAAAGGTATTCTTTCAGAGAGTGATACCGGGGGCTTGAAGCTGACATGGGGGAACAGCCAGGCGATTATGGCATTGGTGGATATGATGATTGCCAGACAAGGTATCGGAGATGTGCTGGCGGATGGTGTCAAAAAAGCTGCCGAAAGAATTCAGCAAGGGTCTGAAAAATATGCCATTCATGCCGGTGGGCAGGAGTTGGCCATGCATGACAGCCGTTTCGATCCCGGCTTTGCGGTTCATAATTGCGTGGAAGCGACACCCGGAAGACATACCATCGGATCCCAGCTTTATTATGAGTTGTTTCAACTCTGGGAACACATCAACACATTGCCGAAACCGGATCTCATGTATTTGAAACGGAGCAAATACAAACCAGACATGGATAAAGCCCTTGCGAGCGCTGCCTGCAGTAAGTTCATGAACATTATGAACGGGGCCGGTACCTGTCTGTACGGCGCCATGCTGGGAGTGGACAGTTTCCCCGTGTTCGGATGGTTGAATGCGGCAACAGGCTGGAACCTGGCAGCCGAAGACTACATGGAAATCGGTGAGCGCATACAGACACTGAAACAGTTGTTCAATCTGAAACAGGGTGTCGACCCGGTACACATCAGGATGACCGATCGGGCCCTGGGACGTCCGCCCCTGAAAACGGGGGCCAACAAGGGCCGGCGCGTGCAGATTGAGCAACTTAGGCAGGATTACTGGAAATCGCTGGGCTGGGATCCACAAACCGGAAGACCCTCCAGCAACACATTGAAGCGATTAGGACTGGACCGGGTAATCTGACTTGATTGATTAGAAGAGATCTAAAAAATAGGATTTTAGTTCAAGATCAAGGCGGAATCTCTTTTCAATCCGCAGGAATACTGTAGTATTTTGAGGAGTTGAAACGATATTCCAACACAGAGATTGGGCTAAAAGACATTTTTGAGGTGGCTTATTAGGAGTATGGAATGGCCTTCACCATATTGAAAGAATGTATCGGTTGCAGTGTTTGCAAGAAGGTGTGCCCGGTCAATGCTATTTCCGGGGAGCGTAACAAAAGACACAAGATCGATGAAGCACTCTGTATCGACTGTTATGCCTGTGGATACATCTGCCCCCAATCAGCCGTAGCAGATTCCCGGGAACAGGTGATTCAACGTATTCGATTTCGCAAAAACTGGCCCAAGCCCAAGATTGTCCGGAACATGTGCATGTCCTGCACCATCTGTCTCGATTCGTGTCCGACCGGCTGCCTGAGCCTGACATTTACCCGGGACACCTCAGATACCAGAGGGTATCCGGTTTTAACACGTCCCGGCGCTTGTATTGCCTGTGGTTTCTGTGCCGCCGATTGTCCGGTGGATGCCATCGAAATGATGAGACCAATCTGACGATTGTCGGCTGTTAGCTGTTAGCTGTTTGCTCTTGGCAGCTAAGAGCCAAGAGCAAAGAACTAACAGCTTAGGGGCTTGCCCCTTGGCCCCTCGGACCCTTGGCTCCTTTTTAAAAAATCAGTTACGCGTGTAGGTTGGCATCAACAGATTCGCGTCGTTCAATTCAACCCGGGTGGTTTGGTCGTCGATAACTGTGACCGGAACCTGCCAGGCCACCTTGTGGTCTTTGACCATGGCGGGGAAAGTGACAAGCAGATAATAGGTCCCCGGGGAGACGCCCGGGAATTGAAAAACGCCTTCCGGCGTTGTGAGAGTACTCTGCACCACGAATGCTGGATCAGACATTTTTTGTCTGACAGCGATAAAAAAGGTCATGTGAAGTTCCCTGATGGTCTCCATCCGTTGATAAGGGTTCATTTTATCTTTTACGGAAAGAGCGGGAACCTCCACCTGGGATCGAACCAGCAGCGTCCGGATCCAGTCTCCTGGACGAATCCGGCCATCCGGCATTGTCAGGGAGATGGTTCCGCTGATAATGCCACTGGCATTGGCCATGGGGCATAGCAGCAGGCATGGTGCCAGGCAGATCCATATGAAAAGCCATTTTTTCATAAGAGAAAGGGGTTTGTCATCTATACTTTCTTGAGAACGAGTCGGCAGTCCGCCACGGTTACACCCCGGCCTTTTTCATGCGTGATGAGCGGATTGATGTCCAATTCCTGAATTTCCGGATGGGATGTCACCATGTCCGAGAGGCGTACCAGGGATTTTTCGATTTCTTCCAGATCGGTCCTGGGCCGACCCCTGAATCCATCCAGCAGTTTGAATCCCTTGATCTGACGGATCATTCTTCGTACAGAATTACGATTTACCGGTGCCAGGCGAAAAACGACATCCGCAAAGAGTTCAACAAAGATACCTCCCAGACCGAACATGATCAGCGGACCAAACACCGGATAGCGATTCATGCCGAGAATCACCTCTTCGCCCCGGGGTGCCAGTTTCTGGACCAGAACACCGCTAATTTCCACATCGTCATGGTAGCTTTTTGCATTGGTAACGATGGTTTCAAAGGCCTTTTCGACGGCCTTGCGGGTTTTCAGGTCCACCTTGACGCCCCCGGCGTCCGATTTGTGAATAATCTGGGGAGAAACGATTTTCAATACAACCGGAAAACCCATCTCCTGTGCCGCATCGGCAGCTGCGGGTGCATTTGAGGTAAGCTGTGTTTCGAGGGTGTTGAATCCATAGCATTTGAGTAATTCGAGTCCTTCCAGTTCGCCGACATGGGTCCGGCCTTTGTCAATGAGCTCCTGTATCAATTCTGCAGCACGATTTTTGTCGTGTTTGAGTTGAAAGGGTGCCAGGACTTGACGATTCAGCCATTTGGCGTATCGATAGAGTGCACCAAAAGCCTTGGCCGCATTTTCAGGGAACTTGAAAACCGGAATGCCATGTCCTTGAAGATATTTCACGCCCGCCGACACATCGATGATCCCCATGAAGCAGCAAAGAATCGGCTTGTGGGAACGGCTGGCGATGCGTACGATGGCTTGAGCTGTCGCCAAGGCATTGGTCATGGATTGGGGGGTCAGGATCACCAGAGCGCCATCGACATTCTCATCTCGAATGACAGCGGATAAAGCGTTTTCATACCGGTCCTGTGCGGCATCCCCGATGATGTCCACAGGATTGTTGATATTGGCGGCCGAGGGCAGGTGGCTGGCGAGCGTCTCCAGGGTATCCTGGCTCAGCTGGGACAGTTGAAGTCCCGACGATACGGTGACATCCGTGGCCACGATACCCGGACCTCCGGCATTGGTGACGATGGCCACACGGTTGCCGTGCGGTACTTTTCGACGAAGTTTGCCCAGAGCGCTTTCATCCTTATAGGCAAAGGCCGTTGCAAAATCGAACAGTTCATCGATACTTTCGACGCGAATAATGCCGGATTGCTGGAAGATAGCGTCATAAACCGCTTCCGTACCGGCCAAGGCCCCGGTATGTGATGCTGCGGCTTTTGCGCCGGCGCCTGTCCGACCGGATTTGATCACCAGAACAGGTTTGGGAGCGTCACCCGATGTGATCTCCTTGACGGTTTCAACAAATTCGGCGCCGTGCCTGAGTTCTTCCAGGTAAATCATGATGACTTCTGTTTCCTGATCGGCATGGAGATAACGCAGTAAATCGAGTTCATCTACATCCGCTTTGTTACCGATGGAGATAAACTTCGAGAAACCAAACTCCCGGTCAGCCGCAAAATCCAGCACCGCTGTACAGAGTGCACCACTTTGGGAGATGAATGAGACATTGCCTGATTCGGGCATGCGGGCTGAAAAACTGGCATTGAGTCGTATGTCGGGATTCGGATTGATAACACCCAGACAGTTGGGGCCGATTATCCGCACACCGGCATCCTTGCAGAGCGCGACAATTTTGTTCTCAATTTCCAGCCCTTCTCCTCCCACTTCCCGAAACCCGGCCGACACGATGACGATTCCTTTGACGCCTTTGTCGATGGCATCTTGGGTGGATTTCAGCGCAAGGTGTGGCGGCAGGATAATCATGGCAAGGTCGATGTCATCCGGGATGTCGCTAAGGGTCGGGTAGGCCTTCACGCAGGCCACGGAACGCGCCTTTGGATTCACCGGATACAATGTGCCTGTAAACTTACCATTCAATATGTTGACGAAGATATCGTGTCCCACCTTGCCGGGCGTTGTCGATGCACCCACAACGGCAAGTGATTTCGGCGAAAATATGGCATCCAGTCGATCCATTTACATCTCCTGTTTTTGGATATTAGGGTTGGCTTCATCTTGAAACCTTCCGGTGAATTCCAATGAAACCAACGTGTGCATACCTGAATTGAGCCCCAAATTAGGTAATATTATCCTAAACTTGTTATCATATTGCAAGCACTATCAAATAAAAACCATAGCCTGTGGCACCCGCCTAACACCTGATTTTTTAACGATATTGATCATTGGCCATTAATATGAAACATTACCGTGTTGGAGGAAAGAATGATTACAACACATAAAATAATTTTCAAAAATTCAAAAAACATGGATGGGTTGGCAGACGAATCCATTGATTTGGTCGTAACTTCGCCGCCTTACCCGATGATCGAAATGTGGGATCAGATCTTTGCCGGCCAAAATCAAAAGATTGGTGAATCTCTGAAAGAGAAAGACGGCCCTTCTGCTTTTGAATTAATGCACCAGGAACTCGACAAGGTGTGGGATGAGCTCTACCGTGTCCTTAAGGAGGGTGGAATTGCGTGCATCAACATAGGAGATGCCACGAGAACAATAAACAACCATTTTGCCCTTTATACCAATCATTCCAGAATTCATACTTATATGCAAAAAATTGGGTTTTCAGCTTTGCCGGCGATATTATGGCGAAAACAGACCAATGCCCCAAACAAGTTTATGGGCTCAGGAATGATGCCACCAGGAGCCTATGTTACCTTAGAACATGAATATGTATTAATGCTGAGGAAAGGAAATAAAAAAGAATTCAAAACGAATGAAGACAAGAATCTCAGACGTGAGAGTTCATTTTTCTGGGAAGAACGGAACGTTTGGTTCTCTGATGTTTGGATGGATTTGAAGGGTACTTCTCAAAATATATTCGATACCAAAACCAGAGGACGAAGTGCAGCATACCCATTTGAATTGCCCTATAGGCTTATTACGATGTTCTCCATAAAGGGCGATACCATCCTGGACCCATTTTTTGGAATCGGCACCACAATGTATGCTGCAATGGCTACAGCAAGAAACAGCATAGGTTATGAGATCGATCCCAGACTAAGGCAACAAATAATATCGCAATTCTCTGGAATAGTAAATTTTTCAAATAAGCGAATCGAAGAGCGACTGGAAAAGCATCTGGCGTTCGTTGATGATAGATTTAAAAAGAAAGGGAAGTTTAAGTACACAAATGATCATTATCTTTTCCCTGTTATGACAAGGCAGGAAACAGATCTCATCATTAATAAACTTTTAGATGTTCATAAGATAGATTCTGATTCCTTTGAGGTTTTATATTCTGACAATCCCCAGAAAGAGTATGTGTATTCTATCAAATAAAAAAGAGCCTGTCTCCTAATCCCGCTGTAGGGGCAGGCCTTGTGCCTGCCCGTTTTGACGAATTGCCGACGGTCTTTCGGGTACCCACAAGGGGCACCCCTACAATGGCAATGATACAATGGATGTGATTTGGTATGATGACATTTTCGATTAATTCGATATTCGGAAACCGTTTTGGCAACTCATCCCAAAGATTCTCGTTATCATCGACCCTGCGTTATTCAACACCATTTCTTGGGCTTGCTTATGAAGCCGGACTCAATGAACGAGAACGGAGTCTGTTAAAAAAACAGAAAAATGGTGATACTCAATTATAACTCGCTATTTTCTAATACTTTGTATCAACAAGGTATCCAATTCTACCGGAACATGGATATCCGCTTTTATCCTTGTGGGGATTTAATCGGGTATCCATTTTTTTACGACTGAATTTTTTCCCGCAATACGAACATTCAATTATGTACTTTGGCCCTAAACTTGGTGATTTGAAACCTGATTGCCGGATAGATGAATTAAATGCCTTTCGACCATCTGAGCGTCGGGCTGTCTTTGGTATGGAAATGGGACCAAGTGAGGTTAGCTCAATTGCGTGTTCGGGAATGAACGGCGTTTCCGTGATTTCTGCCCCTTGGATTCGATCCACTCTATATGACCGCCATTCCTTTGATTCATGCCTTAAAGCATACAGTATTATATTCCCTTCATTTGTGCGACGCAGGGAATAGGGTTCTATCAGGCAATATTTGTTCTGATAATATAGGTTAACGCAGAGCCTGTTGGCTGCAGCAAAACGAATTCGCTCAATAGGGGTGTTTGTATGCCATGCTTGGGCCATGGCAGGTGGACGCCAGGTGTTGTCAATTGACACCCTTCCGGTCGGTATGGCTTGTCTAACTATTTTAGTTGCCTTACCATGCAGCCAATCCATAACTTTAGGCAGATCTTGCCAGAATTGATTAAAAGGTGGTAACGCCGGCAGTTGATGCGCCAGCATGTTTTTCCATTCCGATTCCAACTCGTCTTGTTCAGAACGGTCTCTGAATGTGTCCATAGTAGGAACCGGGATTTGCTTAAAGGTGCATTTTTTCTCCAAGGTGCTGAAAATAAGAGACCGATTTGGGTCAAGTTCATCATGTCTAAACAAATGGACCACATCATAGAGGTCCCTGGGGCGCTTACGTTCTGCCAATGCTCTGATTTTTTCTGCAAATACTTCCTCAAAGCAGTAGCTTTTGATTTGAATTCCGTTATCAGACAAATCAGAGTACGGATGATAGACATCCCTTATCACCGGATCAAGAGCAAGAACTTCATCAGCGGTTAAATCGAGCTTGATCCTCGGCAGATCACCTCTTGGCTGCAAGGGGCCACGATATCCAATTCTTCCCTGGGCAGACATGAATCCTCGCTTGTTGCGATATACATCAAAACGAATAAGATCCTGTGGGATTTCGATACCTGTTTCCTCATAGACCCATTGTGCGATTTCCTGTAAGCATGATACGAGAAATTCCTGATTCAGATGGATTTCTTTTGTAAGAGTAAAGTCTAAATCCTCTGAAAAACGGTAAGTTTCAAAAAAGCACTTTTTCAAGCAGGTCCCGCCCTTGAAAACCCAACTGGATCCGAGGTCAGGGTGATTGAATATCCCAGCCAGTACCCAACCCAGAACATAATCTTTTTCAACAATATTTGCCCTGAGCCCGAATTCTCTTGAAAATTCCATTATTTCTGATCTGTCTATCAACCAGCTATCTCCTTTTCCAGTTTTCAGGTACCCACAATCGCCATCGGGTAATCAGCTTTATGTTGTTCAAATTTGGATCCAGTTTGGCATTTCCCGCAGTAAGCCGCTGATAGCAATTTTCAATTGCTGTGGTTTCTTGGGGAGCAAATTTTTCAAGTAAAAAGCCAAGGCGCTTGAATATCGCGCCGTTCCCCAGCCGTTCTCCATATTGAATTAACAGCTCAAGATTCTTATTTTTTGATTTTAAATAGTTTCCCACCATTTCATTTACTGAGCGGATTCCGCCACCTAATCCAGGGTCCACCAGCATATCGAGTATCGTACGGGTAGGATCAGATACCGATATTTTAACCTGTCCCCTCCAGACAGGTTTAAGACCAAACATCGCTTTTTCAGATATTGTGCGGAGCATAAACACAGTGCCTTTAATATCAAGATTGCGATTTCTTGGCTTTTGACAGGTCATTACCAATATCGTACTAAAAATCTGTTCGGTAAGATCAAGATACTCAGCAGCACTCCAACCCCCGATATAACAGGGTGAAAATAGACGATCAGCAACCAGCCAAGGATCTTCAAGTGGGATATCCGTTGTCAGGGAATCCAAAGGAACAGGGACATAAAGCCCTCTACGAATCCGTGACATCCAACCCTTTTTAGTCCATCTGGAAAGCATTTTAGCAGCATTCGTAGCATCGACATCTAAAATATTCGCCGTATCCGCAACAGAGATAGTGCCTTTTGTATTGCGAAGTATTGCAGTCAGTCTTTCCCGGTCAGTTTTTCCGATGCCTGTCAACTCTGTCATGGTATATCCAAAGCGCTTTAATTCATTTAATAGGTGAATATTTGCATATAGTATATATTTTTCTGTCAATCAATACATATCTTTTGCGCCATAATTCAATTAAACAGTGAATTATATCGCATACAATATACTAACAGGGCAATTCGGCTAATATTTGAATTATACCTGTCGATTCTTGAGCGTTTGAATCAACCAAATTAAACTAACAGCGATCAAGCAATCTTAAAGTTGTAACGTCTTGAATTAAAAACGATTAAAAAATGATATTGTTGATAATGTTCGGCTCCAGTCAAACAACAGTCAAACAAATATTACTTGAATATAACTTTATTTGATAATAATATAATCAAATACAATACGAAGTCAGAATCAAAATTGAGGTGTATTATGTTGGCTCTCGTGAAAAAGCCCCGTATTGAAATATCGCTCCAAGGTGAGCGTGTTGACGAGCTTATCGAATGGATTGGTAAAAAATTCGAAGTGAGCATTCTCACTTCAGATAATGCTGATAGTGTTGCGATTGAGGATACCGATTTTTGGAAAGAGATGCAGTCAAATAGAATTGGCAATCTTCTTTCAGCAGCCAGACTTAAGGCGGGTCTGTCACAATCTCAGCTTGCCGAGAAACTTGGCATCCGCCAGAATATGGTCAGTGACTATGAAAGGGGCAAGCGTCGGCTCTCCCCATCAATGGCCAAACGTATTGCCAAGACGCTCAAAATTAAAATTGATAGAATTTTATAGTGTTAGAAATCGGACAGGAAAGTGACTGAGATTACCATCGGGTTTTCTATAAAGGATAATATGCATGTGGGTAATCAACATCCAGCATTGGCTTGACGAAACAAAGAGCGGCCCAGGTGTTCCCCAATTAAAACAAAAGGTAAAAAAGCTGGCTGAAATAATAACCTACGCTACCTCTAAAGCAGCAGGGCTACCGACCGATTCCATCCCAAAATGCTGGCGGCGACCGAAAAGAAAACCTTGTAATAGTGAGTTGGATATTGAGATCAAACGCTTATCCGGTCAAATACACTGGCGATGCCCTATATGCGAAGATGAGGGTATCATTACAGATTGGGAGGGGCTGATCTGGGATATGCTGGATACACCTGGCAATGTACACTAAAGCCGTTGAAATAATCCCCAAACACCAATTTTAGAACCGCATTATAACGATTTTTATAACGATTTGGAAAATCAGCCCACCAAAAAGAAAGGCCTCCCTTGTCTAAAGGAGGCCTAACTTATTGAAATGGCGGAGAGAGAGGGATTCGAACCCTCGGTGGAAGTTTCCCCCCACACTCGCTTAGCAGGCGAGCGCCTTCAGCCGGCTCGGCCATCTCTCCGATTATCTGTGAGCTGTAAAATCCGTGTCATTCTTTAGCGGCGCAGCCGCGTTATGTAACATCGCGCAGCGAGGTTACTGGCGGAGGGAGTAGGATTCGAACCCACGGAGCTTTCGCTCAACGGTTTTCAAGACCGCCGCCTTCAACCACTCGGCCATCCCTCCAGAGAATCAGTCCCATAGCATTTAGTCTTTTTCAGGTCAATATATAATTGCATATTGACATGCAGTCATATATGTGATTTCCGAAAAAAATATTCAACAACGACTTAATTGAAAAGTGCGCCACAACGACCGTAGATCCGTAATTTGCCCAATCCATATTATTAATAAATTAGATTTTTTTGGCGCCTGCGGCAGGAAATTCAAATCAGGGAGTTTTC
>Ga0190293_1000315_pt1 | contig 17004 bp, 10 predicted proteins | sample 48693001_MG_FD_161671 | JGI IMG/M metagenome (GOLD analysis project Ga0190293, IMG submission 161671) | Hydrothermal vent microbial mat bacterial communities from Southern Trench, Guaymas Basin, Mexico - 4869-30-0-1_MG | ecosystem: Environmental > Aquatic > Marine > Hydrothermal vents >...
TTTTCGTTATCTACATGTGGTGGTAAAAGTAAACGAAGAAGGACAATAACACATTTTTGTGCAAATGATATCGGTTCATTTAAGTCACGATTGCGATTAGCTGTAGTATTCATCAAAATAAATCGTACAGCTTGCTCTGGTTTATTAGCTTTTATGGCTTCACATAGTCTGCGCGTAGCATCTGTAACGAGTTTTCTTGGCTGCCCATAGATACCTTTCCAGGTTAGATTATGACCAAGACAAGATACAATGGCCTGACAATCCCGACTATATTCACTCATTTCCCTGTCACTTAACTCTAAAATACTTGCAGAGATGATTTGAAGGTTGTCATTATTTTTCCATGATTTTGGCAACTTTTCCGGAGACCTTACAATTGCTTTAATTTTATGCTTTTGAATGAGAAGTTGTTCAACCAAATATCTTCCTGTTGCGCCACTTGCACCTACTACTAAAACTGTCATATTATTTTTATTTATTTAATTTTTCAAAATACTTATTTGCTGTTCTGCTTTGTTGAATTTCCATTTCAGTCCAAACAAAGGTCTTAAGAAATTAACCCTTCTAATAATGAATTCATAAATGAGGTAGCACACTAAACCGGTAAAAGCTACAATGCCTATGAATTTTAACATAATGGGTATTTGCAATGGTAATATAAACATGGCACCTAAATATAATACAAACATATGGATAATATAAACTGGATAAGCCGCTTGACTTAAGTAGCTCAGTATATTACTAGGTTTGTTTAGGTATTTATAACTAAATCCGAAAACTCCAAATATCCAACAGTTTGACTCGATAGCCATGAGATATCCAGGTGTTATGGTTTCAAATACAAATAATCGAATGGCATATAAAATTCCAGCTATGCCTATATACAACCATCTCCATTTCAAAACCGTTTGCCAAAAAACTTTACCACTATAAACAAAGAGAAAACCAAAAAAGAAAGCAAGAAAACCAATAAAAAACCCATGCCAAGTCCGTGCATACATTTCAAATAATTGAGGTTTAACTATACCTATTTCCAACATAAAAAAAACTGATATAGATATTGGTCCTATGGCGTACGACATGACTTTTGAAATTGCGTTTCTGAATTTTCCATTATCATGTTTTTTCAAGTAGAAAAAAAGAGGCAACAGAAATAGTACATAAGCAAAAATATTTCCTAAAAACCACAAATGACCCATATGTGGATAATAACTCAAAGGCATTTTGTAGTATTCCTGAAAAATATACATATGTAACGGTGTTATAGCAATAATACCAAAGATGAATGGCAATAGAATTCTCTTTGAACGCTCAACAAGCAATTGCTTCCAATTTCGTTTTTTTAATGCAAAATAAAGTCCCATACCTGATACATAAAATAAAAGTGGAATTCGCCAAACGTTTAGCATAGTCATGGGTTTCCATAAACCTTCTAATGATTCATCGCTTCTTATAAAGCCAATGAATAGTGCCCAAGGTTGAAAAATGATGGCTATATGATAAATCAATAATAAGCCAATAGCAATTACGCGTAGCCAATCTATATCGTGTCTTCTTTCTGTTGTCATTTTAATATTGTTTTTAGTCTAATTACTGCAACATCATAGCAATAACTGGACGAGTTTTTTCTATTTCATTCAAATCAATTTGTAAGCCAATTGGTCCTAATTGTTGTTGAAGCATTTCATAGATTGGCTTAATCTCAGCAAAAGGCCCCATTACAGATTCTCTTGGTGTAGCACCAAAATTATTTCGAATCGTTTTATCTGCTTTGGCATCAATAAGCATCTGTACGATTTCAACACGACAAAAGAAAGTAGCAGTGTGCAAAGCTGTAGCTCCATCATTGTTTTTAATAGCTAGATCTGCACCAGCATCTATCAATGCTTTAGCAATTTCATTTTTACCAAAAGAGGCTGCAGTAATCAAAGGTGTAGAACCACTCATTGCTTCTTTTTCGTTAATATCAGTATGTGCTTTAATATGTTGTTTAACAACCTCAAGGTTACCAGATAGCACTGCGGCATTAATATTCATTTCTGGTTTAGCTACTAATGTCTCAGTATTGTTGCTTATATCTGATTTAGATTTTGAATTTTTATCAGACTGTGCACAAGCATTTGTTAGTAAAAGGATAATAAATGAAATGATTAATAATGTTTGCATTGAATTAATTTTTAGTGTTTTCATGATTTTAATTTTTAATATTTATTTTTTAATTATTGTTTCTACAAAGGTGAGGTGAAAGCAAACGCAGTACTTAATAGCTATGCGGCCAAATATGTAAAGTTTGAGAAAACAATAAAAACTATGATGCAGGAATATAAATTATGACGCAAGTTGTAATTATTGCTTAAATATATAAGTGCTAATATCATATGCATATGTATAATTTTTTCTAATTTAGACGCAGTAAAAAATAGTATGTCAAACGCATCAAACATTGAAGGAGATTTTATTAATCAGATAGAGTCAATTATTTTAGAGAATCTTTCTAATGAACAATTTGGGGTTTCTGAACTGGCAGATAAGATGAACATGAGTCGTTCTAACTTGCTCAGAAAAATCAAAAAGAATACCCAACTTTCCGCAAGTCAATTTATTCGTCAGGTACGTTTAAAAAAGAGTATGCAGATGATTAAAGAAACTCAATTAACAGTTTCTGAGATTTCATACCAAGTAGGATTCGGAAGCACTTCCTATTTTATTAAGTGCTTTCGAGAGTATTATGGGCATCCACCTGGAGAAGTTGGAAAAGGAACATTGGTAGAGGAAAAAGAAAGTGTTCAAACTCATTTTTTGAAGCGACACCAAGGACAAATCATTGCTGCTGTTACATTTCTGATAGTACTCGTTATATCATTTTTTATTTTCAATAAAAAGCTTACAACTACAGAGGTAGAAATTGAAAAATCTATAGCGGTATTACCTTTCAAAAATGAGAGTAGTGATTCTTCAAACCTCTATTTTGTTAATGGGCTTATGGAATCCGCTTTAAACAACCTTCAAAAAATAGAGGATTTACGGGTAATTAGTAGAACTTCTGTAGAGAAATACAGACATACAAATAAGAGTATTCCTGAGATAGCGGAAGAACTGAATGTAAACTATCTAGTGGAAGGTAGCGGTCAGCGTATTGGAGATCGGGTTTTATTGAATATCCAATTGATTGAAGCTTCAACTGATAAACCTATTTGGGTTAAGCAGTATAATCAAAAAGTTGTAGATGTATTTGACTTGCAAAATGAAGTGGCTAAGAAAATTGCTGATGCTATTAAGGCAAAGGTAACGTCTGCTGAAATGGATCAAATTGATAAAAAACCTACTGAAAACATAGTAGCATATGATTATTACCTCCAAGCTCTTACTCCTTATAACACGAAAACAAAGGAAGGCTTAGTAGAAGCCATTTCACTATTTGAAAAAGCTATAGAGCAGGATCCACAATTTGCGTTGGCATATGCCAATATTGCTTTTTCCTATTACTATATCGACAAATTCCAAAAGCAAAAAAAATATACAGAACTAATTAATAATAATGCAGATAAGGCGTTATTATATAATGCTAAATCTGCTGAAAGTTTGATCGCAAAGGCAATATATTACATGCAAATTAAGGAATATAGATTGGCTCTTCCCCATCTGGAAAAAGCACTAGAATACAATCCTAATTCATCATCAGTAGTTAATTTACTTTCTTATTTTTATGCCAATTTCGTTCCCAATACGTCAAAATATTTAACATATGCACTAAAAGGGATACAGCTTGATATTGCTGCCAATGATTCCATTACCAAAAGTTATATTTATTTACACCTTAGTAACGCCTTTGTCCAAAACGGTTTTATTGAAGAAGCAAACGAGTATATTGATAAGTCTCTAAATTATAATCAAGATAATTATTTTGCTCCATATGTAAAAGCATACATCTTGTATGCCAGGGATAGAGATATTGAAAAAACTAAAGAATTGCTAATTAGAGAATTTCAAAAGGATACTACTCGTCTGGATATTTTGCAGGAAGTAGCGAAATTGCATTATTATCAAGAGGATTATGATACAGCTTTTCTATATTATAAAGAATTTGTTGAAGCTAGAATAAAATTCAACTTGGATATTTATCCTCAAGAAGATATCAAAATTGGTTTAGTTTACGAAAAGATGGGTTTGGATGAACAAGCTTCTGAATTTTTTGCTTCATATGCTGACTATTGCGAAAATGATGAATCTATTTACAAGCCTGCCAGTATTGCCGCTCTGTATACACATGAAGGCAAAATTGACGAAGCCATTGAGCAACTCAAAGTTTTCGCAGCAAACAGTAATTACCAATACTGGGTTTTGTTATTCATGAAAACAGATCCAGTTTTTAAACCGCTAAAAAGTCATCCAGAGTTTAATGAAGTTATGCAAAAGATCGAAGATCGCTTTTGGGAAAATCATACTCAACTGAAAAAATCACTAGAGGAGAAAAAACTGATTTAATCAATTAAACAATAAGTAATCTGAATATCCATTCCACACACATTAAACCTCCCTCCTACGTCCCAGTTGGTTTAATAAGTGTTTACTCGCCTCTTCTCTATTTCAATAAATAGGTGCTCGTGAACCTCGTGCCTCGGTTTCATTATACTTTTTTTAGAGAAAATTCAATAAAAATATTTTTAAGAAAAAACCGAAATAAACCCTACTTTTTCCCAAAGCAAAGTAACATAATGTTGTACATTAAAGTGCAAATTCAGAGTAATTCCTGTAATCATCCCAATTTAAAATAACTAAATACTTCTAATTTGATCTGAAAGTGAATCTCTTAATTCAATTAAACTCTCTTTTTCAGATTTCTGAACGTTAAAATAAAATTTAATAACTCTTAAGAAACGTTGCATTATTCTCCAATAGAACATTACTATAAATCCTAAAAAAGGTAAGGATAATAAAAATAAAATAGTCCATATCCAATCGTTGCTGACATACTCACGAAACAAAATGATATTAAAAAAATAAAACAAAGGAAAAACGATCATTCCGGTGATCATATGAATAGAAGACCGATATTCAACATCAGGGTTTAGAGCATTAAAAACCCATGCAGGAATTTTATAAGGGATGTAATTAGTGATAAGGCCAAGTATATAAAAAGGGAATAACAGGGTCAATTGAATTATATAGCCCATTAAAACAATACTCTTGTTTTTTTTTAGAAAAGAAGAACGGACAAAACCAGGGGTGATTTTTAAATTATCAAGTTGGTTGAAAAAAGAATCAAATTGAGCTGCTAATTTATTATACAATATTGGATCTTCGTTTTGCAGATCTCTCACTTTTTCTGCTAATTTTCGACGAAATTCAAATGATTTGGCCGGGTCAATATATCTACTCGTCGATGGATCAATATATTCCATATAGAATCTTTGAACCTGAAGAACAGCTTTCTCCTGATCTTTATCATCAGTAAGTGTTATCTGCCCCTCCATTTCCTTTTGTATCCTTTTGGTAAATTTTTTTATTGCTTCTGTGTTATCTTTCTCCCATAAACTTTGATACTCTTTTACTTTAAAAGAGGGATTGATAATAACAGAAACCATAGATCTAAAAATCAAGGAATTGGAATAACTTATAGTAACAGTATTTATATTCAAAGCACCAGGAAAATTCCGGTCTGATTCATAAGCCAATGCAATACGAGCAGTCCCTGTTTTTATGTCTCTTAATTTTAATTCGTTTACACTGGTTCCTTCCGGAAAGATCAATAAAACTCCATTTTGATCAAAAAACTCATAGCATTTTCTAAAACTATAACTATTATCCTGAACCTCACCGGGTTTAACATCCTTTTTACGAAAAACAGGAATAACCCTTAAATAATTGAAAATACGGGATACTATATTGTTTATGAATATGGAAGCATTAGCCAGAAATCCAACTTTTCTTTTAAGCAGACTGGCAATAAGCAAAGGATCTATCAAGGTGTTAGGGTGATTTACTGCAATAATTAAAGGTCCTGAAGAAGGAACATATTCTAAACCAGAAACAACTCTTTTTCTAAAAAAAATAAAAAAGGCAAATTTTAAAGATATTTTTATGAATTGATATATCATGCAGGCTGTAATTCATTTTTTAACTTGGCTCTTTGCAAAATAACAAAACCGATAATGAAGAAAGTCGCCATAAAAAGCATACTATTTCTCATACTTCCGGTTATTTGCTCAATAAAACCATAAGAAAAAGTACCAATAACGATAGCCAGTTTCTCAGTAATGTCATAAAAGCTAAAATAAGAGGCCGTAACCTTTGTTTGATCGGGTATCAATTTTGAATATGTAGATCTGGAAATTGACTGGATCCCTCCCATTACAAATCCCAGTAAACCAGCAAGAGAATAAAAGGTTAATTTTTCGTGTAACAAAAAACCAAGAACACATATAAACATCCATATCACCAATGAAATACTAATTGCGAATCCATTGCCTTTCCATTTTGAAAGGAAAGCAAACAAATATGCTCCTGCAATTGCCAATATTTGCAGGATCAAAACAACAATTATCATTTCATCAGCCCCCATTCCAACTTCCGCTTCTGCAAATAAAGGAGCTAAAAGCATGACGGTTTGAACACCCATACTGTAAAAGAAAAAGCTAAATAGAAATCTTTTCATGACTTTTCTGTCATTAAGGTTATCATATACTTTCTTTAGTTCTCTAATTCCTCTACCAAATACCTCTTTTGTTATCGATTTACCTGTAGGATTATCCTTTAAGTAATAAAAAGCAATTTGAGAAAAACCCAACCACCAGGCTCCAACCAATAAAAACCCAAATTTGGTAGCAGATTCTTTATTGACGAATCCAAATAATTCTGGTTTTAGCAATAGTATAAGATTAATTATCAGTAAAATAACACTTCCAACATAACCCATGGCAAAACCTTTTGCACTGATACTATCCATTCTGTCAGGCGTAGCTATTTCTGGTAAAAAACCATTATAAAATACAAGAGATCCGGCATAACCGGTACTTGCAATAATAGCACATATAATTCCATACTCCACGTTATCACCATTAAAAAAGAATAAACCCATACAAGCTATTGCTCCTGTGTAGGTAAAGAATTTCATAAATCGTTTTTTGATACCTGCATAATCAGCTATACCTGAAAGAACCGGCGAGATAAATACAATGATCAAAAATGAAAAGGAAATAGCATAGGTATATAAAATTGTGTTTTTGATGGTTTGACCAAAGAAGGAAATCATTTCACCACCAAAAGCCTCTTTTGTAGCTGCACTGTAATATATTGGAAATATCGCTGTGGTAACGATTAGGTTATATACTGAATTGGACCAGTCATATGAAGCCCATGCATTTATAATTCGCTTATTATTCTTTTCCATTGATGTCAATTTAAGCCGGTAAATTAATACTTATTAATGAAAGTGAAGAACCAGAAGAAGCAAATCATCTAAATTAAGCTCCATGCTCAAAATATCCAGTTTTAAAAGGATATAATAATGTGTTTAAAAACTATATTATTAAGTCCTTCATCAAAAAGAATTCCTCATACCTTTTTGTAATACTCAATTTCATTGCTTGCCTTTTCATAAACTCTGGTCAGTAATTCTAATCTTTCAGTCTCAGAATATATATTGAAATTTCTGGCTAATTCTATTTTCTCTTCTAAATATTCAATTTTATCAGCTCCTGTAATTAAAACACTTACCGGAAGTGACCAAACAAAATAGAGAGCCTCTTTAACAGAAATATAGTTGGGTACAAGTGGACCATTTGATTTTACTCCTTGTCCATCCGAATTATTTACTTTTTCAAAAAACCTGCCATTAGAAAGTGTTTTCATCGCCAAAACTCCAAGGTTCCTTTTTATAGCAAGAGGCAGAACATTTTTTATAAAGCTGTGGAAATGAGAGTCAATAATGTTGATTGGCATTTGTACGGTTTCAAAAATATCATTCTCATAAGTTCTATCCAAAAACTGCTTATGGGCAAATGGATTTTGATGACCAGTAAATCCAATGTGTTTTACCTTACCTTCTGCTTTGGCTTTTTCAAAAACCTCTAATACCTCATTTTCAATTCGGTTATCTACATCCTTTGGAGTTCTTAGCGAATGTACCTGCCATAAATCTATATAATCGCATTTCATCCTTTGCAGCGACCCATCCAGATGTTCTTTAGCTGTGGCAGCATTTTTAGCTGTTGATTTAGTCATAATAAATACCTCATCACGATATTTGGGTACCAGATATTTACCATAAATTATTTCGCTACCACCATTCTGATATGATTCTGCTGTATCAAAAAAACGAATACCTCCTTCTATTGCTTTTTCAATCAATTCCTGAGCATCCCTACCTTTATTCAATCCTGCGTGATAACCTCCAAGACCAAGCATGGTAACTTTTATATCTGTTTTTCCAAGCATCCGCAAAGGCAATAACGTTCCCCATTTGTCTTTATTTGTTTGGGCAAAGCCTGATATGGGAAGCATCATCCCACCTGTGAGCATAGCCAGCTGCTTTAGAAAATCACGTCTTTCTTGCATGGTGTTTGTTTTCTATGAGACAATATGATGTATTAGAAATACATGCTATGTAAAGGTAAGGAATTAAATAATAAGCCTCCAATTATTCTAATAGTAAGGTGTAAGCATATTTACTCCCGAAATGTATGGTAGTGAAGGGTTTGAAAGCAAGAAGTTTCAAATCTACCCGTTGCCAAGAGTTTATTTATACATTTTCCCCTTATATTTTGGATACATTAAATTTTGAACATTCAATATATTATCAAGTTCTTCCTTGGTGAGTAATTTTTTTTCAAGTACTATTTCCTGGATACTTTTTCCAGTTGCAACTGCCTCTTTTCCTATTTCATCACCTTTGTGATGACCTATAATAGGATTTAAAAATGTGATCAATCCAACAGAGTTTAAAACCATCTTTTCGGTATGCTCTGCATTGGCTGTAATACCGGAAATACATTTTACTGCCAATGTTTCGCAGGCATTTGATAATAAATTTACAGATTCAAAGAGACATTGAGCAATTACAGGCTCCATCACATTTAATTGCAATTGTCCGGCTTCTGCAGCGAATGAAATAGTTACATCATTACCAATGATCTTAAAACACACCTGATTGACAACTTCAGGAATTACCGGATTTACTTTTGCCGGCATGATAGAAGAACCTGCCTGCATTTCAGGCAAATTTATTTCGTTAAATCCACATCTTGGACCAGATGACAGTAACCTCAGGTCATTACAAATTTTTGAAAGTTTTACAGAGGTTCTTTTTAAAGCCCCGGAAATCATAACATAAGCACCTGTATCAGAAGTTGCTTCAATTAAATTATCTGCTTTTACAAAACTTGCTTTAGTAAACTGCTGCAGATATCCTATTGATAGTTCTGAAAATCCTTTTGCGGCATTTATCCCTGTTCCAATGGCTGTTGCTCCTAGGTTTACTTCCAGAATCAGATCACGGTTTCTTTTCAAATTTTTAATTTCTTCTTTAAGATTTGTTGACCATGCCGAAAATTCATCTCCCAGTGACATGGGTACTGCATCTTGCAATTGGGTTCTTCCCATTTTTAGAACTTTTTCAAATTCAGCAGCTTTTTTATCTAACTGGGTTGTGAGAATATTGATCTTTTCGAGTAAATGATTGATATAAAAATAGATAGCAACCCGAAATCCTGTAGGATATGCATCATTGGTTGATTGTGATTGATTTACATCATCATTAGGATGTAATATATCATAATTTCCTTTTTCATATCCGTTTAACTCAAGCGCAACATTAGCAATTACTTCGTTGGCATTCATATTCACAGAAGTTCCTGCACCACCCTGAAATACATCGGATGGGAAAAAAACAATATATTTTGAAAGATTGTTAAGTATTTCATCACAGGCATCCATAATCATATCAGCTTTGTCAGATGCAATAGATCCAATCTCTTTATTGGCAGCTGCGCAAGCCTTTTTAGTTATTATCAAACCTTTTATAAATACAGGAAAATCTCCTATATTAGAATTTGAAATCTTAAAATTATCAATTGCTCTTTGTGTGTGAATTCCGTAGTAATTGTCATTGGAGATTTCCATACTCCCTAATAGGTCAATTTCCTTTCTTTTTTCCATGAGTGTAAAATTTGGGTTTGTTTAAAACATTATTTTTTAACCTTATTATACTTAGTATTAACCCGCAATATTCATCGCAAATTATATATATTTTATTTAATAAACTCATATATAACTATATAATATATGTTTTATACAAAAATACAATACCCAATTTTGGGTGGCGCTTTTTTTATCTTTGCATATCTGCTTCGTTACAAAACCTTTGAAATAGAAGCCTATATCTAAAGGTTTCGATGTCTCGCATCTATGCAAAGCTAAAACCTGAATGATTCGGGTTAATTCTATGTAAATATAAAATATTTTTTAGATTTAGAGCACTGCAATGATTGTTTAAAAACTATGTTTGGTAAGTTTATATAGCATGATTGGTTCTTGGAAAAGAAGCTGAAATAAAAAGGTAAATTTATTAAGAGTAGGTATTTAAGAATTGATCTGCTAATTTACTTTGAAAAGGAAAAAGTATCTTATCTGATGGTATATTGAAGTTCTTCTGGCTTTGTTTCTTTACCATCATTATCAAGCATTTTATCAATTCTTTTGGCTAATTTGCCTTCTATATTATTGGAAGTCCCTTTCTTTTTATAAATAATCTTACCTTCTTTATCTACAATAAGATGCATCGGAAATATTTTATACATACCTGTTTGATAGGTATTAAAAACTTCGAGATTTCCATTTTTTGATAAATGCTGATAATGTGTAATTTCATTTTTGATAGAATTATATAAACTATCATTTAACTTATCAGTTACGATAATAAAAGTAACATTCCTGTTCTTATATTTAGCTGCAAACTGATCAAGTTTTTTCAATTGTACAATATGATCATTGTCTAATATACTGATTACCTTTAAATTGTTCGAAGAATTGCTCGTCCAATAGGATGGATTATCTAAAGAAGAAAATGTAATATTTTGTTTGTTGTTTTGTGAGATCAAATTAAATGACAGAAAGAAAACCAGAAAGATCATTACAATATGTAGGTTTGTTTTTATCATTTTTTTGAAGGTTTTACAGAGACCCTTTAATAAATAGACGACATGAAATGGTCTGCGTTACGGTGGTAATGCTAAAAAAATGTTAAGATTTAAATATGAAATATTAATTGATACCGTTGTAATCCATATATTTGAGACTACAAAAAGCTTTGATTTTTGATAGTAATTAGTGATCAAATGTTGTTTTTAAATTTTAAGAGAGTTTTAATCCATGGCTAAAAAAGAAAAATTTGGCACATTTGCAGGTGTTTTCACCCCTTCTATTCTAACGATCTTAGGTGTAATTATGTATATGCGTCTGGGGTGGGTTGTTGGAAATGAAGGTTTGATTGGTGCTATTGCCATCATCATTCTCGCACATATAATTGCTGTTACTACTGGATTAAGTGTTTCATCCGTAGCAACGGATAAAAAAATTGGTGCCGGCGGTATTTATTATGTGCTTTCCCGAAGTATGGGGATTCCTATTGGTGGTTCTATAGGAATTGCATTATATGTTGGAACTGCTTTTTCCATTGCTTTGTATTTGATAGGTTTTGCCGAGAGTTTTAATGGTTATTTCGGATTTGGAATGAGCATTAATAATTTTAGAATAACCGGAACGATCGCTTTGGTTCTGATTACTATTTTGGCCTTGATAAGCACCTCAGTTGCATTGAAAGCTCAATTCTTTATTCTGGCGGCAATTATCCTTTCATTGGTCTCTATCTTTTTTGGAACTACTGAATTTGTTCCGGAAAGTGTACCCTTATTAGCAACGGAAGGTGCTGTAAGTATGGAAGTTGCATTTGCTATATTTTTCCCTGCTGTTACAGGTTTTACGGCAGGAATTGCCATGAGTGGTGATCTGAAAGATCCAAAACACTCTATTCCTTTAGGTACTTTATCTGCAATAGGTGTTGGTCTTATTGTTTATATTGTTCTTGCTGTTTTTTTGGCAAGAAATATCAATGCTGAAGTATTAAAAACAGATTATAATATTTTAATGAAAATCGCATATTTCGCTCCTGCCGTTGTTGCCGGAGTTTGGGGAGCCACATTATCATCGGCTTTGGGTGGAATTCTTGGTGGCCCGAGAATATTGCAAGCCATGTCGGTTGATAAAGTAACTCCAAAAATATTTGGCAAGGGAAAAGGAAAGAATAATGAGCCTGTAAATGCATTATTGCTGGTCTTTATCATTGCAGAAGCCGGTATTTTAATTGGAGAATTAGATGTTATTGCCCGAGTTGTTTCTATGTTCTATTTAACTGCCTATGGTTTTATTAATATTACTTATTTTTTAGAAAGCTGGGCAAACCCAGATTTTCAGCCAACCTTTAAGATCAAGCGATGGATTGGATTGCTTGGATTTATGGCTTCTTTTGGTGTGATGTTTAAACTGGATATGATGGCTATGTTTGGTGCGTTGGCTGTTGTTGGTAGTTTATATTTTTGGTTACAGCGAAAGGAAGTAAAACTACAATCAAATGATGTTTGGAGGAGCGTATGGGAAAATATAGTGAATAAGGGATTGAAACAAATAGATGCGCAAGTTGAGGAACAATCAAACTGGAATCCAAATGTCATACTTTTTAGTGGAGCCAGTTCGCATCAACACTACTTATTAGAATTGTCAAAAACCGTATCAGGAAGAACCGGGATAGTTACCAATTTCAAATTAATTTTGGATAGAGAGAATGGCAAACCTCTTAAAAAAACAGAGCAAATTGTTAGAAATGAAGAATTTAGTGAGTTAGGTATTTTTGCCAGGCAGATAAAAGTAGATAATATCTATCAGGGAATTACAAACATTGCAAGTACTTTTGGTTTTTCAGGAGTGGAACCAAATACCATTATGATGGGATGGCCTAAGGGTTTGGAAAACTCGGTGGAATATTCGAAAATGACAGAAGTTCTATTACATTTAGATTATAATCTATTGTATTTGGATTTTGATCAAAAGACAAAATTCGGAAACTATCAAACAGTTGATCTTTGGTGGAGAGAAACAGATAGTAAAAATGCAGAGATGATGCTCAATATTGCAAGATTTATCATTGCTTCTCCAAAATGGAACAAGACAAGTATCAGAGTTTTATTTGTGAATAATAACAATGTTAAGAAAAAGATCATTCAATTAAAAATTTCTAAACTCGTAGAAGATCTTAGGGTAAATGTAGAAATTAAAATTATAAACAATGCTGTTGAACAAAAAGCATTTTATGATATTATTGAAGAGCAGTCAGGATCTACTGATTTAACTTTGGTTGGAATACCAAACTATAAGATCGAAAAGCAAACAGAATTTATATTGAAAACAAATCATTTATTTGAAATTATTGGCTCTACCCTACTGGTTAAAGCTGCAAATAATTTTAATGTATTAGATTTGGATTTTAGTAAAAAAAAGAAAAAGAAACAATTCAGAATATTAAATCCACGTAAAACTAAGAAAAATACAAACCTTCATTAATTTTATGATTTGCTTATGAGAAAATTCAAAATTGCTACTGTTATATTAATTGCCATTTTTTTCTTTAATTCTCAAATAACAGCACAGGATATAAGGATAAATGAAGTTGTATCTTCAAATTCTACTTATTTAGATGAAGATGGAGATACACCGGATTGGATCGAATTATACAATTTTGGTAGCACAGAAATTTCATTGTTGGATTGGGGGCTTTCTGATGATGTAAATTCATTTTTAAAATGGCAATTCCCTGATGTTACTATACAACCAGATGAATACTTATGGATTTGGGCTTCATCCAAAGATCGCTCTGATATTTCTTTTGTAAGAACAATTATAAATCAAGGTGATAGTTTTAAATATTTTGTACCTGTTTCAGAACCTTCATCCAGTTGGAAAAATTTAAATTTTGATGATGATAGCTGGTTGCAAGGAGTATCCGGTTTTGGGTATGCAGATGGTGATGATGCTACTATTGTACCAAACGGAACACAATCTTTATATACAAGAATAAAATTTAATATGTCAGATATTGATAATCTCGTAAGCTTGATATTAGATGTAGATTATGATGATGGTTTTGTTGCGTATATCAATGGAATAGAAGTTGCCAGAGCAAACATAAATGGCACACCACCTTTATTTGACGCCGGAACCATAGTAGATCATGAAGCACAAATGTATGACGGAGGTAAACCAGAACGGTTTTTAATTGACAATCCAGATAATATATTGAACGATGGTGAAAACATATTATCCATTCAATTACATAATATAGGTGCTACATCATCTGATTTAACATTAATTCCATTTCTATCTGCTGTTTTTTCTGCTCCAACTTCTCTTGGTATGGATCCACCTGATATATTGGGTTTGACAAATGGGAATTTACATACCAATTTTAAAGTTTCATCAAAATCTGAGATACTTACATTAAGCGATTCACAAGAAAATATTGTATCTCAAATATTGGTAGAAGGGCTACATGCCGATGTATCCATGGGAACATCTATAAATAATGATGACATAGTTTATTATTTGGAAACAACTCCTGGTTCGCTAAATTCAGCTAACGAAAATTCAGGAATTATAAATTCAGATGTCGTTTTTTCTAATGAAGGTGGGGTAATTAACTCAGCAATAGACTTAACCCTTTCAGGAAATGAGGCAAATCAGGTAATTCGATATACTACAGATGCAACATTGCCCAATGAAGCATCTGCCTTATATACAAATCCAATTCCTATTGCAAGTAACAGCACTGTGAGAGCTCGTATTTTTGCAAATGAATATATTCCTTCGCTTTCAAATAGTAAGACCTACATCTTCAATGCAGATCATCAAATAGATATTGTTACTTTAACTACCGATCCTTATAATTTTTTTGATGAAGACTATGGAATATATGTTTATGGAGATTCATATGATCCCAATGTGCCTCATTTTGGAGCCAACTTTTGGGAAGATTGGGAGCGACCTGTGCACTTTTCTTTTTATGATAAAGATAGTGGTGAATTAGGAACTGAATTTAATGCAGGGATCAAGATCTTTGGTGGATGGAGCAGGGCTAACGACCAACGATCATTATCTATTTTTGCCCGTGGACAATATGGAACCTCAGAAATGGAATATCCTTTTTTTGACGACTTAAATTATGATAAATTCCAGGCTATTGTTTTAAGAAACTCTGGTAATGGCTGGTTGAAAAACCCTATTAAAGATATATCACTGACTAGTTTAATGGAAGGCTCTGGATTAGATTATCAATCTTTTAATCCCGTAGCAACTTATCTCAATGGTGAGTATTGGGGTATGTACAATATAAGAGAAAAAACTAATGAACATATGTTGGCTTCCAAACACAATATAGATGCGGATGATATTACACTTTTAGAAGGAAATGGTCAGGTTATAGAAGGATCGAATGAAGAATATAATGAATTAATTAATTATGTAGAAAATACAGATCTAACAAATGATGTTAATTTTATATACGTTAGTGATCGAGTTGATATAAGCAACTATGCCTTATATCAGGTTACCCAAATATTTTTCAATAATACAGATTGGCCAGGAAACAATATTAAATTTTGGAATCATCCGGAAGGAAAATGGAGATGGATTTTGTATGATACTGATTTTGGTTTCGGACCGCATTGGAATACTTCTAACTATCATGAAGATACACTTAGCTTTGCTTTAGAAGAAAATGGACCTGGTTGGCCAAATCCACCATGGTCAACACTTTTATTTAGAAATCTAATGGAGAATATTGGATTTAGGAATATTTTTATCAATAGATATGCAGATGAGTTAAATACAAGATTTTTATCAACTAATGTTAAAAACCATATAGAATCTGTATTTCAGATGGTTGAACCTGAAATTCAAAAATATTATACAAGATGGGGAGGAAATCCTTATGATGCCCGTTATTTTGTAGATGAAATGAAAAAATTTGCAGTCAACAGACCTTACTATGCAAAAAAACATATCAAAGAGAGATTTAGTTTACCTAGTAATATGCATACGGTAACCATTATTAATAATGATATTTCACAAGGATATGTCAAGGTAAATAAAAATCTAAAAATTCAGATGCCTTCCTGGAATGGGGATTATTTTGAAACCGTTCCAATTGAGCTAAAAGCTATAGCTGAAGCAGGCTTTGAATTTTCTCATTGGACGGGTGCAAGCGTTTCAACAGATGATACCATTGAACTTAGTTTACTTGATGATATTCATATAACTCCAGTTTTTATCATATCAACTACTGCCAAGGCTATTGTGATCAATGAAATTAATTATAAATCAAGTGATGATTTTGATCCGGGAGATTGGGTTGAATTATACAATCCAAATAATGAAAATATAGATGTTTCTAACTGGATATTGAAAGATGATGATAACAGCCATGCATTTAACTTGCCAGACGGCACGACCATTCCGGCTGAAGGTTTTTTAATCCTAACAAAAAAAGGAAGTGACTTTTCAAATGTTTTCCCAGATGTAACGAATATTATTGGAGACTTTGATTTTGGTTTGGGCAGTAATTCGGATGCTGTGCGACTATACAACGCCGATGAAATACTACAAGATGAAGTTTATTATAGTTCAAATGCACCATGGCCAGAATGTGCAAAAGGCTTAGGACCAACATTGGAATTAGTTTCACCTGAATTAGACAATAGTTTACCTGATAATTGGGATTGTATCAATGCATTTGGCAGTCCGGGTAAAGCAAATGATCTGCAATTGGCTGTTGATGATTTTAATGCCAAAACCATTGAATTATATCCAAATCCTGTAAGCAATATTTTAAATATTAAAGGATCAACAACATCTGACTTATCCATTGTCATCTATAATGTTTTAGGAGAAGAAATGATATCT
>Ga0190293_1000316_pt1 | contig 16977 bp, 9 predicted proteins | sample 48693001_MG_FD_161671 | JGI IMG/M metagenome (GOLD analysis project Ga0190293, IMG submission 161671) | Hydrothermal vent microbial mat bacterial communities from Southern Trench, Guaymas Basin, Mexico - 4869-30-0-1_MG | ecosystem: Environmental > Aquatic > Marine > Hydrothermal vents > Microbial...
GAACGAGAATTTGAGTTTTGGTTTTGCCGGTTCCCTGAGTAATCCGGAACTCAAAGAGGATGTGCCAGGTGGTGTGTCCGGGAAAAAGGGCGATCGTCTTCCGGGCTCTGCCAAGGAGTCTTTCTCATTCACAGTTAACTATGATCGGCCACTCAACAATGGAATGGGCCTTTTTGCCACTGCGTTTTACCGTTATGTAGGAGACCGGCTGAATGACTTTAACCTTGACCTTGACGTTAAGTTGCCTTCCTATTCGTTGACCGATCTGCGCCTGGGAATCAACCACCCCAAAGGCTGGAGTGTCGCCTTATTTGCGGACAATGTTTTTGACGAGGCCATCATTTACACCATCGACCGGCAGGGGCCGTTTTTTGAAAGCGTACCCACCAACCGCCCACGGACGGTCGGGCTCAATTTTATCTATAACTACCGCTAAGAATCAGTATCTGCTTTAGAGTGGTATAAGTTTGGACGGCCCGGATTGAACCGGGCCGTCTGCCATAGCAACTTTATCCTTCTGGTGAATTAATGAAAAAGAAATGGATTTTTATCGGTCTGCCGATTCTGGCGATCGCGATCTTTTTAGCCGTTTCGGATACTGCACGCCGTTTTACCTTTTATGGCATGTCCATGGCGGCAAGTGCAGGGGCAAAACTGGCCTGTTCGGGCGTTTACGCGATGGGACGGGAACCCGATGAAGTTATTAAGCGGGATCTAAGACCTTTTTATGCGCCACTGCTGGAATATGCCAGTTTCGATTTTGACCTCAAAAAACAGACTGCCGAGGCTACCATGCTGGGATTGGTGAGCCGTACCGCCCTTTATCGTCCCGGTGTGGGTTGCACCGTGATGATCGATACGGACAGGAAAGAGCTTCTGGACCAGTCCAGGGGTATCGAAGATGCCCAACTGGTTAACCGACCGGGGGATTGGCCCGAAGGTGATGTGGTTAGCCTGGATAAGAACTTAGAGAATATTGACTGGTTACAACTCGAAAAAGGCATTGCAGGTGCCTTTGAAGATAATACGGAAAATAAAATCATCGACACCCGCGCGATTATCGTGGTTTACGACGGGCGAATAATTGCAGAGGAATATGCAGATGGTTTTGATGGCTACAGCCGGTTTATGAGTTGGTCGGCCAGCAAAAGCATCACCAGTGCCCTGATAGGCACACTGGTGACCGATGGAAAACTGGGCCTGTATGATCCAGCCCCCGTTCCCGAATGGTCAGCGGAGAATGATCCCCGTCATGCAATCAACCTGCATCACCTTTTGACCATGACCTCCGGTCTGGAGTTTACAGAACCTTATATTCCCGATAATGACAGCACTGATATGCTGTTTAAAACGGCCCGTATGGGTGACTTTGCCGCAAGTAAACCGCTCTTCAAGCAACCAGGTGAACTTTGGGCTTACTCCTCTGGCACCACCACTTTACTCTCGCGAATTTTCTTCGATACGGTTGGTGGCAACCTGAAATCGACCCATGATTATGCCTGGGAACGATTTTTTGGGCCTGTAGGTATGACCAGTGCCATTTTTGATACGGATGTATCCGGATCGCACGTTGGAAGTTCCTTCTTTTACGCATCCGCACGTGATTGGGCCCGCTTTGGTTTGCTCTATTTGAACGAGGGCAAAGTCGGTGACCGGCAGGTCCTGTCAAAGGAGTGGGTGGAATACTCACACACCCCGACCCCGCTGGCGCCCAAAGGTATGTATGGCGCACAATTCTGGCTCAATGGTGGTCACCCCACAGGTGCCGATGAGGGTCTGATGATGCCCGATTGCCCCAAAGACATGTATATGGCCAGTGGTTATAACGACCAGCATATCGCGATTGTCCCATCAAAAAAGGCAGTCGTGGTTCGGCTGGGCTGGACCACGCTGGGGGCGAGGTTTGATACGAATAAGCACTTTTCACAAATACTTGCAGCGATTCCGGATATGCAGTGATTCTGCACCCGTTAATCCCTTCAACAATTCTGGAGTAAATCTACAATGAGATATTCTGCATTCAGACCAATCGTAATCACTATGTTATTAGCAATGGCCATGAGTGCCAGCGCAGAAACACCAGAGCCTCCCGTGGATGTTTTCCCGGATACCCCTGAAAACCGGACGATGGTGGCAGAGGCCTATACCCAATACCTTGCCATGGATAAAAAACTGAGCCACTTCATAGACGTGAACGGCATCAGGATGCATTACCTCGAATGGGGTGATAAAGAGGGCACGCCCCTGATCTGGGCTCATGGTTACAGCAGCAGCGCATTTGAGATGGGCAATGTGGGCCAGCAACTGGCCGATGCCGGATATCATGTCTATGCCATTACCTACCGGGGACATGGTCAAACTGAAGTCACGGATTACAATTTCTCCCTGTCCCACATCGCTGACGATATTGTCGCCATGATGGATCAACTGGGTATTGAAAAAGCCGTAATTGGAGGGCTTTCCCTGGGCGGGGGAGTGACCACAACGTTCTATGAAAACTATCCTGAGCGGGCGTTGGCACTGGTTTTGGAAGACGGCGGTGCGGATCCGATGCAGGCGCGTACTGAGAAAATGTATGAACAGTACAAGGAAATGATGGCGAATATGCCAGAGCAGGAAACGCCCGTATTTGAAGATCGTTTTGCCGGTTATAAATATATATCCAGTTTCTATATCGCCGGTTGGGGCGGGATCTTGCCAGAGGGTACGGCACCTTTATTTCATAGTTGGGTGGTGGAAAACGAGGATGGTACGTTCAGGCTTCACCATGATGGAGTAAAACTGTTCGGCGAAGGTGATCCGGCAGGGATAGATCCGGCACAAAGCCACAAACTGCCGTTACTGGCCCAATCCTGGCGGCGCGTACATCCCCCAATCACCTACCGCAATTTATCGGTACCCATGTTGATTATCGATCCGACCGGGGATGCGTTCAGCCCAACGGAAGAATTTGAAAAACTCCGCGCCATGCACCCTGAGCTGATAAAAGTTGTGGAGTATCCGGATACACCCCATGCCGCCCACCCCATGCGCCCGGAATGGTTTGTGCGCGATATGACGGAGCTTTTGCAGCGTTTACAATGACTACTAAGTTAGTCAATGCGTGACAAACGGCGTTTAAAAATCTATAACTTCAATTTCCAAACACGAAAGGTAGTTGTGGGTATGAAAGACTTCCTGTTTGACGGTTAAAGCCTCAACAGCTTCGCCCTGGTTTTCGGTGGTATTGAAATGTGGCGCGAATTTGGGGGCGGCTGATGACGATATCTCCAGTCTCAGGGCCTCTCCATGATTAATCAATATGCCGGTTGCCCACAGGTCAATTTCAAGCTCGAAGATGTCATCTGGTTCGACATAATCTGTTTTATCCAAGCCAAAGCGCTTTGAAACCCTTTTAATCCCATCGCACAATTGTCTTGCAGTGCCGTCTTGCAGGACGTGACATAATTTTGCGGTGAAATCAGTGTCTTTACCGGAGGTTGAGGCAAATAAATTTAGTTTTACCCTGCCACATAGGGTTAACGGTTTTTCCATTATTTCCGTTGTATAAACGAGAACATCGTCTCTTTTCTCAATTTCTCTCTGGTCATGTGGTCCGCCAACCTGGGTGGTGCCAAAATCATAGATATATGGCACGGGATCGTTGGGGTTGTATATAAACCGGTCGGGTTCTTCATTTTTTTGGGGTGGATCAAGGTTCAGTTTGCCACCTCCGTTCAAACTGTTTGCAGACCCGTTGGAACTGAGAAACAGGTTTAGTTGATGTGCACTGTCGCCGCTCCAGTTATCAAGATCCCGCCACCTGTTTTCACCCATGATGAATACTTTGGCTGATGCTTCCCCATCAATGCCGTTGTCTTCATCCATCAGCCAGCGTTTGAACCATCTGATTACAAGCCCTTCATAATCGATGCCATCAATTTTTTCATTGAAAAACGGGTTCTATTGACCTTCGGAGTCATGTCTGCCTCTTACGTCTACCGAAAATATGGCGCCTTCCACCAGGTTGGCATCGGCCATTTTCTTCGTCTGTGAGTTTCATTCAATTTTTTCGACCATCTGAGTGTTTATCTAACCACGAAATCCTTAGGAAATATGTCTGAATTGTCACGTGACTGGTAAGTCAGTATACTATGAAGATGCAAAATTATGAATTGAAAATGGTCGAATCTAATCGATCAGCAGGTCAATGGAATAGGGTCGTTACAAAAATCACCACAGCTCTTTTGCTAACCATTTATCTTGGTGCGGGTCTGGTGTTTGCTCAGCCTTCGAGTGATCAAACAAGTATTGACCCCGTGAAGCTTGAGTCGTTTGCCGACGGCGTAGTCTCATCTTATATGCGCAAAGACAAGCTGCCCGGTGTGACACTCACAGTCGTGAAAGATGGTGAGATCGCACTGCTGAAAGGGTATGGCATTGCGGGCGTGGACCCAAAACGCGCAGTAGACCCCGAAACGACATTGTTTCGTATAGCATCGATCTCCAAGACCTTTGTCTGGACTGCAGTGATGCAACTCAAAGAACAGGGGCTGTTATCACTTGATGATCCGGTAAACCAGTATCTTCCGGACGAATTGCAAATTCCTGACGAAGGCTTCGATGAACCCGTGCGTATCTGGCACCTGATGACACATACGCCGGGCTTTGAGGAAACCACGATGGCCTATATGGCTACGGAAGATGACAGCCATCTCAGGACCCTTCACCAGAGCCTCGAACGCTATCGCCCGCACCGTGTGCGCCCGGCAGGTGATTTCAGCACCTATTCAAATTATGGTGCGGCGCTGGCAGGTTATATTGTTGCAAGACTATCCGGTACCGATTTCGAGACCTATGTTGAGGAACATATTTACGCACCACTGGGCATGAATCACGCGACTTTCCGTGAACCACATGGCGATAACGCACCACCGGGCTTACCCGCACCCATGCCTGAATCAGTTTTGGCTGAAGTGGCAACGGGTTTTGACTGGTCAGGCGGTACCTGGCAAGCACAGGAGTTCGAGTTTATTTCCAAGACCGGTCCCGATGGGGCGATGTCGGCTTCTGCTGCGTCGATGGCGCGTTACATGATCGCACACCTGCAAAATGGTGAGCTGGATGGCGTGCGGATACTCGAGAAGAATACCGCAGAGCAGATGCACACGACCTTGTTCACCAGCGCTGATGGTGTTAACGGATTCTCACATGGGTTCATGCAATACAAGGCACCCGGTGGTTACACAGGTTTCGGGCATGGTGGTGCGCTTTTATACTTTATGTCGAGCATGGTGATGTTTCCGGAACTCGATCTGGGTGTTTTTATTTCGACCAATTCTGGGGCAGGGCGGGATTTAGTGGTTTCGTTTCCAAAGCTCCTGATTGCCCAATTCTTCAAGCGTGAAAACCCTGCACCGGAACCGCCGGCTGATTTTGTGAAACGTGGACAGAAATACGCAGGCACCTATTTCAATACCAGGCGTTCATATACCTTGCTCGACAAGATATTGTCGTTCGGGTCCGTAACCGAGGTCAGCATCACCGATGATGGCTTTTTGCTAACCGTTGCAAACGGTCAGTCACAGCGCTGGGTCGAAGCTGGCGAGCACCTGTTTCGGGAAGCAGGCGGAGACCGAACCATTGGTTTCCGTGAAGATGATTCAGGGAATATTGGTCTTATTTTTTCCAGTAGCGGTACCAGTGCCGGAGAACGCATTGGTTTTTTCGGCGGATTGGAATGGATCGCAATACTGTCCGTGCTCGGTTTGCTTAGCGTCATCGGAATCATTACGGGTGCGTGGCTGCGACGCCGACAGGAGGTACATCAGTCAAACGGGGAGAGATATTCAGCTCAGCTGATGACCTTCTATGCTGGAGCCTGGCTCATATTCATGTTGTTGATGGGTGGCGCGACCGTTGAGGCATTGGGTATGGGTAATGACATTATTATTGCTTACCCGACATCATTGATGATCGCCGCTTTGGCTGTGCTCGTTGTTGCCGCAGTGCTGACGATCCCTGCCTTGTACTCCATCTACCCGGTCTGGCGGGATGCGAACTGGCCCATCTGGCGGCGTATCCGTCACACCTCGGCCATTGTGATTCTCACGCTGCTGGTATTAACGCTGAATCACTGGAATATGCTGGGTTTCAAGTGGCAACCATAGACGCAAACAATTCAAGACCAATGAAGCGATACCTGGTGAAAACCACAAACGTATTGCGAGACAGTTCTTGAAATAATATATACCAATTGTTTGTCGAATCCAGTAACCGCTCGGGCACAATGATGACGCGATGTTGGTAGCCCGGTTATCCGCAGCATGATCACTGCGCTGGTAGGTGAGTGAGTGCTGCTCAAGGAAGCTGTAGACAGACTGGTTTCTTAGGTTTTTCAGTTTTGCCACAGTAACTTTACCCTGGCATATAATGCCAGACAGAATTACCAAGGACTTATCGTTTTTTGAATTTTGTTTGAATAAGTATCTTGGACTTTGAAAGTTTTTTGGTTGAAGGGTTCTTACAAAACATCGCCCTGTGCATCATTACCCCGTACAGGTCCAGAGTTTCGGCCAAGTCTTCTTTTGAGCTTAATACGCTATGGGCGGTAGCGCCGTACGTACCGGACAGTATTTGATCAAGAGCGCTACCTTGTATGTGGAGAGTATGTCGAAATACATCAATCTCCTTATGGGATAGCTCAAATTTCTGAGTATAAAACTCCATGATTCGACTGACGATTTTTCTTGATCGCTGCGCCCAAAGTTCTGCCATATCCGGCCGGGCATTATTGAGCTGGAAAAAACATCGCATGATTCCGGTGTTAAGGCGGAAGCACTCGGCATACCAGGAGTTTATCGCTAACGAGAAATCAAATAGATCTGCATTACTCCCCATTTGAGGCATTGAGGCCAATTCAAATTCAATATATTCGGTCAATAGTTGGTTAACCAGATCATATTTATCTTTGAAATAGATATAGAAAGTACCGTGAGAGGTATTCATCGGCTTGCGGATTTCGGCTACACTCAGCTCAAACATCGTTTTCTTTTCAAGTAATCTGGCTGCGGACGCCATGAAAAAAAGGCGGGTCCTTTTTCCGTTTCGAGGGTCTTTAATTCGTTTTGCCCTGGTTTTCAAGTAAGTACTAAATTTTTCAGGCTTTGGCATCGTTGTACATTCCGGTTAACTTGTCCAGATTCGGGGAACATCCAGCTGAGGGCGTGCCAAATGTTGAATCATTATGATGATACAAATCTGAAGGATCAAAAGCTACGATTCTGAAGATACAAATTTGGTCAAATGTGGGTTCCCCAGAGATTTGAGGATTGTCTTCCCTGCCTGTTTAATTTGCAAATCCGAATCAATCGAAATCTGTTGACTTGAAGTGATATCATGTCACATGATGATGTATCATGTCAATATTCTTTAAGTGGCGTGTACGGTTTTTTCATCTTTGGATTAGTGACCCTGTCAGTGCCAGGTATAACAAATGGAGTTCTACATTAATGAACATGAGATATCTTTATGCAGCAATTCTGACATCATTTTTATGTTTTTCTTTCGATGTCGGTAGTGAAGAAGTCCTTAGCGGCAGTGGTGTCCGGGAGCCGACGCTGAATGATTTGCTGGGCCTTTCTGGTTTGTTCGGGGCAGTGATTTCTCCTGATGGGAACTGGGTTGCTTATACTGAATTAAGTCCCGATTATAAGGAAGATGTATTTGGGGTAAGTCTTTGGCTGGTCAGTACTGAAGGTGGTGATCCTTCACGAGTTGCAAGCGGTCTGAGTCTGATGTCAAAGGTCGCCTGGTCTCCGGACAACAGGTGGTTATCATTTGTCCGTCGGGACGAGGATGGCCGGGGCCAACTACATGCGCTTCCATTGGATGGTGGAGAGGCACGATCACTGAGCAAACAAGAGAATGATATTGCTGATTATCAGTGGTCGCCAGACGGCAAAAGTATTGCCTTTCTCGCCGACATTCCTAAGCTTGAATCAAAAAAGGCGCGAGAATCGTACTATGGCGAGTACAAGGTCTTTAACAAAGACTATTCCTTGCAACAACTTTGGACAATAGATGTCAAGGCGGCGCTTGAACAGTCACAACCCGGGCAGCAACGAACACGCGGTGATCAGCATGTCACTGGCCTGGCATGGGCACCGAATGGAAAACAGATTGCGTTTTCTGCAAGGATCGACCCTATACCTGAACATGAAGACCAGTTAGAACTATATTTGCTGAATCTGAAAGATGACTCGATTACTCAAATTACGGAATATCCCGGTATGGATGAAAATCCGGTCTGGGCACCGGATGGCAGCCAGATAGCATTTGAGAACTACTCAGAAAATGGGGCAGACTGGAACATCATGGTTGTAAATCTCACCAGCGGTGCGATTAAAAAAGCGGCAATTGAATCTAATGAATGGGGAGGTTTAGTTGGGTGGAACCAGAGTGGTATCTTTTACATCGCCGAACTTGGAACGGCACTTCATTTATATAGGATAGAGAAGCCTGGCAAAAAAGCGGTTAAATTTTCTGATCCTCAGGCAATTATAATTGATCGGGGTAATGTCAGTTTTTCCCATGATGGGAAAAGAATGGCCTTCATTGCTGCAATGCCCAATCAACGGCTAGAATTATATGTATCTGAAAGTCGGAAATTCTCCACACAAAATGTACTCACCCGTCAAAATGAAGTAGTTTCAAACCTGAAGCTTGGTATTCGAGAAGTGATCTCCTGGGAAAGCAATGACGGTACGATGATCGAAGGTATCCTGACCAAGCCAGAAGACTTTGATCCGAATAAACAATACCCATTGCTTTGCATCATACACGGCGGACCTCGTAATGCAGACACACCAGCGTTATCCCTTGGTGGTATTCTCGGTTATCCAATTGATCTGTGGGCCAACAAGGGTGCGCTCGTTCTTCAGGTCAACTACAGAGGTAGTCTGGGTTATGGGCGCGAATTTCGCTTGTTGAATGTCGCCAATTATGGTGTTGGTGATTCCATGGACATACTTTCTGGTATAGATCATCTGATTGAACAGGGAATTGTTGATCCGGACCGCCTTGGCTGCATGGGCTGGAGTCAGGGTGGTTTTATCAACGCATTTTTCGCTACCACAACCGATCGATTCAAAGCGCTCGCCATGGGGGCAGGAATATCAAACTGGGCGACTCAATATTACAATACAAGTATTCCGCAGGTTGATCTGTTGGCTCTACGAGGCAAGCCACACGAATCACCGGATGATACTCGCCGGGCCTCGCCTATGACCTATCTGGAAAATGCACGCACACCCATACTCATTCAACATGGGGTGATGGATGATAATGTCCCGGTAGCCAATGCGTTTGAGTTTCAGCGGGGCTTGGAAGATGTCGGTGTCGATGTTGAACTTATATTATTTCCGGAAATGGGCCACGTTTCGTTCAAGCCACGGCGCGTAAGAGTAATCATGCAGCAGCATCTTGATTGGTTCGGGCATTATATCTGGGGTGAAAAGAAACCTGATTTTTCCCACCCGTTGATTCCAGAAGTTAGCTCGGATCACTGACTGGCCCAGGGAAACCAGTGGGGTTATGGTAAGCCCTGGGACAGGGAGTGTCTGTTCAGTTTTTCAGACTCAGTATTTCCAGCAGATCAGCCATGATGGGCTCATAAGCGTCACCAGGAACATTATTCAGCGTACCGGTAATAAAAGTATTCGATTCCGGATGGTGATACATGAAAGCCCCCATAAATCCTGTGTGCCCTATGACAGAAACACCGAATAGCTCTGTCGTGAAATAACCAAGACCGATGTGCTGTTTGTAAGGATATTCACCTTGTGGTTCGCCGTGCCACTTACTCATTTCTAAATATGTACTGGCGTGTTGAAATAAGTCCCCATTTACCAGTGCCCGATGATAGCGACTTAATTCATCCAGCGTTGTCACCAATCCTCCACCGGCCCAGTCCATGGAAAAATTGAAACCTGAACTAACCACTGGCACATCACCATCATAAAAATCTGAAAGAGCAACACGGTGATTCTCTTCGCTGGAATCCTGCGTGTATAGCATATAAGTCTTGTCCATATTCAGAGGGTCGAAGATGCGCTTACGCAAGATTTTATATAGTGGTTGATCCTCTTTTGTCTGAGCGATGATAGCCAGTATCCAAAAATTGAGATCCCTGTATGCATACATTTCACCCGGCTTGGCGATCGAGTCGCTTGTCTCACGTTGGTGAACCAGGTAGTTATTGAAAAGACCGGCTGACGCCACAAATGGGTGGCTTGGGTCCCATCTCGCCCAGGTCTTGTTTGGATAGAATACCTCGGGGTCACAATCCGGGTCTTGCTTGCATTCCCAGTATCTGGCAAACACCCCATCGAGGTTATCGACTGACCCGGGAATAATCTCTCTCCAGCCAGTGCCCAGGCCGGCACTATGTGTAAGAAGATGCCTGAGTGTTATTTCTGCTCCGTAACTCTTATTCTGGTAAATGTTTATTACGTCCAGGCTTGGCTTATCGAAAACCGCAAGTTCACCCAGTGTAGTGTCCAGTCCTGTGTCGCCAAACACACCTTCCTCCCACATCTGCAGAATCAATGTAGAGACAAAGTTTTTTGTAATACTGGAAATCATAAACTGGTGGTCTGTTGTCATAGGCACTTCAGAGCCAAAATTAGCAATTCCCGCTGCACCTTCGAAAGCGAAGTCGTGGTCGGGTTGCTCGACTTTCAAAAGCACGTTACGCCCTGTCCACGTTGCTTTCGTGTATTGACCATTTACAAGACTTAACAGGAACTTGTTTAGTTCAAGTTTCATACCGGAGGATTTAGTGTCTGGGGTCTTGATCAACTGGTCATCTGGTGTAGAGGATGATTCACAGCCACTCGCCAACAGGCAGACAATCAGATAGACAAAAATGCGCTTCATGTGGATCTCCTAATTAAATTGTTGCGAACGTGCGGAGCATCTGGCCCACAATTTTTATGCAGAGGCGCAATTAATCTAAATGCTATTGACTTATCCTCGTACGCAAAATATGATAACTCATCACATGACGATGCGTCATGTGATATACCATCATAACACGACAGCTGCTGTGCAGGCAGCAGGAAGGCGAAAAACATGACCTTTAGTAAAAAATTGTGCTTATCGGTGAGCTTGCAATTCCACCTTGGAATCATTGTGTGCGGGTTGCTTTTTTCAAGTTTGGCATTTTCACTGGATAATCAGGATGATACTCAAGATGATCAGGAAGAAATGACCGATGAACTCATTGAAGAAGTTATCGTCATTGGTACAAAAAGAAACTTTAAGCCGGAGGAGTCTGATGCTGCGACCAAGTTTCAGCTACGGCTGGTTGAGACACCCCAGGCTATCTCAATTGTTGACAGCGAATTAATGAGGGTAACGGCTTCAAACTCATTCAATGATATCGCCACAATCACGGCCGGTTTAGTTAATACTGACCGCGATATCAGTACGTTCAATGATGTCAGTGCGCGTGGGTTCCTGATTGATTTTGTCCAGGGTTATAAGCTTGATGGTGTTCCAATTCCAAACCTGGGATTTAGCCTGGACTTCGATGTTATTGATCGCGTTGAAGTCGTTCGCGGGCCATCATCCATCATTTATGGTCAGAGCGACTACGGTTCTACTCTCAATGCCAGGTTCAAGAAACCCCAGGAAGACTACGCGTTTGCGGGTAATTTTGTTTTTGGGCAGTACTCAGATTATGGCATTACTGCTGATGTTACTGGTGCTCTGACCAGTGACAAGCGCTTGAAAGGGCGCTTGATAATTTCGTATGACGACCGCGAGTCTTTTGAGGATATCTCGTTCTTCAAGGCAATTGCGATTGCTCCAAGCTTGCTCTGGGATATTTCGGAAAAAACCAGCCTTGAATTTCAGGGTTATTATCAGGACCGGGAACTCGCTGATCACGCCGGTTTCCCGATGCAGATAGACGCGGCTGGAAATGTCGTATTGCCAGATGTTCCAAAAGACCAGTTTTGGGGTCCTGCATGGAAGAGATCCGAGGCCGATTCACTTTACCTCGGCGCTACGCTTCGACACGAGTTTTCTCCATTATTCAGGACAACTTTAGTAGCCGCTCATTCAAAGTCAAATCGAGATTGGCAAGATCCCTGGCTGGTTGGCCCTGCTGATGAGTTCGGGACTGTGTACCTTCTCGATTTCAAAGATAAGCTACCAGTTGAAACAAATGTATTAGATTTCACTGTCACAGGAGACTTTGATTGGTTCGGCCAGAATCATACCTATATGGTCAATGCATACCTGCGCGATACGGCTCTCGATCAGGCCTATTTCTTCGATTTTCTATCAGTTGAAAATTTGTTTACATGGGATCCACGTGCAATTCCGGAGAGTCCTGCACCACTTGATCCGGCATTCACCCTTGATGCAACAGAGATTGGGGTAGGTGGGCTGGTGTTGTTGCGGCCCACAGACAGACTGTCAATTATGCTTGGCGCACGTTGGAGTGAAACAGACCAGAAGAGTGAAGATTTTGGGGAGCCTAATGATTTTAAAGATAGCGACACCCTTCCGCGTTTGGGCTTCACGTTTGAAGCTATCAAAAATGTCTACGTCTATGGAAGTTACAGTGAAGGAATCGTTTACCAAAGTGCACGTACGCCTGACGGAAATCTGTTGGGTCCGGAACGGGGCGAGCAGATCGAATTCGGTGCAAAAGCTGATTTGCTGGAAGGCCGACTTGGTCTCGGTCTGGCTGTTTTCGACATCGACCGTACCAATGTTGCAGCAGGTATTCCAGCCGATCCAACTTTCTCTCGTCCTATTGATGGCCAGACCCACCAGGGCGTTGAGTTCGAGGTTCTCGGGCAGCCGATACCGGGTTGGAACATCATGGCGAGCTACTCATGGCTAGATGTCAAAATTACCGACTCAGAGATTCCCGAGGAGATTGGACAGCAACGAGCCAACACTCCCGAAAACATGATTAAGCTGTTCACCACCTATGAACTTCTTAATGGTCCACTTTCAGGACTGAGTTTTGGTGGCGGAATTTTCTGGATCGATGAGCGTGAGGTTGACAATATGGGCAGCTTCCAATTGCCATCGTACACAAGGATTGACCTGCGTCTGGGGTACGAATGGGACCACTGGCGCCTGGGAATCAACGCAAAGAACATTACAGATGAGGATATTCTTGCCTCGTATAGCCAGTCAATTGAGGAAGGGATTATTTATCAGGATTATCGAAAAGTTGTTGCAGAGCTATCTTGGCTTTTCTGAACCTGTTTAAAAGTCCAAATCCGCCGATGAGGCCCATTTACAGTCGAATCCAATGCATTGCCATTGGGTTCGCTGTATTTCTGGTGACTTCGTTCGCTGTTGCAGAGCCAATTCTGACTCCGAAAATTCTGGTTGATCTCGCACATGTTCTGGATGTCGAGTTGAGCCCGGATGGTGACCGAATTGCCTATACGATTCTCGTGCAGCGTAATGAAGAAGACGACCCGGGCCCGGCATTCTCTGAGTTATGGGTCACAGCAAAAGGTCAGCCGCAGCGCCGGTTGGCCGGCCTGGGTGAAAATATTTCGAATCTGCTTTGGTCACCCGATGGTGAGACCATTTCATTTCTGAGTGATCGGTCCGTCGGTGATAAAGAAAAAGATACACTGTTCGTCATGCCGTCAGAGGGAGGAAAGGTAGTTTCACAAATCGATGTCGATGGTTCCATTGAGTTTTATAGTTGGTCACCTGATGGAGAGAAAATTGTATTTACAGTTAAGGATGAGAAATCGGATGAGGAAAAAGAGAACTTAAAAAAAGGAAAAGACTGGACTGTATTTGACCACGACTATAAATTCCGGCGCCTTTGGCTCTTTGATGTCCAGACCGGAGACATATCGCGCATCCAGGATCAGGACCTGGACGTGGCATCATTCGAGTGGATGCCAGATAGTAAGTCAATAATCTTTCAGGCTGCCAGCGTCCCCCGAATCGATGCAGAATACATGTTCTCTCGTATATACAGTATGTCCCTGGGCGATCAGGCACAGTTGCTGACAGACACTACGGGCGCGATCGGTCACATCAGCATTTCGCCGGATGGTGATAATCTCGCCTTTCTCAGTGCAGTAAGTCTCAATGACCCATTGGCACAAAGCCTGTTTTTAGTCCCGGCAACAGGCGGAAATGCACGAAACCTGACCGTGGCCTATGAGGGAAGCGTCAGCTTGCTGACCTGGCTTGATGATCGAACCATCCTAATGGTTGCGGATGAAGGTGGATCCCAGGCCATTTGGGAAATTGACGTACCCAGTGGTAGCCGCCGCCAGATCGCATGGCCCGCACTGATAATCAGTGATATTGACAGCGTGCCGAACCACAAGGCCATTGCCATTGCGGCTAACTCTGCAGCACACCCGGACGAGGTATTTGTCTTTGAGCGGGGTACACCCCCGGTCCGTATCAGTCAACACAACCCCGTGCTTGACGGAATAAATCTGGCGCGCCAGGAAATAGTTGAGTGGGATGGTGAGGGTGGTTTGCGGATCACCGGTATCCTTACTTACCCTCTTGTCTATCAAGAAGGAAAACGCTATCCATTGGTACTGCAGGTTCATGGGGGCCCTGAGGGAGTCAGTCAAAACGGCTGGACCACTAAGGAATTTGATTTGGTACAACTGCTAGCGGCGCGTGGCTACATGGTGCTGCAACCAAATTACAGAGGCAGTGCAGGGCGTGGCGTGGAATTCAGCAAGGGTGTTCACAACGATATTGGCGGCAAGGAGATTGACGACATACTGCTTGGCATCGACGCACTCGCGGACAAAGGGTTGATAGATCCAAAGCGGGTCGGAATAGGGGGTTCGTCATATGGTGGGTTTGTTTCAGCATTGGCCGCTACGCGACACAGCGCGCGATTCCGGGCTGCCGTCGTTGCCGCAGGCGTGACCAACTGGATTTCATTTTCCGGAACGACAGATATTCCATATGAAATGTCGTTGGTCCATTGGAATTCGTGGTGGCAAGAAGCTACGGACCTGCATTGGCAGCGCTCACCCATGGCTCACATGAAGGGGGCGAACACCCCTACATTAATTGTGCACGGGACAGCAGATGAGCGCGTTCACCCGGAACAAAGCCTGGAGTTGTATCGGGCGCTACGAATCAAAGGAGTTCCGACCCAATTGGTATTTTATCCACGAGAACCGCATGAGTTTGGAGAGCGCGCACACCAGCTTGATTATGCTTATCGAGCTTTGGACTGGTTCGACACGCATTTAGCGCAACGCACGCAGTTGTCCCTGGATGATTTCATTACATCGCAGATGCAAAATGCACATATCCCGGGTTTTGCCGGTGCGATTGTTGTAGGGGATCAAGTGGTCTGGGCCAAAGGGTTCGGACAGGCAGATTTCGCGAACGGTCGACCTGTCACGGCCGACACCATATTTGTGCTGGCTTCGGTGAGCAAAACCATGACAGCAACCGCACTTATGCTGGCAGTTGAATCAGGTAAGCTCGGCCTCGATGATGACCTGAACCGTCACCTGCCATTTCATCTGGACAATCCCAAAGTTGATGGTGAGCTGATTACGCCAAGGCATCTAGCCACCCATATGTCCGGAATTCTCGATAGTGACGCCGTGTATGGCAGTGAGCTGAACTATCACCGGGGTGGTGATAACCCCATAAAATTAGGTGAGTTCCTGCGGGAATACCTGGTTCCGGAAGGCCGGTTTTACGATCGGCAACAAAACTTTGGGGACTACAGGCCAGGTGACAGATGGAACTACAGCAATGTTGGCGCCGGTCTTGCGGGTTATCTGCTTGAGCGCACTACAGGGATGTCACTGGATAGGTACTGCGAACACAATATCTTCAAGCCACTGGGGATGTCCTCGACGAGTTGGCATATAGCCGATGCGGATATGTCGCGTCATGCCATACCGTACTACAATGAAAACGGTCGATATGTAGCCTATCCGCATTACGGCCTAGCAACCTGGCCGGACGGCGGGCTGCGGACTACAGTCAATGATCTCGGACGTTTCCTTGCAATGATCATGCAAGATGGCCAATTTAATGGTGACACTATCCTTGAGTCTGACACAGTTGACGAGATGCTCAAGACGCAAACCCGATCAGTCGAAGGAGGTCAGGAGCTTCAGGACGTATCGGAACAGGAGCCGCCTCAATCTATTTTCTGGTATGGCCTGGCTGATCAGGATGGAGTGCAAAAATATACAGGACATACAGGCAGTGACCCCGGTGCAAGGACTTTCATGGCTTTTGACCCGGTAGAAAAAATTGGGGTGCTCGGTTTCGCAAATGTTTCTGGAAGTGATTCTGTCAATATGTCGATGCGCAATCTGATGCAACGTCTTTTTGAGGAAGGAAACCGTATTAAGCGATCTCAGTAATGTCCTCAAATACTATAGATACGACTATCAATGCTGCCCTCGCGCCGGTAACGGAATTTGTATCCTCGATCATTTTTTTCTCAGTGACTGTCAGCGGTGTCGAGCTACCCATTATCGTGGTTTGGTTGGTTGCGGCCGGGTTGTTCCACACCCTGTATTTCAAATTCATTAATCTTCGTGGATTCCGCCATGCGTTGCGGGTGGTACGAGGCGACTTCTCAAGCCCCGACGATCCTGGGGAAGTAACCCATTTTCAGGCTTTAACCACCGCGCTTTCAGCAACTGTCGGGGTAGGTAATATTTCAGGCGTGGCGTTGGCGATCGGAATCGGTGGTCCCGGTGCTACTTTCTGGATGATCGTTGCCGGATTTTTGGGTATGTCTTTGAAATTTGTGGAATGCCATTTGGCAGTGAAGTATCGGCGTGTTTACAAAGATGGCACGGTTTCCGGCGGCCCCATGCACTACTTCACTCATGCATTCAAGAAACTGGGTGCGCCGAAGATAGGTGCGGCATTTATCGCGTTTTTCTGTGCCATGTGTATGGGTGCTTCCTTTGAAGTTTTCCAGAT
>Ga0190293_1000317_pt1 | contig 16879 bp, 16 predicted proteins | sample 48693001_MG_FD_161671 | JGI IMG/M metagenome (GOLD analysis project Ga0190293, IMG submission 161671) | Hydrothermal vent microbial mat bacterial communities from Southern Trench, Guaymas Basin, Mexico - 4869-30-0-1_MG | ecosystem: Environmental > Aquatic > Marine > Hydrothermal vents >...
TCATTTCGATCATTTGAAATGGCATTCCTCCAAAATAGTGATTTCCTTTAAGATCAATATCGGAAATAAGCTTTTTCAGGTTTTTTGCAACTTCAATTTTATTAAAATCTTCATCAATCCTGCAAATGATCAGAGTAGTTTTTGAATCATATGATACTAATTTATCTCTATACATATCTTTAGAAAGAACATAACTTTTCAACTCTTCTAATTTCTTCTCTGCTTTTGGAAGATCATATTCGTCTATAAGACGTCCTATTTCTATTCCGTCAATTCCCTTTTTAATATCTAAAACATTTGTTAGGCTTGTAACATAAGATACCCCGTCAAGAAATTTGATTTTGTCTGTTAAATCTGCAATATTTTTGATTGTATTCTTGTTGAATATTTCATCTGTTTCTATTGCAATCAAGGCAAGAGAATTTCCCCCATACTCATCTCCAATATAATTAAATAACTTTACATCAGGATCATTTTGAGGGAGAGCACTTATTATATCAGGGTTTATCTTAAGATCCTTAAGGAAAAACCCAAAAATTAAAGTCAATACCAATGTTACAAATACTACCAGTTTACTATTCTTTATCACAAACTCAGAAAATTTTTTCATTAACTAAAACCTCCACTATTTTATTATCCAGTCTCATTATCCAATTCTGTACTGACTTTGAAGATGAGCCTCCAAATACAGTTCCAAGAAATTATTTTTCAGGTTTTTCTCCTGTAAATTCTATACAAAACAAATACAACTATAAGTTCAGCAATTACCAATAGCTCCCAATGATAAGGGGATGGCATTTCCTTTAATAAGATGCTTCGAGAATCAAAAACAAATGATATAAATATTACGGTAGAAGCTGTTATTAAAAACATCCAATCAATTTTATTGATTCTCAATATATAAGTTTTGCTTTTTAAATATGCTAAAAATAAAGCAAATAAGATCATTGTTATTGAAACCATTATTGGAGCCAGGACAGGCCCTACCCATGGCACAGGTATTAGAAAAAGAAGATCGTCTGTAATAATTGAAGCTGGCCATCCTAATGTAATTTTCAACCAGATATAATAGAAGATGTCCCAAATTCCGAAAGTATAAATAAAAAAACAAAGTTTTTCTAAAAAATCTCTCCCCGAAATCATACTTACGGTAATAAGCATTAATATTGTTGAGATTTCTCTTCCTATTTCGAATAGAAAAAGATTTGAGGGGATGTCTTTTAATGGAAAACAAAATCCTTCAGGGTATATAATAGCTCTTAGGTATATAACTACAGCCGCTTCTAAAAAGCCCATTGCAATTCCAAAAAGAGTTATTTTCCAGAATTTTTTTATTAATATTTTCATGTCCTCATCTTAATTTCAATAATTCTCAACTCCAGTATTCAGGTATTTTATTCCGGATTTAGACTCATTAAGTATTAAAATTGAAAAATTCATATTGAGAATCACCTTTTTACCAGCCCAAAAAACAACACTTCTAAAAGGTTATCAATATTTTTTTTTGTTTTTACAAAGTTACTTTCTGCAATCCATGGATATTCCAAGCCTTTTAATGCAGTTACAATTGCAAAGGATGTAACATCTAAGTCTTTAACAACAAATTCTCCATCGCTTATCCCTTCTCTTAATAGTGTTTTGATTAATTCTATTTCAAATTCAAAGTAATCTTTTCTCAATTTTTCGATAAAACTATAGTTATCAAGATATTCGTCTTTCAACGCACTGTAAAAATTTGCCAAATCATGAATAATCTTCATTCTGGTAACAACATATGCTTTAAGTTTCTCCTTTGTAGTATTTTTGCTGTTTATAGCTTTCATGAGTTCTATTTTCAAAACTTCAGTTTCTCTTTTGATAACTTCTTCGAAAATATCCTCTTTACTTGAGAAATAGTGATACAAAGAACTTTTTGCTTTACGTGCTGCCTTTGCAATTTCATTCATGGTAGTTTTATTGAATCCGAATTTTGCAAATACAGATCTAGCAGCATTAATAATAATTTCTTTAATATTTTTATCCATTGCTAATACTCCTATTTAAAACACATGTCGACCATAATGGTCGAAAGGTCGAATTATACACTCTGCTTGTTTTTTGTCAAGGATTAATTTAGTTTTTTTACAATTTAAAATATATTTTAAGTCTGATATTTGTTTTTTCTGATCTGAAACAGTTATATAAACCTGACTGTTATTTAATCTTTAATTTTCTTGATTTTATAAAATTGCTTACCGTAAGTCTATTAACACTTAAAATTCTGGCGAGAGCACTTGCAGAGATATTTTTGTTTAATAATTCTTTTATTGTTTCTTCTTTTCCGGATAGATCAGTTCTCACAGTTTGGATCAAAGGTTATTCCTTCAACTGTAAGAGATGCTACTTATGTATTGGATGCAATTCTTGATAATGAGACCGAATTAAATAAACTTGAATTAGCTACATGAAGTTCGTTGTTTTTCGCTCCGTTACTATCGAAACCCTATTGACAAGGTCTGAAAAAAATACTATATTTATATTGACCGAACGGTCGGTCAAGCAAAATGAGCGCATTAATAGTTAACAAAACAAAAAAAAAGGAAGATATAATCCTTGCTGCTTTAAAAGTGTTTGAAGAAAAGGGATTATCTAATTCAACTATAAAAGAAATTGCAGAGACGGCAGGTATTGGGAAGGGTACTATATATGAATATTTCAAGGATAAGAATGAGATAATTCACAATTCATTTTTTTATTTTCAGAAATTTTTTGAAATGGATATGGGGAAAATACTACTTTCTAATGAGAAAGGGTCTTCAAAACTTAAAAATTTGATAAGATCAATAATGAGCGTACTAAGAAGTGAAAACAACGATTATCTTGATCTTATGTTTGATTTTTGGGCGGAAGGAATAAAAGGGCATGAAAAGGGAGTTATGCTAACAGAAATGAACAAATTCTACAGATCATATCGGAAATTGTTTGAAGATGTCCTTAGAGAAGGAATTAAAGATGGAAGTATTCGTAAAAATATTGATCCTTTTGAAACATCAAGTATTATTATCGGAACATTGGATGGAGTAATGGTACAATGGATACTGGATAAAGAAGTAATTGATTTAAAAAAAATAGAAAAAAATCTGATTAACCTGATCCTGAATGGTGCCGGTGTCAGTTTAATAAAAAAGGAGGAATCCAAATGAAAAATTTGAAAATTTTATTTTTCTGCTTAACTCTTTTCATTTCTGTTTCTATTAGTATCAAAGCAAATGATGATCCTAAAGCCAGGGAAATAGTGAATAAAGTGGATGAACTTTACAGGAGCGGTTCCAGTTATGGATTGTTTGAGATGGAGATTATTACACCACATTGGAGCAGGAAACTGAAAATTAAATCATGGAGTCTCGGGAAAGAAAAAACATTTATGAGGATACTCGAGCCGAAAAAGGAACGGGGGATGGCGACATTAAAGCTTGACCGGGAGATGTGGAACTATCTTCCGAAGACAAATAAAGTCATGAAGATCCCGCCTTCTATGATGATGGGGTCCTGGATGGGCTCTGATTTTACTAATGATGACCTTGTCAAGGAGTACACTTATCTTGAAGATTATAATTTTGAAATAATCAAACTTGAAGGTGGGGACGCATCACACACCTATGTAAAATGTATTCCTAAAGAGGGATTACCGATAATATGGGGACATATAATAATTGAAGTCAAAGAGAAGGAGAATATTCCTGTTTCCCAGAAATACTTTGATGAGAAAGGTAACCTGATGAGAGAGATGTATTTTAAAGAAACTAAGAAATTCGGTAATAGAGTAATACCTTCCGTAATGGAATTAATTCCAACAAAAAAGAAGGGAAAAAAGACAATTATCAGATATATCGATGCAAAGTTTGGTCATAAGATCGACAAGAATATATTTGCATTAAGAAATTTAAGAAAAAGGATATAAAATGATCATATTCAAGATCGCGTTCAGAAGTATTTTCCGGCAGAAAAGGAGAAGTATCCTGACAGCTCTAAGCATGTTTGGAGGATTCTTCCTATCGGCGTTTTTTATTGGATTTTCCGATGGTTCATATAATCAGATAATCAATATGTTTACAAGAAATAATCTCGGACATATACAGATACATGAATCCACCTATCTGGATAAACCTTCCCTTTATAAAACCATTAGAGATTATGAGGATATTTATAAAAAGCTTCAAAGTATAAAAGAGGTGGATGCGTTTACTCCGAGGATATATTCTGCAGGAATTGTTTCGGTCGGAGAAAAGAGCACAGGAGTTAAGATTACGGGTGTTGATCCTAAAAGGGAGAATATTGCCACTAATTTTAACAAAAAAATCTATGAAGGAGATGTATTTTCAGATGAAAATTCATATGAAGTAATAATCGGTAAAGGGCTTGCAAAGATATTAAAAGCTTCTCCCGGTGATGATCTTGTTGTGATCAGTCAGGGTGCAGACGGATCTATTGCAAATGATTCCTTTAAAATTGTAGGGTTGTCAAAAAGTGGGAATGAGTTGGAGGACAGGATCACAATGTATATACCCATTAAAGTGGCCCAGGAACTTCTTACGCTGCAAGGCAGGATACATGAGATCGCTATAACAATAAAAAAGCTTAATACTGTTCCTGAGATAACTGAGCTGATCAATGAGAAGATCGGTTCAGATAAGATCATTGCAGAGCCCTGGCAGGCATTTGCTAAATCATTCTATAATGCTATGCAGGCTGACGTGGAAGGGATGTGGGTAATGCTGGTGATCATCATGTTTGTGGTTGCCGTGGGTGTGCTGAATACGGTGCTCATGTCTGTGCTGGAAAGGAGAAGGGAATACGGGGTCCTCAAGGCAATGGGAACCAAACCCGGGGATATTATCAAGTTAATTCTGGTTGAGATCAATATTCTGGCAGTAATATGTATTGCATTAGGATCGATCGCAGCTCTTGGGATCAATTACTATTTAAGCATACATGGAATAACACTGGCGGAACCGTTTTCCTATGGAGGAATGTACTTCCGGCATATGACTTCTGAGATCAATTTAAGAAGTTTTGTTATACCTGCTGTTATTGTGATCCTTTCTGCAACTGTTGTAGGATTCTTTCCTGCATTAAAAGCTGCAAAAACTGATCCTGCAAAAGCAATGAGGACGCACTGATGAGATCGCGGAGGAGAGAATAATGTTTTATCTTAAACTGGCGTGGAGAAATATTTTAAGGAATAAACGGAGAACAATTATTGCAAGTATTGCGATCGGTGTCGGTCTGGCATCACTGATACTTACCGATGGACTAATGATAGGGATGAAGAACAATCTTGTGGAATCTGCCACATCAACACTTCTAGGGCAAGCACAGATTCATAATAAAGATTTCAGGATCACACGGGATATTGAAAAAACAATTGTGGCAAAGGATGATATAACAAGAAAGCTTGAAAGTGACCCGCTTGTGACTGCATATAGTGAAAGAATTGTGTCACTTGGTATGATCACATCACCGTCCACCGCTGAATCAGTTATTGTGTACGGTATAGATCCGGAAACCGAAAAGGAACTATCAAAAATTGATGACAGAATTATTGAGGGGACCTATTTTGGAGAGAATAAAGGGCGTGAAATAATTATCGGAAGCAAGCTGGCTGAAGTTCTGGAAGTTACTCTTGGTGACAGGATAGTAATCACGGTTGCTCAGGCGTTTGGAGGTGATCTGTCGCAGGAGATGTTCAGGGTCAGCGGGATATACTATTTTGATGTTAAAGAGATGGACAATGGTTTTGCTTTTATAAGAAAAGATAAAGCCGGAACGATGCTTAATATAGGGAATAATATTCATGAGATAGCAATAAAATTTTCTGATATCAGAATTGCTGAGAAAAAAGATCTCTCTTTCTGGGGGGAATATAGTACAGGGAACAATGAAGCGGTCAGTTGGATCACCATTATGCCCGAGCTTAAGAACATCCTTGATATGACAGATATTTCCCTTTACATGATGGGTGGGATCCTGTTCTTTGTTGTAATCTTCGGTATCATAAATTCACTTTTCATGTCCCTTTATGAAAGGATGTTTGAATTCGGGATCCTGAAGGCGGTTGGAACACGTCCATCAGGATTGAGAAAACTGATCATTTTCGAAGCAGGCTGGTTGGCCATTGTCAGTATAGTTATAGGAGTTATTATCGGTTTTGTGCTCCATCTTCTACTTATCAGGAATGGAATAGACTACGGCGGGATAGAGTTCGCAGGTACTTTTATGCATGATAAGATATATCCTGTTATGAATATATCTCAATATATGAAGTACCCTGTATTTGTATTTATCTTTACTATAGTGGTTGGTTTATACCCAGCCTGGGTTGCAGGGAAAATGAAGGTCACAGATGCTTTACGCAAAAGTATGTAAAATTATGAATAAAATTAAAAAAGCTATATCTCTTTTTGAATGGAGGATCTAAATGGAACAAAAAACTATTATTTCTACAGAAAATCTTGTTAAGACATATAAAGATAACGGGATGGAGGCAAAAGCGGTCAGAGGAATAAGTCTTGAAATAACTTCGGGTGAATTTACAGCAGTAGTGGGTCCGTCAGGTTCTGGTAAAACAACATTTCTTAATCTCATCTCCGGCCTGGATACACCGACATCGGGGACAGTTCAGATAAATAACAGGCTGATTTCCGAAATGAAAGGGAGAGAGCTTTCGGATTTCAGAAGAGATAATATAGGATTTGTTTTTCAATCATACAATCTGATCCCTGTACTGACTGTGGAAGAAAATATTGAGTATATTATGTTGCTTCAAAATGTGCCTAAGAGAGAAAGGCATGACAGGGTTATTAAGATCCTCGACAAAGTGGGTTTAAATGGTATGGAATCCCGGAGGCCAACCCAATTATCAGGAGGGCAGCAGCAGAGGGTTGCAATTGCAAGAGCAATGGTCTCGAATCCGACACTTATTCTTGCTGATGAACCTACAGCGAATCTTGACTCGAAAATGGGTTCCGAACTTCTTGAAATGATGAAAGTGCTGAATGAAACGACAGGGATGACATTCATATTTTCTACTCATGACCAAATGATAATGGAGAGAGCAAGACGTCTTATCACACTCAAGGATGGAATTGTAAAAACAGATGAGATCAGGTAACAGCAAATTTATCAGATCATTTATACTTTTAGTATTTCTTGTTATTACACCTCTGATTTCATCAGAGTTTAATTTTTCAGGATATTATAAATCATTTTTTACTCTGCTGATACCTGAGGATATTGTCTCCGAAGGCGGCTTCGAGGAGATCCCTGATCTGGGGATGTATTCAGGAAAGATCAGATTAAAGATGTTTTATTCCCCGGCGGAATGGATCAGCTTAAGGGCTGAGTATGAACTTACTCCTACAATACTCGACACTGTCGCTCTAAGTTCATTTCAGATGCTTTCAGGAGTAAATCCTCCGGGGTACAGGATCGGAGATATTTCTGAGAAATTATATCCGGGCGGCAAAAATCCTGAAGGTGGTTTTTATATAACTCAGAATCTCGACAGGTTCTTTGCAACTCTTTCATTCAACTTTGCTGATATTTATATCGGACGTCAGGTCATATCATGGGGAAGTTCCTATGTCTTTAATCCTACCGATATAATCTCACCTTTTAACTTTAATGAGATCGACAAAGAGGAAAAGAGAGGAGTTGATGCTCTGAGAATCAGAATTCCACTTGGAACAATGGATGAGCTGGATATTGGATATGTATTCGGGGAAAATCCCGGAATTGAAAATAGTGCTTTCTTTATTCGAGGTAAATTTAATTTGTTCAAATCTGATCTTTCACTTCTGATATTGGGATTCAGACAGAACTTATTGCTTGGCTTTGATATGTCCGGTTCACTCGGAGGAGCAGGGTTGAGGCTGGAAACAGCATATGTTCTTGACAAAGTTATGGACAAAGAACTTCCTGAAGAGTTGAAAAACAATTATTTTCGTCTCTCGCTGGGACTTGATTATAATTTCAGTGATAAAATATACGGATATTGTGAATACCATTTTAATTCACCGGGATCTCTTGATGCGGATAATTATCTATCCTTATCCATAAATAATGCATATTCGGATGGGAGTGTATATCTTCTCGGGAGGCATTACATTTCTGCAGGAATGACTTATCAATTGCACCCGCTTATTCCGTTTAGTGCTTTTGTTATTTATAATATTTCAGATAAATCAATAATAATTTCTCCATCTCTGGAATATAATATAAGTGAAAATATTTATTTATCTTTTGGAGCATTCCTCAGTGCTGGAAAAGGAATTCAATTTACAAATATAGATTCTCTGAATCTGAGATCTGAGTTTGGTGCTTATCCAAACCTCATTTTTACTTCTTTTCGAATATATTTCTGATCAGCAATAACTATTTGTTTACCTGAAATGTTGTATCGTTCTTTTCAAGAAAGTTTATGATCTGAGTTATTGCTGCAACACCGGCATTTATATTTGCTTCAGATGTCTGCGCTCCCATTTTCTTCGGTGTGAAGAAACACCTGTTTGTATATTTTTCAACTATCTGCTCAGAACAGTCTGGAGCTATATCGGAAATATAAACAAAGTCTTCTCTATCGGAAAAAGTTTTGAGTAATTCTGCTTCATCAACAACTTCTTTCCTTGCAGTATTTACAAGAGTGGCCCCCTGAGGCATTTTCGAAAGCAGAGTACTATTTATCGATCCCCTGGTTTTTTCGTTGTTGGGGATATTAAGGGATATATACTGACATGTTGAATAGAGTTCTTCTACAGTTGAAAGAGGTGAAATACCATCACTTTCAATGACTGAATTTTCAATAAATGGATCAAAGGCAAAAATTTTCATCCCGAATCCTTTTGCAATTCCCGCAACAAGTTTACCTACATTACCATAAGCATGAATGCCAAGATTCTTCCCTTTCAGTTCTGTCCCCGATTTTCCATTATATTTATTACGTGCCATCATTACCATCATTCCGATAGCAAGCTCTGCGACAGCATTAGAATTTTGTCCCGGGGTGTTCATTACAACTATGTTTTTTGCAGAAGCAGAATCAAGGTCAACATTATCATACCCGGCTCCGGCTCTTACTATTATCTTCAGATCTTCTGAAGAATTAATGATCTCCTGATCGATCTTATCACTTCTTATTATCATTGCATCATATCCGGGAAGTTTGTCGATGATCTGGTTTTTATCTGAATAAGACTCCAATAGATCAATCTGGTATCCGGCAGATTCTCCTGCTTTTTTCAACTCTTCTACAGCTTTTGCAGCGAATGGTTTAATTGTTACTACTAATACTTTTTTTGACATACTTTACCTCCCTTGAGAAAAGATAATTCTACAAACTTTTGTTATAAAATTCAACCAATTATCTGAAAGTTTTTAAAAGAGAGAATTTTACCCCTTTGAAAGGGGGGAGCACATAACATTGACCACCGGAGCATACCTGTCCGCCTCTGATAGTTCCACCTGAAATCCGTATCTCCATATCATTGTTGAAATTCAAAACAAGTCCGCCATTGTAGAAGTTGTTAAGGCCTATAATTTTATTATAAGAATATTGATATGAGAAGAATAGTGTTATTCCCTTAGCGTGTGCCACCTGCATGGAATAGTCCTGTTCATTAAATTTGAAACTTTTGTCACTATATCTTTTATCTCTTGATGAAATTGTCAGGCTCAGGTAATCTGAAAATTGCCAGGTAATATCCACATCAGATTTCTTTATCGGGAAAATAATGTTTCTGATGCCGTATGAGAGATTGAAGGAGAATTTTTCTCCAAGGTCTATTGCACTAACTCCTCCATAAATATGGAAACCATTGTCTTCATACTCCCTATACCTGCCAATATTAAAAAAAAATGAAATTTCCGGATCAAAGATCGTATATTGCATAAGCACTCTGATCCCTTCAGTGTCATTAATTGAAGCTGTTTCGTCTTCTTTATCAGCTACAGGCGGATTATTCATTTCATTATCAAAATTGGAATATTTTTTATATTCGAGCAGTAAAGTTGTATGAGATTTATTAAATGTGAGATTTGAATAGAAAGCATGGCCGTTCTTTGTAGAATTTTCAACAAAATCAAGGAATGCCACTTCTGCATAATAACTTAAATAACGAAAGAGCTTATTCCCTTTAATATTGAAAGAATATGTCAATCTGTCGCCGAGAAGTCTTAATGTATCTTCATCAATAATATAACTGAACCTGCTTCCCAATCTGTTATTCTTTGATATTTTCAGATCGATCTCACCTCCGGCTACCCTCCACTTCTGATCAAATGCATCATCATTGATCTCACCGCCTAAAAAACGGAGTTCAACTTTATTTGAAAGGTACTTAATATCTGCACCCAGAATAGTCCTTTCTCTGAAAATTTCATCATTTTTTTGTACAGAAAGGACAAGTCCATGACCAAGAACTGAATATAGATCACCGACAATAACCTTCAGTTTTTTTGAATTATATCTTACAGTTTTTCTAAAAATATCGAAGTTTGTGTCTGACAAAGTAGTATTAGGATCTCTTTTATAATAATTATTTGTACGGAGGGTAAGGTTGAAGGACCATTTTTTTATATTGGCAAAAATTGAAAGAGTTTCATAGAACTGGCCGGAGTTTTCATAAGTGTTGTTTAAATTATAAAGGAGCTTGTTGTTTATGAAAAAATTAAGTTCTCCTGTCTGAAATCCATTAAGATCTGTTGAACCGGCAATGAGGAGAAATGTGATAAGTAAAAAAAGGAAATTCTTATTTATCGGTGAGTTCAATGACCTTCTCTCTTATTTTTTTTTCGAAGCCGGGAACATATCCGGTATGTGTAAAAACAATTTTTTTATTCAGATCAATTATCATAGTATATGGGATAGTTCCGGCAGGATTGAATATACCCGAAACACTACTATCCGGGTCGAGAAGAACGGTGAACCTGTAACGTCGGCTTTTGACAAAACTTTCTATCCGGGCGAATGAGGAGGATTCATCGGTGGAAATTGCAAGGACTATCACCTGATCCCTGAATTTGTGACCGAGCTCATCGAGCTTTTTAAGCAATTTCTTGCATGGTTTACACCAGGTAGCCCAGAAATCTATTATTATGATCTTTTTCCCCAGCACATCGGAAATTGAAAATTGAGTTCCATCAATTTCTTTTAAAGAAAAATCGGGGAGGGAAGAGGGGAAAACTGAAGAAATAAATATCAATACACTTATGGATATGATTTTGAATTTCATATTATTATGTATTATTAATGATCAGAGAAGTTCTTCGATCTTATTTATTATTTCGGTTTTATCAAATCCTTCCTTCCGGTATCGGATCACAAAATCTCTTCCGACTATTACGTTGAAAGGGATGCCGCTAAAACTGAAGAAATCTGTTAGTGATCCATCGGGATCGGTCAATACTATAAAACTGAGAATAAATTCATTGACCCATCTTTGAATATCGCTCTGGTCCGAAGAATTGCCTTCTTCATCCTGATAAATGCATTGAACGATCTCTAAACCCCTCTCTTTATAAGTATTATAGATCTCCATCAGTTCAGATGCTTCACTGCGGCATGGGCTGCACCACATGGCACTGATATTAAGGAGAATAACTTTACCTTTATAGTTATCGAGTGAAAAAGTATTACCGTTATTATCCAGCTCAATAAATGCCTGAATGAAATCTCCAATAAACTGACCGATCTCACCTGAATCCTGAGTTCCTGTATCTACTGTATTTTCAACGGTTTTACATGATGTCATAATGAATATTGATAGCACTAGAATGAATAGTATCGAAAATATTTTCTTCATATTTCTCTCCTGGATTTTCAGTACTTACAAATACAGAAAAATATTTTAAGGGGATTTAAATATAACCTAAAAAGTGTGATTTATCAATAGTTTAAAAAGAAAATCAAAGAATTTTAGAAGAAATATTAGTATTGATGAATAAAATATCGCACCTGGCAGGATTCCTTTATTTATTTCCAATCAACTGGACATTCAATAATTTCGTTTGGAAGTGATATTTTCTCTGGGAATAACGATTTGTTGTAATCTGCCTTTTTTATATATATTACAAAATCACAATTATTAATCAGATCATATGATTTATGACCTAATGGAAGTACTACTCCAATTTTAATTTCAGGGAAATCTTTTTTGATTGCGTTGATTGCAGGAATCAGATCACTGTCAGCAGAAATCAGATAAAATTTATCATGTTTTTTCTTACTAGCTTCTCTATACATTTGAACACCTATATTGACATCAGTATATTTCTCTTCGTAAGTTGTATAGGTTTTGTGGCATTTCCTGCATTTTCTTTTAACTTTCTGGAATTTTCCTAGTATTGTTTCAATTCCAGAATGTATTAAAGCTTTAATATAAGTTTCATGTTTCGTTCTTTTCGAAATACTCCAGGGGGATTTAGCTGTAAAGTACAAAATAGTTCCGATTTCTTCATTCGACCTGTTCTTAGTTAATCGTGAAACCAAAGCCTTAATATCTAACCATTTATATTTCGGGTTATTAAGATTTTTCAAAGAATGGTATAGATTATATCCGTCTATAAAAAAAACTGATTTTCTCATTGAATGTAAATGTCCCGGGGGCCGAAGCCCCCAGGCTATAAGGAATTTATCCTTATAGGGATCTAATAACTATTATATAATATAAAACCGGATAAAAATCAAATTTAATTAAAAAAGCTTTATTTAATAAAAATAATTTAATTCACTTAAATATCCGACATTTGCTATATGTTTTCTGGTTAGTGTTGCTTTAGAGGAGCTAATTATTAATTTTCTAAACAATCTGAACTTGATCGATCTCCTTTGCAGTTAAAAGCAGGTTTCTCATTTAAATGTGGAGATGTAAGTTACAATAATATCTTTTATCTTTAAAAACATCTCTTTCAGTTACGGAAATTCCCGGAACCTTTTCTTTTAATTTCAGAGTGCTTGTTTGAAATTCATAATGTTTGCAGATCTCCATTTCAGATATCCTTTTTTTTCATCAGGAAGTGGTAAATACCACCCTTTCCTTTTGATATTAAAAAACTGTCAATATATTCCCAGCCATTCTTAACCATGAAATTCAATATTTCAATTACGCTGTAGAATACCTTCTTCTTTTTTGGGCTTTCACCTTCTGTAATATACATATCGAAAGCATATTTTCTAAGGTCTTCCCGACCATAATCAACTTGAGCGTAGAGTTTTTTGCTTAAGAGTTTGTTTTCAGCTCTAAATTTTATATAAATAACCTCAGGCTCCTGGTTAATATTTATCCCCTTAACAAAGACATCACCTGATAAATATTGAACGGTGAAAATGATTAAAAAAACAGTAATGATTTTTTTCATGAACTCTCTACCTAAAAAATTGAAGTTATGATATTAGAAAAAGGATGTCAAGTTAATACTCAGAAAACACAGTGTCATCAATTTCCATTCGACCTTCTAAGCAAAGAGAAAACTTTGCCTTGTAATAGGCCTGACTGGTTGATAGATAAGGAAGAAAAAGTCTAGTTTTCTATAAACTTAACTCTCGGATATCGAATTTTTTAAATACAAATGTGGCACAGGGCAAAGGGACTAATTTTCTAAGATTGCTTAAGATATTGCTTATACAACCTATATAGTTGGTTGAAATATCGCACCTGGCAGGGATCGAACCTGCGGCACTGGGATTAGGAATCCCAAGCTCTATCCTCTGAGCTACAGGTGCAATTGATTTAATTATAACATCAGGATACCTGCCGGTCAATTCTGCTTCGCCAAGGCTACGCAGAATGAATTCCCTCATATCCCCTTTTTTGGTTAATACAATATTAAACAATGGATTGAAAAAAGTCATAGTGCTATAATGTAAAATATTGCCTGATACCGGGATCCGGAAGGCTGATGGAGCAGTAGAATGGAAAAAGAAGAAAACAGGGGAGTAAGATTTGCTGTAATAGGTATCGCACTATTTTTCATAATTTTTGTAATAATAAAAGTTCTATTTGATGAGAGTAAAAATCTCTCATCGATCCTGACAAATATCCAGAGCAGCCAGACAATTCTTTTTGGTCTCTGGACTATCATAATCCTTTTTAGTATTACATTCATGTTTGTTTTTGTAAGAAATCTTGTAAAACTTTATTATGATAAAAATAAAGAAAAAACCGGGAGCAGATTTAAAAAAAGATTGGTGTTTTTCTTCATAACTTTCTCGATAGTTCCGACTATTTTCCTCTTTTTCTTCTCAACGGAATTAATTGAAAGAGGAATCGGGAAATGGTTCACAACTGACATAGACTCCATCATGATAAAATCGAAAGAGTTGAAAGAGAGTTACTATGAAAAATCGAAAGATGACCTTAAATACTTCTCAAGGATAGTAGCGGATGGTATAAGTTCAAAAAGGATGTATACGAAAGAGAATACTATATTCCTGAGAAATTGGGTAAAGAAACAAATGAAGAATTACAGGCTTGATGTTGTAAATATATTCAAGGATAGAAAGGAGATTGTTTCTCAGTTCAATCCTATAATTCCCCTTCAAGAGTACAAAGACCTGTCTCTTGAGGATGTGTACAAGGTTCTCAGCGGCAGTGATTTTATCAGGGTTGATTCCCTTCTCAGTGGAGAACTTATAAGGAGCGGTATTCCGTTTAATTCAAGCGAAGGAGATAAGATCCTCGTAATAATAGGGAAATATTATCCGGAGAATTATATCAAGAACCTTAAGGTCCTGGGTAAAATGGTAGAAAACTATTCTCAACTTAAGCTGATCAGAGACCCTGTCAAAACAACCTATTACCTTCTTTTTATGTTTATTTCAATCCTTATAGTTTTTTCCGCATCCTGGGTTGCCTTATATCTTGCAAGAGGGATAACAACCCCCATAGAAAAACTTGTAGAGGCTGCGACGGAGATAACTAAAGGTAATCTTGATGCGAAGATCGATTATATAGCGAAAGATGAGTTTAACATTCTAATAACCGAGTTCAATAATATGACCTCCGATCTGAGAGATAACAGAGATAAACTGAGCAGACGAACAATAGAATTGAGACAGAGGAGGAGTATTACCGAGAATATATTAACCAATATTACATCCGGAGTAATGGCGATAAACCTGAGAGGTGAAATAATCGAGATAAATCCGGCAGTAGAAAAAATGCTGGGTTTGAAAAAAGAAAAATTCATTAAAAAACAATTTGGTGATATTTTTTCCAATAATCCCTACAATGAGATAAAGGATCTGATAGAAAAGGGATTTAAGTCGAAATTCAAATTAATAGAAAAAGAGATTGATATTAAAATCAAGGGAAAAATTCTTAACCTGGCAATCAAGATATCCCAGACAAAGAATCCTGTTAATAACAAATTTTCCGGAATACTTGTAGTGCTTACAGACCTGACTGCGTTAATGAAGGCACAGCGGCTCCTTGTATGGAGGGAAGTTGCCAAGAGGATCGCTCATGAGATCAAAAATCCTCTTACTCCAATAACTATATCATCGGAAAGGATTCTCAGATCAATAGATCTTCCTGAGGATAAGTTCAGAAAGATCGTCGAGGATGGTCTGAATATAATTCTTACCGAGATCGATTCGATCAAGAATCTTGCCGATGAATTCTCCAATTTCGCACGTCTGCCCGAAATTAAATTTTCGAAAGGGGATATCAATCAGATCCTTGAAAAGCTTGTTTCCGTCTATACATCTATCTATAGTACAATTGAATTTAAGGTTGATCTTGATGTAGACATCCCGATCCTGATCAAAATGGATACAGAGCAGATCAGGAGAATATTTGTAAATATAATCGATAATGGAATTGAAGCCAACGATAAACAGGGAACAATAGAGATCGTCACCAAATATAATGTCGAGAGTCAATTCGCCCGTATAGAGATCGCAGATAACGGAAGCGGAATAAGTGATGAAGATAAGGAGAAACTCTTTATGCCCTATTTTTCACGAAAAAGCAACGGGACCGGGCTTGGTCTTGCCATAACTCATAATATTATTGAGGAACATAACGGTATGATATCAATAATTGATAATACTCCAAAAGGGACAAGATTTATAATTGAACTTCCAGCCTGATTTTGATCTGTCAAATCTCAAAAATTTCACTATTGCCTTGACTAAATCGTCCAATTTATATTAACATGATTAAAGATTTATAATTAAATACATGGAGGTAAATGTGAAAAGGATATTATTTGTTGTTCTTCTTTTAGTTTTTTTATTCACAACAGTACATAGTGAAGTTAATTTTAAAGGATTAGTACAGAGCTGGTTCTCAATATCATCTCAGGCGAACGGAGATACCACAGATTCAATTTATGGTTTCTCAAACCGAAGGATCAGGTTAGCTCCTTATGGGACATTCAGCAAGAAGATGAGATGGGGAGTTCAATTTGCATTTGACAAATTTGCACCTCCTTCAGTCCTGGATGCATATATGGAATATTTTTTATCAAGAGAGGCTATCGTAAAAATCGGAAAATTCGCACCTCCTGGAGTTAAGGCTGCGGCTCTTACATCTTCTGGTGCACTTGATCTAATTGAGAGAGCATCGATAGTTCAGTTATGGGGTGGAAAAAGCGGCCTTCACGGATACAGAGCATTCGGGACCCAACTTAGTGGAAAACTGATGGAAGGGAAAATATATTATGCTTTCATGCTTTCAAATGCACTAACTGCTTCTAATAATTGGTTGCCAACTGTAAAAAATGCTGCAACAACAAATGCTCATAATGGTATGGGTATATGGGGAAGACTTGAAGCTTATCCGGTTCCAGGATTGCAAATAGGCGGTTTCCTCGGGTCAGGTTCAGAAGCAGATCCGGCAAT
>Ga0190293_1000318_pt1 | contig 16876 bp, 14 predicted proteins | sample 48693001_MG_FD_161671 | JGI IMG/M metagenome (GOLD analysis project Ga0190293, IMG submission 161671) | Hydrothermal vent microbial mat bacterial communities from Southern Trench, Guaymas Basin, Mexico - 4869-30-0-1_MG | ecosystem: Environmental > Aquatic > Marine > Hydrothermal vents >...
GGCTCAATGGTTTGGAACAATTCTTTCTTTTTGGTTAACGTGTTATAGATGGAGATGGGCATATTTCAATATTTACCTTTTGTTATACAATTTATAAAGATGAACGTCCAACATCGAACATCGAACGTCCAATAATGAATGAGAACAAAATACAAATACCTAATTACACCTGTTTCTTCATCTTTCCCATTCAAAATTCGATGTTGGACGTTCGATGTTCGACGTTCATCTTTTAGTTATTCATCTTTCCCCTCCAACCCTTGATTAAGCAGCGCCACACACATGGCACCGATTCCCTCGCCTTTTCCAAAGCAACCAATCCCCTCGTGTGTCGTGGCCTTTACGTGCATACAGGTCGCGGGAACTTGTAATGCATGAGCCATATTCGACTGCATCCTATCCAAGTAAGGTGCAAGCCTTGGCGACTCTGCTATGATGACGGCATCGGCATTCATGAGTGAATAGCCGTTCTTTTCCACAAGACGTCCTGTTTTTTCCAACAGGCGAAGGCTGGATACGTCTTTGTACTGCGGGTCTGAATCCGGATAAAGCCGGCCGATATCTCCGAGATGCGCGGCTCCCAGCAGTGCATCGATGACCGCATGAACCAGCACATCCGCATCTGAATGCCCCAGCAATCCTTTTTCATACAATACCCTGACACCGCCCAGGACCAGCTTTCTTCCCCGAATCAATTGGTGTACATCATAACCCATGCCGATTTTTATCACAGACAATACCCTCCGTCGGAAGAAGCAGTAGGGAGTAGGAAGTAGCAAGTATGCAGTAGGAAGTAAGCAGTAAAGAGCAGCGAACCGCATTCTGTATGCTGTTTACTGATCACTGCCTTCTACATTCTCCCTACTACCTACTCACTGCCTTCTACATACTACCTACTACTTACTGCTTACTGCCTACTACTTACTGCCGTTACCGCCTGATCCCGGTAATATTGAAAACCTTTACAGGTTGGAATTTTCCTTTTGCGCTAATGGGGTTGAGTGCATCCATGTTAAATTGCGCGTGCACTTCCTGGCGGGTATTTTCTGATATAATGATCTGCCCAGCTTTTGCAGCAGAACAAATCCTTGAAGCTGTGTTTACCGTGTCGCCAATAACAGAGTAACTCATGGTTTGGGTAGAACCGATATACCCGGCCACCAGGGTCCCCGTATTGATCCCGATGCCGATCTTTATTTCCTTTTGCCCTCTATCCCTCAAAGAGGCGTTGAATTTGACGAGTTCCCGTTGAATATCGATGGCTGCAAAGCAGGCTCTTGCGGCATCGTCTTCATGGGTAACCGGGGCACCCCATATAACCATCATCGCATCGCCAATAAACTTATCGACCGTTCCCTCGTGCCGGAAGACAATATCCACAATAATCTCGTAGTGCTCGTTCAGCATTTGCAGTACTTCTGCTGCAGGTATGTTTTCGCTCATGGCCGTGAAGTCGCGTATATCCACAAACATCACTGTGGCTGTACGATTTTCACCACCCTTTTCTACAGTCAAGCTGCCGGAGACAACCATTTCAGCTAGATCCGGGGAAAGTAATCGCTGAAACCTCTCCCGGGTAGCTATCTCCTTGAGGCTCCTTTCTTCGGCTTTCTTTCTCAGATTGATGGCATATTGGGCATGGGATCCAAAAATGACGAAAAGGCAGATGACGATCAGACGCGGCCAGATATCATCATATCCGGCACCGAAAAGATGGCTGCCAAAACTGTATTCGTATGACCCAAACAGCGACAGGATGGTGTCCAGGATCCAGTATACGCCGGCTATACCCAACCCGATCAGCACCATTTTGTCTGTCAATCCGACGCGCATTTTCATGCTATCTCCAAATATAGTATGATGAATTTCTCGTTTAAAGCAGATCTGATTTCTTTTTTCAAGCATGTTGCGCCTTTTGCCCTGTATGTGTTTTATTTCTTGACAAATATGCCTGTTTATGAGAAACATACTTTGTATATATTTATAGGTAATAGTTGTATACTTATCGTATATATATATAAAGTTATAACATATCATTAAACGGAGCCCCCCCTTGGCCAAGAAAGACGAAATTTCCTCCACAGAAAAGCTGCTGGGTCTAATTCGCCAAAAGGAAAACAGAGCAGAACCCCCTGGGTCACCGGAACCTTCAGAAACCTTTCAGAAACCACCGCAGCAGACAATTCTTTCAAATGTCGTTCCCATGAGAAAGGGGACCGCTGTCGGTATCGATATTGGCTATCATGAACTCAAATTGGCAAGGATCAATCGGGTATCTGATAAACGTCAGGAATTGATCGACTTTATCAGCATCCCCTATGAAGAAGACATCACGCCCAGCAGCACGAAATTTCCTCATTTTTTACGCGATACATTAAAAAATTTCTGTGGCAGAAACAAAAAGATTGCCCTGTGGAATGCCATATCGTCAGCCAAGGTCGAAACCAGAAATCTTAAAATTCCCAAAGTCTCCAAGAAACAGATCGACAATGCAACCTATTGGACGTTGAAAAAAGACTTGTCTTTTAACGAAGATGAGATGCTTTTCGACTATGAAGTTATAGGTGATGTCGTTGAGGACGGCATCAATAAAATTGAAGTGATGGCCTATATAGCTCCCCGGCAGGAAATCGCCCAGCAGAAAAATCTTTTTGAGAAGATCGGATTTCCGCTGACAGGTATTTCCATTATTCCTTTTGCACTTCAAAATCTGTTTCGAACCGATGTGGTCGACACCCTCGGGAAAGATATTTGCAGCCTGTTCATTGGGAGAGACTGGTCCAGGATCGTTATATACTCCAACGGGAATCTCGTCCTTTCGAGAGGTATCAAGGCCGGCATTCGAAGCATGATCGAGGCAGTTGCCCAGGAAATCAGTAAAAGCAAAATGGATATGGCCCAGGAATCGGTTCAACCATCCGAAAGCAGCATTTTCGGAATCGAAGAGGAAAGCTACATTCTCGATATCGACGAAGCTCGGAAGATTTTCTTTGACCACATTTGTAATGCTGAACCGATTTTACTGGAAGAAACCGGTCACATACTCAGAGAGCATGACGTATTCGGCATGATTCAACCGGCCCTCGAGCGCCTGGTCAAACAGGTTGAGAGAACCTTGTCGCACTACTATCTCCATTTCAACAAAGACCGTGTGAGCAAGGTCTATGTGTCCGGCCAGATGAGCGTTTACGAACGACTATTCGTCTTCATGAAAGAACAGCTCGACATCCCCATCGATACGATGAATCCTTTTTCGGCAAGATTGAATTATATGGGCATTGCTACCATACCTGAAACCCTGTCAGAGAAAGAAGCCTTTGCTCCAGCCATCGGCATGGCGCTTTCCAATAATTCCCTGACGCCTAATTTCATCTACACCTTCAAAGACAAACAAATAGCAGACAACGCACGCAAGGTTAACCAGAGCATTGTTGCCGGCATTCTTTTTTTTCTCGCCATATGTTTCGGACTGTTTCTATGGGGTAACAATCTGATAGATGAAAAAAGGCTGGAACTTGCGAAACTACAGGCAGAGGTTGAAACTTTCAAACCTCTCGTCAATAAAAACCTCATCATCGATCTGGCATCCAAAACCCGGAATAAGCGAAAAGCCATTAAAGAACTTGGGGAAAAGTACAAAGGCCTAGCGGTTATTAATGAGATATCATCCATAACCCCGCCGGAAATACGATTACTCAGCATATCGGCCACAATGGATAAAAAACCGCAATCGAATGGAAAACAATCCAAGCAACAACTTGAGTTGGAGGGGGTTATCCTGGGTGACCGCCTTACATTTGAATCAACGCTGGCCGGCTATATCGTCAAACTGAAGGGATCTCCCCTGTTTCAGACGCCCAGCGTTGAAAACAAATCCTTTAAATATCTCGACAAAAAAGAAGTGTTGATCTTTACAGCTAAACTTGACCTGGTTTAAAATTATTCTTTCGACCTAAAACCGGGTTTACAGACAAAGTGCCCTTTGAAAATCGCTCAGTGCTGGTGTAGTTCAAGGGTCTCTATGGATATTGGACAAATCAATGGATAGAAGTAAGCTGCCGACGAAAAATATCTTGTTCATCATTTTATTCGGCGGAGGAATTCTCCTTTTTGTGCTCCTGTCTATATTTCCCAATTATATTGCTTACAGCAACATTGAAAATGAAATCAATGCGGTCAGGCAACAGATCGAGGAACAGAAAATTCTTTCTCCTATTTTTACCGACCTGTCTGATAAAACTAAATTCGAAAACCCTGAAAATCTTCCTTTTCCCAAAAAAGAAAAACTGTCTAAAAACGAGACCGGCAACATATCGGCCATCATCCAAGACATCATTCGGCAAAACGATTTTAAGCTCGACAGCATCTTAACCGATGTTGGTGGATTGATGAATGGTTCCGGGATGCTCGAGATAAGTCTTGAAATGACGGGAGATTTCATTAATCTCCGAAATATGATACTTCAATTCGGGACGCTACCCTATCTTGAGCACATTGAAACTATCCGAATCGAGAACACCAACAAAAAACAGAAGGTCTCGATGAAACTCTGGATCGCTCAAGAACAATAAAATCGTTTCACGATTTTATAGGACGCGACCTTGTCGCTATTTTGACAAAAATTATAAATATTAGTTTTAACGTTTAAATACAAACACTTGGATTCTTAGATCCTCGGACCTCAATATTATGGCGAATAGAGAGAAAATCATACTACTGGTGATGATCATCGTTGTCGCTTATGCTGGCTACGCCTATTTTTCTGATTCCGGCGACAACCCTATCGTGGAAGGTTCTAATCAGAAACTATCGGAAATGAAAAAGTTCGTTGTAGACGCTGCCACGAATTTGTCCAATGAATACATCTCAGCCGCTGATAAATACATCATTGATCAGGCTGAAAAAGACTGGCCGCAGGACCCTTTCCTGCAATCCGGCGCACGCCTCACATCCGAGCCGTTTGAGGCCCGTGCCGAGGTAACGGTTCAAACCGTTCAAATATCCTATACCGGATTTTTGCAGACATCCGATACGCTCATCGCCATTGTCAATGGTTCCGAGTATGAAACCGGCGATCAACTGAACGAGACAGGGTATTACGTTAAAAAGATATTGCCGACCAAGATAGTCCTGGGGCTTGAGAATAATTCTGACACCACTATCCTTCCCTTAGATGAACCCGTTAACATATCATTGGAAGAAAAGGAATAAGCTGTCAAAATGAAAAGACAAATCACATATTCGCGTATCGTCCGATGGATGCTTTCCGTCTTTTTCCTGCTTTCTCTACTTTCCGGTTGTGCGAACAAGCAGGATGAAGTAGAAGCCGATCAGTTTTTCAAACAATGGAAAACGACTGCTGAAAAATCCAAAGGCTATTCCCCCCAGTCAAGAAGGCGCACCATCAAGCTGCCACCGCGTGTATTGACCGTCAAAGAAGCGGAAAAGCAGAAAAGCGACAAACCGCTTCCAACCAAAAAAATTACCATGCGCATGCACGAAACCGATGTAACGGTACTTCTCAGAGCTTTGACACGCGCAGTCGGTTTGAATTTAATCCTCAATGAAAATGTAAAAGGAACCGTCAACATCGATATAAAAGATGCTTCATGGGACCAGGTTTTTGTGAGCATCCTCAATACCCAGGGCCTCTCTTATGCCTGGGATGGGGATATCATCCGTATTGTGACGCATGAAGATATCAACAGGGACCTGGAACGGTTGACCACCGAACAAAAAATCAAGACCCAGAAAAAAGATGTGGAACTGGTGGAACCATTGATTACCCAGGTTGTTGCAGTTGAATTTTCCGATGCCAAGAAACTCCAGGAAAACCTTTCCATGTTCCTGTCCCAAAACGAGAAAGACCAACCCATCGGTTCCGTCATGGTGGATGAACATACCAATTCGCTCATCATTCAGGCAATTTATAGTGATCTGGAAAGAATGCTCCCACTGATCCTCAAGCTCGATAAACCAACGCCTCAAATCCTGATTGAAGCGCATATTGTCGAGGCGTCAAAAAAAGTCGCCATGGAACTGGGGGTACAGTGGGGCGGTCTCTATAACAGCGGTGATCTTTGGATCACACCCGGTGCGAATTCATCGGGTGTTCTTGACAATACGCTCTCAGCCGGTGGAATAGACCCCACCTCCGGCAATGTCTTCAATTCGGGTGGATCAGGCGATATACTCGACAAAACCAGCGCAACCGGTCTGACACTCGGTTTTGCCCTTGAAGACATAGGCGGCAGCATTCTCGCGGCACAACTCTCGGCACTGCAGGCAGAGGGCAAACTCAACATTCTCTCGAGCCCATCCATTACCACCCTGGACAACCAGGAAGCCACCATCGAAAGCGGTACAGAGGTTCCCTACCAGACGGTAGAGGATGATGAAGTCAATGTCGAATACAAAGATGCCGTTCTCAGTCTGGTGGTAACCCCCCACGTCATTGGGGGCAATATCCTCAAACTCAATATCAAGACCAAGAAGGATGAGCTTGATTTTGCCAATGCAGTCCGTGGGCAACCCGCCATTAACACCAAAAGGGCCAACACCAATGTACTCCTATACGATGGGCAGACCACCGTCATCGCCGGCCTCAGCAAGGAAAATTCCAGCAAAGTAAATACCGGTGTGCCATGGCTCAAAGACATCCCGATTCTCGGTTACCTCTTTAAGGGGACGGAAGACGAAGACACCTTGGAAGAGCTGCTGATTTTCATTACACCCCATATCCTGGGTGAGCGGTTTGGTGACGATATGGATGAATCTTTAATGGATGATTCGTCATCTGAAAGCACGCCCGAATCCTGATAAGAAAATGGATTATTTCAGTATTCTGAATCTAAATAAAGAACCCTTTTCCAATTCTCCGGATCCGGATTACTTTTTCAAATCCCAGCAACATGTCAGCTGCCTTCAGAAATTAGAATTGTCCTTGCGGCTCAGACGGGGGTTGAATGTGGTCGTCGGTGAAGTTGGGACGGGGAAAACGACGCTCTGCCGCCAGCTGCTGCGACGATTTTCCGATGACACCGATATCGAGTCGCACCTTATCCTGGATCCCTATTTCAGTACGCCCCACGAGTTCCTGCTTGCTGTGACGGAAATGCTCACCAATGAAAAGTACCCCGAAAATATCGATGACTACAAACTGAAAGAGCACATCAAACATGCGCTTTTCACAAAAGGTGTTGATGAAAACAAGACCGTTATCCTCATCATCGATGAAGGCCAGAAAATTCCGGTTTTCTGTCTCGAGTTACTGAGAGAGTTTCTCAATTTTGAAACAAACGATTATAAGCTACTTCAAATCGCAATATTTGCCCAGAGAGAATTCGACAACATACTCAAGCAGCATGCCAATTTTGCCGACCGGATAAACCTGTACCACCTGTTGAAACCCATGAATTTTCGCGATACGCGCTCCATGATCCAGTATCGTCTGAACCAGTCGAGCGCGGCTGCAAAACGACTGGCATTGTTCACCTACCCTGCCCTCTGGGCTATTTACCGGTCCACAAACGGCTATCCACGTAAAATCGTCAACGTCTGCCACCGCAGCATTCTGACGATGATCATACAGAACAAAAGCAAGGCCAACTGGTTTTTGGTGCAATCATGTATCCGAAGGGTCTTTTCTTCAGGGAAAAAGCGGCCATGGCAATTTGCAGCCATTCTCCTGATCGTTTTTGTCGGTATCGTTTTCGCCATTCCGAAATGGCTTCCGGACCAAACCACAATACCCGTAGCCAAAAAAACCGATGCAGCAAAAGAGAAGCATACCACGACCATCGGCCCCATACCAATCGCACCCGTGACAAGCGATGACGCAGAGACTATCGTAACGACCAAAGGCAACACATCCCCGGAAACGAAAGCGCCCATCCCGACAGACAAGACAGGCCTTTCAGTGGACACCCCCGATTCTCCGGACAATGCCCAGCTACAGTCTTCTGCAATCGCCCAGGCAGCAACAAGTCCCGGGATGCACGAAGTTCCTGACGTACTAGGACAAATGAAAGTCAAACGAAATGAAACCCTCGGCGGACTTATCCAGACAATTTATGGTGTTTTCAACAAAACCCATCTTCAATCAGTGCTCCGGATCAACCCGCACATAACGGATCCGAACACCATCAGCGTCGGTGAAGTTATACTTTTCCCGGCAATTGCATCCCGTGCGAAACTTCAGTCATTGAAACGATGGTGGGTTCAAATTGCCGAAGAAGATAACCTGGAAGCCGCATTCCGATTTCTACGACCAGGGACCGCCACCGCTCTTCCCGCACACCTGATTCCATATTGGAGCCCCTCATCCGGTCTTCATTTTTCAGTGCTTCTGGGACAACCTTTTTATGATGAGGCTTCGGCTGTCAATAAACTTGAACTTCTTCAGTTGAGGGACGGTGCAAAAGGTAAAGTTGTTTCTGAATGGGATGCACATACGGTTTTTTACGCAAATCCTTACCAATACACTAACACTTGAATCCTTGAATCCTCGACCCCTGGAACCCTTTCTCCCAACGAATTGGGAGAAGAGCCAAAAATATAAAACAGGCGAGACAAACAGTGAAAACTAAAAAGAAATTTGGAGAAATGCTCATCGAGGCCGGGTTATTGAGCGAGGAACAGCTGAAACAGGCCATCATCGACCACAAGCGGACCAACATGAAACTAGGACAATATCTTGTTCGTGAGGGAATCGTCAGTGGATCTCAGGTGACCGATATTATATCACAACAGCTGAAAATCAAGAAGTACAACCCCGATGACTACCCCATCGACATCGAACTCTCCAAGGTGATACCCCTGGAGCTTGCCCAGAAGTATCAATCTGCGCCATTGAGAAAGACCAAATTCCTCCTGACCCTCGCAATGACCGATCCCATGGATATTACAGCGCTCGACTCCATCGAGGTCTACACCAACACAGAAGTGGAATCGGTCATCTGCACCTACCAGGAGCTCAACCATTTGATCGGCAGCCTGTATGGCACTTATTCCGGTATCGATGGAGTTCTCGAAGGCATGCAGGAAATGCAGATTGAAAGAGACGATGATGAAGACAGTTCACGATCAGCTATCGAGGATATCGAAGTCAGCTCCTTGCAGGACATGGCGGAAGAGGCACCGGTTATCCGTCTTGTCAATTCTATTCTTTCCCAGGCAGTTCGTGAAGGTGCCAGCGATGTTCATATCAGTCCGGAAAAAGATTATGTCCAGGTGAGATTTCGTGTTGACGGCAAACTGCATGAACTTCCAGCTCCGCCCAAGACCATGATACTGCTCATCATCTCACGATTGAAGATTCTTTCCAACATGGACATATCGGTTTCAAGAATTCCCCAGGATGGGCGTTTCACCATCAAAATGGATGATAAAGAGATCAACATCCGGTCTTCCACCATTCCCACGATCTATGGGGAGAATATGGTCTTGCGACTCCTTGACACAAGCGGCGGCGTTCAATCTCTGGAAGAACTGGGTATGTCTAAGGCCGACATCCGCAAACTCGAGCCCATGATCCACAAACCTTATGGCATGATCCTCAGCACCGGACCCACCGGCAGCGGCAAAAGTACAACGCTCTATTCAATCCTCAAAAGGATTAATCAGCCGGACATCAATATCATCACCATAGAAGACCCGGTTGAATACCGGCTTAACAAGATCAGACAAATCCAGCTCAACAGGAAAGCCGGAATGACATTTGCGGGAGGGCTTCGCTCAATCATGCGGCAGGATCCTGATGTCATCATGGTCGGCGAGATTCGAGATCCGGAAACCGCCTCGATTGCCGTTCAGTCTGCGCTTACCGGCCACCGAGTACTTAGCACGGTTCATACAAACGATGCAGCCGGTGCCATCACACGTTTTATTGACATGGGCATCGAGCCATTTCTCGTTTCATCAGTAATGCTCGTATCCATCGCTCAACGACTCGTCAGAAAGGCTTGCCCTTACTGCAAAAAACCCTATACTCCCCCGGAGCCTGCATTGGAGTACTGGGGTCTCAACCATGCTGATAATCCGAATTTCATGCAAGGCAACGGATGTTTCAATTGCATGGACAAGGGGTACAAGGGAAGAACCGGTGTCTATGAAATCCTCTTAATCGACGAAATGGTCCAGGATATGATTCTAAATAGAAAGTCATCGCAGGAAATAGCCCGGGCTGCCGTTCAGAAAGGAAAGCTGACAACACTCAAAGAGGATGCCGCCAAAAAAATCCTCCAGGGTATTACAACCATCGAGGAAGCAGCATCGGCAGTCATCGTATAACAATGTTCTTTGAGTTTGTTGGGTTCGTTGAGTTCGTTGAGTTTCGGTCTAACGGAATAACGACTCACTGAACACAACAAACACAATAAACGCAACGAACCCACTACACAGGTTATTATGCCGACATATTCTTACCAGGCCATCAACGAGTCCGGATCCATGGTCACCGGTGAAATCGAAGCCGACTCTACCGACATGGCCAACAATATTCTTTCCGCCAGGGGATACCTGCCATCACAGGTAGTTGTAAAGGGCCAGGTGGTATCTAGCGCGTTTGTCAAACGCCTGAAGGAACGTTTTGCGACCATCAAACCACCGGAACTGATACTCTTTACCAAGCAGTTCAAGACACTCATTAGAGCGGGTGTGCCAATTTTGAAAATTTTTAAAGTCATCGAAAATCAGACCGAGAATATTGCCTTGAAAGATATTATCCTGTCTGTTTCCCAGGATGTGGAGGAAGGCGCCAGTCTGCATGATGCGTTTCGAAAACACCCCAAGGCCTTTTCACCTCTCTACTGCAGCATGTTGCGCGCTGGAGAAGCCAGTGGCGCATTGCCTGCGATACTGGAAAGGCTGATCTATATCCTCGAACATGAACACAAGATAAAGTCCGAGATTCGGGCCGCACTTTCCTATCCTATTATTGTTCTGGCCTTTTTAGGGCTCGCATTTTTTGTTCTTCTGACCTTCGTTATTCCAAAGTTTGTGGGAATCTTCGAAAGGTCCAACATTGCCCTCCCGATTCCAACGCAAATCTGCATGCTCATGTACCAGTTCCTCGCCAATTACTGGCTGCTCCTGATCGCTGTTATCGTTGGCGGCATCATATTCCTTAACTATTATTTAAAAACCGAACAGGGGCTGCTGACAAAAGACACCTTTCTGATGCGCCTTCCCCTGCTGGGACCGCTTTTCGTAAAAGCGGCCATGGCAAGATTTGCCAGTATTTTCTCTATCCTGCAAGCCAGTGGTGTCCCCGTCCTCGACTGCATCCGTATTTTGACGGAAACCATTGGAAATGCAGCTATTTCAAAAGAGTTCGACCTCGTTACGGAACGGCTGGAAGAAGGCCGGGGTCTGGCGGAGCCATTGAAATCCGCCAAATATTTTCCACCCATTGTCATTAATATGATTGCCATCGGAGAAGAATCAGACAGTCTCGAAGACATGCTTTCCGAAATTGCGCTTCATTACGATTCTGAACTCGAATATGCCATGAAAAAGCTTTCCGAGGCTATCGGGCCCCTACTGACACTCGGCCTTGCCGTTGTTGTAGGCTTTTTTGCCCTCGCCATCTATTTGCCCATGTGGGATATGACCAAGATGGCGGGCTGACGCGGCTCTTAGCTCTTCGCCCTTAGCTATTAGCGTTAAGTACATCGACATTGGGTATTATTTGAGTGATTAATATTTTATAAGTCAAAATAGCGACGGTAGTCGCGTCAAATAAAATTGCGGAGCAATTTTATGAAAGATATCCGATTCAATATCAGTCTGTACGTTATCGTTCCCGTCATCATTGCGGGCATCTCCGTACTGGCTACCATTGCCTCTTTCAACATCACCACCTATTATTCCAAGCGCGGCCTTGACCCCACCTGGCCGGTGGCCTTCTGGGGTACGATCATGGTCATCGTGACGGCTGTCTTCGGTATTTTAATTGTCAAATTCATAATCGGCCCCATGAAGCGATTTGCACAAAACACCGAAAATCTAGGTGTACTCGGACGGGCGCCCAAAACAGAAACCAGAACAGACAAACCCGACGACATGCAACGATTTTCACAACTCTTCGATCAGGTAACCGATATTTTGAGCCAGGTGGAAGCCCGGGAGTTGTTCCCGGATATTGTTGGCCAGAGCAAAGCCATGCGGGGAGTATTGAAACAGATTCTACAGGTTGCCAAAACAGACTCGACGGTCCTCATTCTTGGTGAAACCGGCACCGGAAAGGAGTTGATAGCCCAGAGTATCCATCAACACAGCAAGCGTAAGGGAAAAGATTTCATCGCCCTGAATTGCGCGGCAATCCCCGAAAGTCTTTTGGAAAGCGAGCTCTTCGGCCATGAAAGAGGTGCCTTTACCGGTGCTGTTTCCCGAAAGCTTGGTAAATTTGAAACTGCCCACAACAGTACCCTTTTCATGGATGAAATCGGCGATATGCCCATGGAAACCCAGACAAAAGTATTGCGGGCTATTCAGGAAAGTCAATTTGAACGTGTGGGAGGCATCAAACCCATCAAGGTCAATGTCCGTTTCATTACCGCTACGCATCAGGACCTTACTTTCCTGGTGGACCAGGGAATATTCCGCCAGGACCTCTTTTACCGTCTGAATGTTTTTGCCATCCATTTGCCACCTTTGCGCGAAAGGCGGGAAGATATTCCACTGCTCGTCGATAGGTTTCTCCGGCAACATGATCAACTGCTTACGGTAACGCCGGAAACCATGCAGCTTTTAATTGCCTATAACTGGCCGGGGAATGTGCGTGAGCTTAAAAATGCCGTGGAGGCCGCTACAATCACCGCCGAGTCCGTCATCAAACCCAAGCACCTGCCGTCGGCCCTCATCAACGTTTTTGGCAAATCGATACCCAAAAAGATAGACACCCTGCCAAAGGCCATGGATCTGGATCACCGTATCCATGAGCTTGAAAAAGGAATTATCATCGAGGCATTGACCCAGACGGGGGGGGTCCAGAAGAAGGCAGCCGTCCTTCTAAGCATTAAGGAGCGCAGTCTGTGGCATCGAATTAAAAAATATGACATCGACACGACGTCTTTCAAGCAACAATAATTGTAGTTTTTCACCTACATATTTTGTTGTTTTACAATTATGTTAGCTATTTCAGCTCTTTTTGAATCATTGTTGCAATAATTATTTATGTTTTTTACTACCGTCTAGTTGTTTCACTTGGCGGACACGTAAAACATTCGAAATTCCGTCATACCCCTGCCTCCGCAGGGGAAAGCTCTGCGAAGGCAGATATCCAGAACTACCTGAAAACACTGGATTCTTGCCTTACTGGAATGATATTTAAGGCTTTTTAAAGCCTTTTCACGAAAGTATATTAATTGATTTATTTCTGTTTCGCTTACTCATTTTTATTATCGATACTTATAATATTTTGTGTCTATCTTACCAGGCTGGCATTCTATGTGCATAAATTTTTAATAACTTTAAATACATACTACATTTTTTTCTCCATGCAGTTTTTGAGTAACTACTTATCATAAGGAGATCCCGATGAAAGCAAAAACAGGCAAATTAAGACAGCAGTTGAAGAAAGAAGAAGGGTTCACACTTGTAGAGGTCATTGCCGTTCTGGTCATACTGGGCATTCTTGCGGCGGTTGCCATACCCAAGTTTTTTGACATGCAGGAAACAGCTAGAACAAAGGCAATTGAAGGTGCCATTGGTGAACTCAACGGCCAGGTGGCACTTTCATTTGCCCAAAATGCATTGAATGGCGGTGCAGCCGGCTTATACGATGGATATGACGGCGACCTTGGTGCCGAATTCGCAGTCACCGGTCAGGCTCTAAATACGCCTGCTACCGGCAGCATCGGCTTTGTCAATCCCGCGGGACACGTTTGGGACCTCGCTTGGACTGCCGGTGACACCGATAAACCGGGATATTTTACACGAGGCGCTAAGCAGTAGGCACTTAATATCGGTAAACCCGTTTACGATTAAGGTTAGCACTTCCTTCTTGAAATCTATCCAGGGCAATGAGACCGGCTATCCCGCTGTTTCATTGCCCTCTTATTTGTTGCGGTTGCCGCGATTCCATGATAACATCGTTTTTGTCATTATGTTCGATACCTAAACACACTAACTATTGTCCGTCCAGAAATAGAGATTTTCGCGCATGGATTGGCACTAACTAGAAAATACCACATCGCGCATGCCACCAATGCTTGGTTTTAAAAATAAAAACGGATTTTCCCTTGCCGAAATCACGGTAACTCTCGTCATTATCGCCATCATCAGCACCATTATCATTAGCAAATCCGGTGCTTTTTCAACCGATTTGGTTTCCCAAACAGAGATCCTAAAAAGCCATCTTCGCCATGTCCAGGCCCTTGGCATGACGGGAACAGATTCAAGTGATATTTTGGGTATGAAATGTGACACGGCTTTCTATTGGATGTTCAAGGGGATTGATCCCGACGATAATATCATTATGCTACCGCATGACCGGCGATACAACACCGGCAATGACGGCAAACTCGATTTAGTCGAGAAAAAAATAGCCATAGGAACTGCTTTCACTGTTTTTTTTGATCAGCGTGGGATACCCTACAGTGCCTATACCGATGCTTTAACCAACACCCCGTTGCCGTCTGACCTGACGATCAATGTCACACCCGTAGGAGAAATCTCTCCCACGAAACCCATTATCATAACCCAACTTACTGGATTCATACCATAATGGGTATCCTCATAAAACATACGGCATCTCACAAAGGGTTTACGCTTTTGGAGATTATTGTTACCATCATCCTGATTGGCATTACAGCCGCCATTATGTTTCCGGTCATGGGGACAAATCTGATTCGAAGTGCCGAGCCCGTAAATCGTCTCAATGATCATCACCTCCTGATTCAGGAGATGGATAAATGGACCGGTATTTATCGGGACGCAATTCGAAACCACAACCTGGACATTTCCAGTTTCAAAACAAATGTTGACTCCAGTGCCAACTACCTGGACAGTACAGCCTATATCAACAGCTTCAACGGCGGCGCCTACAATACCCAGGGAACCAATAAGATCCTGCAGGTTAGTCTGATAAACAATGATCAGAAACTGGTAGCACTTTTTGCAGAATAATAAAATCGCTGCGCGATTTTATCTGACGCGACTGCGTCGCTATTTTAAACCATGAACTAATGCTAATAGGAAAACCAATATTCCAGCATTCCAATGTTCCATCGACGTTATATTACGCCTATGGTTAAATAGTCTACGGTTGTCATTCCCGCGGAGGCGGGAATCCAGAAAAGCACTGGATGCCGGATCAAGTCCGGCATAACAAACTCGGCTATTTAGTCGCCGAGTTAATATGAAGACTGGTAACATGTTCCAACAAAGTTTCACACATGGACGATCGCACAGCAACAAATAGCAAGGGCTTCAGCCTGGTTGAACTCATTGCCAGTCTGACCATTGCGGGAATTCTGGGCGTTGCGCTGATGACCATCGTCGTCACCGCCCTCAATGGTTTTTCCCTTTCAAAAGATGCTGCCGGCGTAAGCCAGAAGGCCAACCTGGCCCTTTCGCGCATCCGTATTGAGCTCTTGAATGCCACGAGTATCACCACTGCCGAAGCAAACAGGATCATTTACACTGCAGATGACGGGACCTATGAAATCCAGAAAACAGGTGATGTCATCACCCTTGAAAAAACTGCCGGCACGTCGACCATACCGGCCAAAACGCTTGTGGACAATATACTGACCGACTACGGAACGGACAGTTTTCTATCTTACGAAAAAAGTGACGCCTCCGCTTGGACCCCGCCCGACATATCAGAGCTTTACGGAATCACGGTGATACTCAAGTTTTCCAATTACACCGATGCGCTGGAGACAATGATCAACCCACGCATGAACCGGGTGAGGAATGCACCATTGCTTGTTCTGAGAACTTTTATTGAATCTGATTATCTATGAACCCTTTCGGGCAGATGTAGATGCCGTTAGCGTTTTTTTGTTTTAGTCCTTTAACTGTAAATTTTGTGTATTTAATGGCAAAAAAATAAGAACAATCACGAAAACACGAAATCTGAAAAACACGAAAGTTTTCATGGTCTTTTTCGTAGTTTCGTGGTTTCGTGATAAAAAATCTTTTCCTTTTCCGGTTTATCCGGGTTGGGTTTTAGGTGTTACGTTTTTGGCGAGTCACAAGGTATGAACCTAATTAAAAATTCAAAATTTAAAATTCAAAATTGCCCACCCCCTCTTGCTAATGCCTCGGGCGCCGTTCTACTGACAGTGGTGGTGGTTATCATTATTATCGGCATGGCCGGCGTCGCTATCTACTCCTTTACCAGCACTTCGACCTTTACCCAGCTGGTTTCCCAGAATGCAACCAAAGCCTTTTACCTGGCTGAATCGGGCTTCCGGGTGGTAGCCAGTGAATACAATAACGCTCCCGACCCTAAAAACGACATTCTGGAAAGTCTGCATGGGACATCCCTCAGCCTCGCTGGCAATGCCGGGCAGTTCGATGTGAAGCTCTATCCATACTGGTTTTCTGTCAGCAGCGCCTACACGGCCAATACGGCAAACATCAACGTCAAGATACCGGGCGGCACCCCCTTGATAAACCCGGTCGATGAAGGTTCTTCCAGAATCACGTACCCCAATAGCGGATATCTGAAGCTGCAGGGCAAAACCCAGCTGGCAGCCATATCCTCGGTGTCTCCCAGTTCTCCAGCAGATGGCGCAACGATTACCTTCGGCATCAATCCGGGGTTCCCCTATGACATTCCAGCCGATGATGAGATTTTTCTGGTCTATACAGACAATAACACCACCAGCCAGACGGTTTCCCTGGGCGACAGCATCGACTTTCC
>Ga0190293_1000319_pt1 | contig 16874 bp, 16 predicted proteins | sample 48693001_MG_FD_161671 | JGI IMG/M metagenome (GOLD analysis project Ga0190293, IMG submission 161671) | Hydrothermal vent microbial mat bacterial communities from Southern Trench, Guaymas Basin, Mexico - 4869-30-0-1_MG | ecosystem: Environmental > Aquatic > Marine > Hydrothermal vents >...
CCAACCGCATTTCTGTTTCCTTCCGGTGCAGCTATTAAATGAACACCTTTTTTTTCAGCGTAAGCGATATCAATACTCTCTAATCCTGCACCAACTCTGCCAATAAACTTTAAATTAGATGCATTTTCTAAAAATGTTTTATCAATTTTAAATCGACTTCGAATTATTATTCCGTCATATTCATGAATTTTATTTTCAATTTCTTCTTTTGATGAGGTATAGTCTTCATCATTTTCAAATCCGAGTTTTTGTAAACCCGAAATTAAACAGGGGTGATTGGTATCTAGATGTATGACTTTCATAAAAACAATTTTAAAAAATAGATGCCTGGGTTATGGTCGTAAATTCTTCGAGCACTTTAAATCCCAAATAGGAATTCCCTTTTTTATTTAGGATCGGGCTCCAGGTCGTAATACAATACAAATCCGGGTGTATCGCTACAATTCCTCCACCAACACCACTTTTACCAGGTAATCCAACCTTAAAAGCAAATTGCCCTGCTTCATCATAATGACCGCATAACTGCATGGTTGCATTTATCCTTTTTGAAACACTTAAGGATACGATTCTTTCTTCATTCCAGGGTAAAACACCATCATTTGCAAAGAGTAAAAATGACTTTGAAAGTTCTTCACAGGTCATTTCAAGAGAACACATATGATAATACAGATCTAAAACAGCTTCAATATCATTTTTTATATTTCCGAATGACTTCATCAAATTTACATGAGCAGCATTGGTAAATCCGTATTTTTTTTCAGAGGAAATGACTTTTTTATTGAAATGAATTTCTTTAGAATTTGCTAATTTCCTGACAAAATTCAGTAATTCTGTTTTCGGATCTTTTAATTTACTGATTAATAGGTCACAAACAACCAATGCTCCGGAATTGATAAAAGGATTTCGTGGTACTCCTTTTTCAAATTCAAGTTGTACCAAAGAATTAAAGGGGTCTCCGGAAGGCTCAACACCAATTCGTTTCCATATTTTCTCGCCAATTTCTTTTAAGGCTAAGGTTAAAGCAAACACTTTTGAAACACTTTGAATAGAAAATTTTTCTCGAAAATCTCCGGCGCCAAAACTTTCATCATTAAGAGTATAAAGGCTGATTCCGAATTTATTTGGGTCAATTTTTTTTAATTCAGGTATATAGGAGGCGACTTTTCCCTTTTTTTTTACGTTTTTGTATTTGTGATATAAATCATCAACAATTTTTTGATAATCCATTAACTTAATTTTTAAGCTAACAAAATTATGTTTATTAGATTAAAAAGTAACAAGGAATACACAATAATTTGAAAAATGTCTTTACATTTAAAACATATTTTAAAATTATTATCATGATCAAACTTAAATACTACTTAATAATCATTTTTATTGTTGTTTATTCGATTCAATCCAACTCTCAAAATTACTATTTCAAAGATTATCAACCTTTTAATAAAGATATACCGAGCCCTGAAGAGTTTTTGGGTTATCCTATAGGGGCTTATCATACTCGGCATGATCTGGTAGTCGCTTATTTGGAAAAGCTTGCCCAATTATCTGACAAGGCTTCTATGTATATATACGGAAAAACCAATGAGAACAGAAAATTGACAATGCTAACTATAACTTCAAGTGAAAATCTGAAGAATATAGAGGCAATTCAAAAAAAGCACTTGCAGGTAGTAGATAGAAATACCAATATTACCGATTTCTCGGATCTGCCCATATTTATTAATATGGCCTATGGAGTTCATGGAAACGAACCTTCAAGTACAGAAGCAGCCATGTTAACTGCCTATACCTTGATCGCTTCGGAAAATCCGGTTGTTAAAGAATATTTGAACAAGACCATTGTTTTTTTAGATCCGACCATCAATCCAGACGGAAGAGACAGACATACAAATTGGGCAAACACTTATAGAGGGAACCCTTTGATAGCTGATGGAAATGATATAGAGCATAATGAAGGATGGCCAAGAGGAAGAACCAATCATTATTGGTTTGATCTGAACAGAGATCTTTTATTAGGTATTCATCCAGAAAGTAATGCAAGAATAAAATGGTATCATGAATGGTATCCGAATGTTGTCACAGATTTTCATGAGCAGGGAACAAGCAGTACTTACTTTTTCGAGCCTAAAAACATGTCGGCATCAATGAATCCTGTTACACCTGCAGAAAACAGAGATGTTTTAAATTGGGCATTTGCTGAGCAATTTGCACAGGATCTCGACAAAATAGGATCTTTGTATTTCACCGATGAGGTATATGATTCAACATATCCCGGATATGGCTCAACTTATATGGATTTACAGGGTTCTTTAGCCTTGTTATTCGAACAGGCGAGTTCTAGAGGTCATCTACAGGAAACACCAACCGGTGACATGTCTTTTCAATTTACAATAAGAAATCAATATGTATCTAGTATTGCCACAATAAAAGCGGCAATTAAAAATAAAGACCTCTTGTATAATTATCAGAACAAGTTTTTTAGTAAAGCTATAGAAAAAGGAAGTAAAAGTAGAATTAAGGGTTATGTTTTCGGAGATAATTACGATCAAAACAGGACCAAATCGTTTTTAGATATGTTGTTAAAACATAAAATCGAAGTTTATAATTTAGATAGTGATTTAAAAATTAACAATAAATCATTTAAAGCTGGCAATGGTTATGTTGTACCAACCCGACAATCACAATATTATATGGTTCAATCCATATTTGAAACTTTTGATAAATACAGAGATAGCGTTTATTATGATGCTTCTTCCTGGTCACTGGTGAATTTTTACAATATGAAACATGCCGAATTAGCTAAAGTTCCTGGTTTAGGTATTCAAGTAAGCCGTGAAAATAATGTGATCGAATTAGAGGCATTTCAAAAAAGTGATTATGGCTATTTGGTATCGTGGGATGATTATAATTCTCCCGCGGTTTTATATGAATTGTTAAACAAAGAAGTTATTGTAAAGACATCGCAAAAACCGTTTACAATGCAGGCAAATAATAAAGAAGTTAATTTTAACAGAGGTACATTTTTTATTCCGGTTCAAGGTCAGGGTATCGCTTCAGATTCTCTTTATTCGGTTGTAAATTCTGTGACTTCCAAGTATAAAGTACAGGCATTTGGAGTAAATACAGGAATGACCAAGATGGGTAAAGGAAATGGACTAGGCAGCCGTAGTTTAGTAGCTATTAAAAAGCCAAAAGCAATGATGCTTGTTGAAGGAGGAGTTTCATCATACGAAGCTGGAGAGGTTTGGCATCTTTTTGAACAGAGATTGCATATGCCAATTACCAAAGTTCCGGAAAGAAATTTTTTCAGAACAGATCTGGATAGATATAATGTTATTATCATGGTTTCAGGTAATTACAAATTATTGGATAAGAACAATATAGAGAAGTTAAAGACATGGGTTTCAAAAGGTAATACCCTGATCACTTCTGCAAGGGCAAGTTCATGGGCAGTTAAAAATAAGTTAGTGAATGAAAAGCTGGTTACCGTTAAAAAAGATTCCTCTAAACAAACAGAGAGAATGGATTATGCAGATGCCAGAGGTTTTAAGGGGAAACAAAATATTGGAGGTGCAATTTTTGAGGTCGATCTCGATCTTACACATCCTATAGGTTTTGGATATCACAACAAGAAATTACCGGTGTATAAGAACAACACAGTTTGGTTGATGCCAAGCAAAAGTAAATTTTCAACTGTTGCAAAATATACAAAAAACCCTCATATTGATGGTTATGTAACCAAAGAAAACTTAGAATTAATGAGTCGATCAGCTTCGATAATTGTTAATAAAATGGGGAAAGGCAGAGTGGTTTTGTTTGCCGATAATCCGAATTTCAGAGGATCTTGGTTTGGAACAAATAAACTGTTTATGAATGCTGTGTTTTTTGGATCAATTATAAGAGTACCATAATTCTTCCGGAGTCTAAGGAAAATTATAGTTCACCCATAAAGATTGATATTATAATTATTGGTTTTTTTATTTTTCGGTATTTTGTTGGAGACCCTAATTCAAATAATAAATAGTATCTGTTACATTTTGATTAATAAATAGAATAATGTTTAAGATTAGATATTCCCCTTATAAATTAAACATGAAACATGTGTTTAGAATAGCGAGAGGATCGAGAATTTCAACACCGCTAATATTAACTGCTATTCAATTTGAGGATGTTGTTGGTTATGGAGAAGCTTCTATGCCACCTTTATATGGGGAGACTCAGGAAACTGCAATTAGATTTATTTCCAAAGTTGATCTATCAGGATTTAATGATCCGTTAGATATTGAAGGTATAATGAACTATGTTGATGGTATTGATATTGGTAATTCAGCTGCTAAGGCGTCAATCGATATTGCATTGCATGATCTTGCAGGTAAAATAGCTGGTAAACCTTGTTATAAACTACTTAATTTATCTGGAGTAAAAAGTATTAGCACATCAAGAACAATAAGCATTGATACTCCTGGGATTATTAAAGAACGGGTATTGGAAGCTAAGGACTTTCAATTTTTAAAATTAAAGCTGGGATCAGATAATGACATAGAAATTGTCAAGGCTGTAAGAGAGGTTTCAAACCAACCACTTTTTGTTGATGCCAATCAGGGTTGGAAAGATAAAAATCTTGCATTAGAAAATATCGATTGGCTAAAAGAACAAGACGTTATTTTTATTGAGCAACCTATGCCTGTTGATATGGAAGATGAAATGGCATGGTTGAAATCGAAAAGCCCATTACCCATAGTTGGAGACGAAGGAGTTCAACGATTAAAAGATGTTGAAAAAGCTGTCGATTTTTATCACGGAATTAATATTAAACTGGTAAAATCGACCGGTTTGAATGAAGGATTAAAAATGGCTAAACTAGCTAAAAAGTTAGATTTAAAGGTAATGCTAGGCTGTATGTCTGAAACCTCCTGTGCAATCTCTGCCGCTTTTCATCTGGCTTCTTTAGCAGACTGGATTGATTTGGATGGAAATCTTGGTATAACCAATAATCCTTATAAAGGAATAGAAACTATAGGGGGTAAACTTATTAATAACGATATTCCCGGTATCGGACTTGTAAACCCTGAGTCGTATTGGGACGGTGTATAATTATTGAATTTTAAACAGTTATTTGGTTTTAATAAAAGTCAGATTTTGAACTCTACCTGCATTGATTATCAAACCAAAGACTTTATTGTTTTGATCTCTTGTGAATACTAATTCTATTTCGTTAGAAAATGTGTCCTTTTTTATTGGTTTTAATTCAACAGGCTCTCTGTTTTTTACTCTGGCATAAAGTCTGTTGTTTTCCTTATATATCAAATAATCTACTTCCAGTTCCTCACTGTAATAAGTTCCTTCATATTGTTCAATATTGGTTGCATTAAAAGAAATAATCTCTTCTGATTTTGTTGATTTTATTGAAGTTGATTCCTTTTCAACAGGATCCATAAAATCATCAAGATAAACATCTGCCACTTTTTGAGCCATTGTTTTGGCTTTAAAAGAAGCCAGATTACCAAGTATGATAACCGAGAATTTTTGATCAGGAAAACGCATCAACTGCGATCGGTAACCCGCTAATGATCCTCCATGACTTATAGTTTTCAAGCCTCTATATTTGCCATTGCGCAAGGCAAATGCATAACCCGCACTTTCTCCATTGTTTAAAAGGCCATCTTTATGCATCGTTTTTAACAGTTCAGAATCGGCTCTACCTAGTTTATTTTTGTAAAAATTTTGATCCCATAGATACAGATCGTTAATGCTTGAATATAATCCTCCTGATCCAACGAGATCAAAACGCATAATTAAATTGTCAAAACTTTTATCATTAGATCTATAACTAAATGCGCGATTTTTAACCAGATGCAGGTAATTATCATGAAAATGAGAGCTTTTCATGTTTAACGGACCAAAAATATTCTCCTGAGCAAATTCCTTCATCGATTGACCTGAAGCTTTTTCAACGATCATGGCCAACATAAAATAGCAAGAATTGCTATATAGATATTTTTCTCCAGGAGTAAAATTCAATGTCTTTTGACGTTTGATCATTCTGTATACGGCATCTTCATCTATATAGTCCATGTAATCATTCCCGGCCAGTGTCCACAATGTTAGATAGTCCCGAACTCCGCTTGTATGATGAATAAAATGTCTAATGGTAAGAGGAACTTCATATTTTGGAAAGTCCAGCAGGTATTTTTGAATCTCATCATCCAGATCTAATTTACCCTGCTCTTGCAATAGTAAAATACTCATGGTAATAAATTGCTTAGAAACCGAAGCTATATAAAAAACTGTTGAAGCTGTAATAGGAATATCATGTTCCATATCTGCAACACCATAACCTTTGCCATAAATTAATTGACCGTTTCTTACAATACCCAGTGCACATCCTGGACTGTCATTTGAATTCCATTCTTCAAAAAGGGCATCTATCTGATCATGTGATGAGGGGTTTGTTTGTGCAATAGAGTTAGAATACAAACCAGCGAAAAGAATAATTGTGGAAACAGTATTTCTTAAAATGTTCATAAGAGTATTAATTTTTTGAAATGAGGGGTTTAAGTTCGAATTACCTACTAGTTTTAAAAGTACAAAAAATAACTTTATTTATGTAATAGATTATCTATTACATAAATAGGGTTGTACCAGAGGGAAAAATGAGATAATATAGTATAAAAGGATGAAGAGTATAAAAAAACTCCAAAGCGACTTTGGAGTTTTTTTATACTAGTTGCAGGTCTAGAGTCTTAAAAAGATTATTAAACTTATCACAGCAAAGTCAAATTATCCTTTCAAAGCCTCTGCTCCACCAACAATTTCTAAAATCTCACTGGTAATTGCAGCCTGTCTGGCTTTGTTGTATTTTAATAATAATTCATTTCTAAGATCAGTTGCATTGTCGGTAGCTTTATGCATTGCAGTCATACGAGCACCATGTTCAGAGGCATAAGAATCTCTTATAGCTTTAAACAATTGTGTCTTTAATGATTTAGGAATTAAAACTTGAACGATTTCTTTTTTGGATGGTTCAAATAGATAGTCTGTAATGCCAGTACTATTATCTGACTTAGTTGAAACAATTGGCAAAAATTGTTCTTCCGTCATAATTTGCGTTACAGCATTTTTGAATTGATTATAAACAAGCACAATTTGATCAAAGTTTTTGTTAGTAAACTGATCCATCAAATCTTCAGCAATTACTGCCACATTTTCAAAAGTAAGATCATCAAATATCTCTCCTTTGTTTTCATAAATTGTAAATTCTTTGCTCAAAAGATCATTTCCTTTTTTACCTATTGTTAAGACATTAATTTCTTTGTCGGCATATTTTGTGGATACAATCTCTCTAATTTCTTTAATTACCGAAGAATTAAAACCACCACATAAACCTCTATTAGAAGTGATTGCAACAAGTAGCACCTTGTTTAATTCCCTTTGCTCGGTATAAACACCACCATCATCACTATCTAGAGTAGCACTTAAGTTCTGTAATAATTCTGTCAATTTATTGGAATACGGTCGCATTTCAATAATAGCGTCTTGTGCCTTTTTTAACTTTGCGGCAGACACCATCTTCATGGCACTTGTGATCTTTATTGTAGACCCTATTGATGCTATTCTGTTACGTATTTCTTTTAAATTTGCCATTTTATTTAGTATTGAGATACTAGTATTGAGAATTCAGTAAAATATAGTTAGCGAGAGTAAGAAGATATTCTCTTTTCTCAAACCTCATTACTCACATCTCATTTAATTATACTTAGATGAAACTTCTTTTGCAACATTTTCTAGAGTTGCAATCACCTCATCAGTTAATTTACCTGATTTTAAAGTTTTTAAAGCATCTGCATGTTTGGCATGTAAGAATTCTAAGAAATCTCTTTCAAATTCTTTTACGCTCTCCACAGGAACATCTTTCAATAAATTTTTAGACCCTGCGTAAATTATTGCAACTTGATCTTCAACAGTAAAAGGGTCATTTTGGGCTTGTTTTAAGATCTCAACATTCCGTTTTCCTTTATTAATAACACCCAAAGTAGCAGCGTCAAGATCAGAACCAAATTTTGCAAATGCTTCCAATTCACGATATTGTGCCTGGTCTAATTTTAAAGTTCCGGCAACTTTTTTCATTGATTTGATTTGTGCATTTCCACCTACGCGAGATACCGATATTCCCACGTTGATCGCAGGTCTAACTCCTGAATTAAATAGATCTCCATCCAAGAATATTTGACCATCGGTAATTGAAATTACATTGGTTGGAATGTATGCTGCAACATCACCGGCCTGAGTTTCAATAATTGGTAAGGCAGTTAGAGACCCCCCACCTTTTATTTTTCCTTTTAAAGAATCAGGAACATCATTCATCTTTTTAGCAATGGCATCGTTATTTATTACTTTTGCTGCACGTTCCAATAATCTTGAATGTAAATAAAATACATCACCAGGATAGGCTTCACGACCCGGTGGGCGACGTAATAATAAAGATACTTCACGATAGGCAACCGCTTGTTTTGACAGATCGTCATATACAATTAATGCTGGTCTGCCTGAATCTCTGAAAAACTCACCAATTGCAGCACCTGCAAATGGAGCATACACTTGCATTGCAGCAGCATCAGAAGCGTTGGCAGCAACGATAGTTGTATAAGCCAAAGCACCTCTCTCATCAAGCATCTTTGCTATAGCAGCTACGGTTGATCCTTTTTGGCCAATAGCAACGTAAATACAATAAACAGGCTCACCTGCATCGTAAAACTCTTTCTGATTTAATATAGTATCCAATGCAACAGTAGACTTACCGGTTTGACGGTCACCAATGATCAATTCACGTTGACCTCTACCAATAGGAATCATAGCATCAATAGCTTTTATACCAGTTTGCAAAGGCTCTGTAACAGGTTCACGGAAAATAACACCCGGAGCTTTACGTTCTAAAGGCATTTCAAAAGTCTCACCTTCTATGGGTCCTTTACCATCAATTGGTAATCCAAGTGTATTTACAACACGACCAATTATACCTTCACCTACATTAATTGAAGCAATACGCTCAGTGCGTTTTACAGTTGCCCCTTCTCGAATAGCTGTAGACTGACCTAATAATACTACCCCAACATTATCTTCTTCAAGGTTAAGAACAATTCCTTCTAAACCTCCTTCAAATGCAACCAATTCGCCATATTGGACATTTTGTAATCCATACACACGCGCAATACCATCACCAATTTGTAAAACTGTTCCTACTTCATCTAAGGAAGCCTTTCCTTCAAAGCCTGTTAGTTGTTCTTTTAAGATTGCTGAAACTTCAGCTGGTTTTATTGTTGCCATTTTATTTAATTATCTTAATTATAATTTAGATATATAATGATTATCTTCAAATTTTGCTAATAGCGATTTTAATTGATTCGATATACTTGAATCATATTGTTTATCGCCAACTCTTAATATAAACCCACCAATAATCGATGGATCAATAACATTTTTTAGGGTAATTTCTTTACCTGATATTTGCTTAACTTTCTTTAAAATATCAGCTTCTAATTCACTGGTTAAGGGAAATGCAGAAGTAACCTGTGCAACTTCAATGCCATTTAAAAAATCGTAAATTACAGAGTATTCTTTTGTTACTAAAGGCAATAGTGCTAATCGTCTGTTCTCAATCAATAAATTGATCAAGCCTTGAGTAATTCCATTTATTTTTTTATCAAAAATTTGGGTCAAAGCTGATTTCTTCTTGTCTGATTTAATAATCGGACTTTTAATCATGATCAATAAGTCACTATTTTCATCAATCGTTTTGTCAATTAGCAACATATCGTTATTAACCTCATCAGCTAATCCCTTTTCCTTTGCAAGATTCAATGTTGCCTTTGCGTAACGTAGTGCAGCTCTTGTTCCCTTCATGTTCTTATTTTAAAGTAGCATCATCTAACATTTTCTCGATCAACTCGATTTGCTTGTCTTTGTTAGATAGTTCTTCTTTTATTACTTTTTCAGCAATTCCTATAGATAACTCAGCTACCTGATTTTTTAATTCAATGATTGCAGCTTGTTTTTCATTGTGAATAGCGGATTTTGCCTGCTCAATAATTTTGTTTGCCTGACTACTGGCTTCATCCTTTGCTTCAGAGATAATTGTATCTTTGATCACTCGTGCATCTTTCAATAAAGCGTCTCTTTCAGCTCTGGCTTCTTTTAGGATCTGTTCATTACTAGATTGAAGCTCTGCCATCTCCTGACGCGCTTTATCAGCTTCATCCAAAGCTTTTTGAATGCCTTCCTCCCGATCATTTAAGGCATCTAAAATAGGTTTCCATGCGTATTTTTTCAATAATAAGAGCAATAATACAAATAGTATTATTTGCCAGAAAAAAAGACCAAATGAAAAATCATTTATTAATTTATCCATAATTTTTTATTAAATTCAATTTATATTAAACAATAGCTATAACCAACCGTCATAGCTATTGTTTTTTTTATTAGCCTGCAAATAAAGCAGCAAAACCAATACCTTCAATAAGCGCTGCTGCAATCAGCATAGCTGTTTGAATTTTTCCGTAAGCTTCAGGCTGACGAGCAATGGCGTCCATTGCTGACCCTCCGATTCTACCAATACCAATACCGGCACCGATAACGATTAAACCTGCTCCTACTATAGTTGGAATCTCCATAATGTATATAAATTAAAAATTAAACATTCAAATTATTAATGCGCTTCATCATGCTCGTGCTCTTCCACTGCAAAACCAAAATATAAGGCCGAAAGCATAGTAAAGATATAAGCTTGTAGAGCTGCGACTAATAGCTCAATTAATGTTAGGAAGAAAGCGAGAAAAAATGTCAAACCTCCACCTATCCAGTTTTTGAAAATAAAAATCAGACCAATAATGCTCATTAACACGATATGACCGGCCATAATATTGGCATACAATCGTATCATTAAGGCAAAAGGTTTGATAAAAACACCTAACAATTCAATAGGTGCTAAAATTATTTTCATTGGAACCGGTACCCCGGGCATCCAGAAAATGTGTTTCCAATAATTCTTATTCCCAGAGAACTGAGTAATTAAAAAAGTTATAATAGCTAAAGCAAAAGTTATAGCAATATTACCAGTGACATTCACTCCAAGAGGAGTCAATCCAAATAAATTTAAAAACCAGACAAAAAAGAAAACGGTTAATAAATATGGCATATATCTTTTATATTTTGCTTCACCTATATTGGGTCTGGCTATATCGTCACGAATATAAACCACTATGGGTTCGAAAAAACGACCTGGTCCTGTAGCAATTGGACCTTTGCCAAACGATCTGGCCAAACCACCAAAAAGTAAAAGCATCAATACACTCGTTACCATGATCATAAAAACATTTTTTGTGATCGAAAAATCTAAGGGTTTGCTATTGGTAGGGTGCTGGTGATCATCTAAACTAATTGATCCTTCTGCATCGGTTTTGTATATTTTATTATGATAAAGTTTATAGTAATTTCCATTATTTTCAGCTACACTTTCCCCATGGTGAAACTTTGAAGAAGAAAATAAATGCAAACCATTGTCCCATAATATTATAGGAAGAGAAAAGCCCCAATATTTATTATTTTCCTTGTCATAGGTAAAAGTGAAATCGTGAGAATCTTGAATGTGATGATCAATATCTGCTTTGATTTTTGCTTTTAGATCTACTTTTTCTATGCTGCTATCATGGGTGTCATGTTGCGCATTAAGATTTAAGCTGAAGACTAAAAGTGTGATTGTAAGGAATTTTAATAAAAACTTACTTTGCATAGTAAACAAATTATAATGGCTTAAAAAATCGGTGCAAATGTAATATTTTTATTTGGATAGATTAAAAATAAAAAGCTATTTTTTCAGAAATTTTATTACCCCGAGAGTTTCGAAAATTAGGCTGATTGCATATGGAGTGAAAAAGGCACCAAATTCAAGAGAACTCATTTGACCATCGAGTTTATAAGGAGGATAAAAAATAATAAAAAATGCTATAAATTTTAAAAAACTGCCTCCTAGATACAGAAAGCCAAGTTGTTCTTTATATTTTTTTCTAAAAAGATATAAGCCAATATAAATACCTGTTGCGATTAAAAAATTGACGAGATATGCTTCAATTATTTTATTCTGAAATAAGGCCTGATCCTGAAAATGTAAAATAGAAATATGTAAGAGAAATACAATTGATAAACTAACAAAGAGTAAGGAAGTAAATTTTAGAATAGAAAGCATACCAACAATTAGTTATTTAGTTTTTTTACTTGTTTTAATAAACTGTAAAATGATATAACCACACCTAGCATTGTCAATATAATTGTATATAAATTATTTTCATTTGGATATTTAACATCTAACCATTTTCCTAAATAGGATGCTAAATATATAGTAATACCCATTTGTAAACCAATACCTGTTAATCTTAAGTACTTGTTAAGCTGTTTTTTTGGTTGCTTCTGATTCTCCATTTTGCATTACTTTAACAGAACCTTTCATCGCACAAGTTGCGTTAAATGTAGCACCTGGTTCTACAGAAAGCTTGCCCATAGTAACTTCGCCACTTATATTAGCTGTGTTTTTTAATGATAAAATTTGATCAACCAAAAGATTTCCTGAAAAAGTACCTTCAATATCTGCGTTTACACAATCTATTGTTCCAGTAACAATTCCATCTTTTCCAATTACAACTCTACCGGTGGTTTTTATGGTTCCTTCAATTTTACCATCTACCCTAAAGTCGCCATCAGATTTAATATCACCAACTAATGATGTATTCTTTGCAATTGTGTTTCTTTCTCCAATTTGATGCGGACTTCCTTTTTTGTCATTAAACATAATATTAGTTTTATAGTTCCCCTTAGTTTTCTGATTTAGTTTTTAATCGTTCTAATACAGTTTCTGCGTGATCACTTTCTTCAGTATTAGGATAATTAATAATTACAAAATTCAATTTTTCAATAAATTCTTGTTCTCCCTTTGTATTGAATAATAGAAAGGCTTTCAATAATTCAAATTTGGCTTCAATTTCCAATCCTTTGAATTTTTCAAGAGCATTATTTACACTCGATAAAGCGTATTGAAATTCTTCTTCTTCAAAACAAACATATGCATTTTTGTAAATATACTCCGGACTATCTTCATCATTTTCAAAATCTAAAGCATTATTTGGATTCTTAATGATTTCTGCATATCGAGAATCCGGATAATTATTAACGATTTCATCCCTGTATTTATTGCTCAATTCTTGATTAAATTGACCATAGGTTTTAAATAAATGATATTTAGTGGGAAGAATTAAATTTGGACTTGGATCGTTTTTTAAAAATTTTTCAAAATCCTCTGCAGCAATTTCAAATTCTTTGAATTGTTCTTTATAAATTAATCCTAAATTATAATAAGCATCGTTACGTTGTTTAGATATACTGTCTAATGCTGTTCTGCTTTTTGGGATTTGATCGATATAGAAGCTAACATCATATTTCAAGGTGTCACTTACAACCATTCTCGTATTGCTGGCAAGGTTGTTATCCAGATCAGTATTATTTGAAATTAGCCAAAAGTCTGTTAGGGACCGGTTGCCATATTTATTTTTAAACTGACTTTTACCCAAACCAACCAACTGAGGATTGTAAAAATAAAAAATACCGCTTTTATTATTTTGATTGCTATTTGTATCAGCTAAGTTTCCTATTCCGGCGTTCATTTTTTGATTTTCCATTTTTATTCTTTCCTCCTCCTCCTTGGCCTTTAAAACAGTAATGTAATTCTGAAAATACTCTTCTTGCTCTTCTTCAGAAAGGGCTGAAAGGTATAGGATACTATCATTTCTTGAAACAATATTCTCGTAATAAATAACGTCATTTAAACTTTCTCTCTTTCTAATTATCTTTCTGATCCTTTTGGTGTTTTTGTCTTGTTTGATTTCTAAAACACTATCGTAATATGCACCTGCGAGTTCAAAATGAGTTTTGTCGAAGTTCAGATCGCCCAATTTTTCAAATGCCAGACTTTTTTGGAAAGGTTTTGCGCTATTGTATTGAATAGAATTTTCAAAGTATGCATAGGCCAGATCTGCATTTTCCTGTTTTTGAGTAATCAATCCCAATTGATAATATAACTCATCTAAATAAGGGCGATTATCTCTATCTTCAATCAAGTCCTGTATGGTATAAATAATAACATCAGTACTATCTGATGCAGTATAGTTCTTTGCTCTTTCAAGTATAGAATGGACCTTATATTTTCGCGGTATCTTTTTCATATATGCTAATGTTTCAAATACCATATTTGATGAGTCAATATTATTTTCTTCTCTGTAGATCTGTCCTAAAATAAACAGGTTTCTCGCACTTTGGCTTAGATCCTCAAAGTAGTAAGTTGATTTTTTCAAATGATCAATTACCAGATGTGTACTATCCATTTGAGTATAGGCCATGGCCATGGCTGTATGCGCATCCTCATAATTCCTATCGGATATGTCTATGCTTTTTAAAACCAATTTTAAGGTTTCTATGGCTAATTCTTCATTTTGTAATCGCACATGAGTTTTAGCTTTCCATATTCTAGTGTCGTCAAACAAGTTGGCATTAGGGTACTTTTCAAGGGCAAAAGTAAATGCCTCTAAGGCAGGAACGAATCTCTGTAAATAATAACGAGATTTTCCCAATAATAAATAAGCCTCATCAATTTGTTTGTTTTTTTCAAGACCATCTATTACCATAGAGTGTTTTTGAATAGCTTTGACCGCTTTTTCTTCTGCTCTGTCAAATCCCTGAGCATCACTTGCTTCTGTCAAAGACTGACCGGGCATTGGGATTCTTTCCTCTTCAATTTTTATTGGCTCAATAGGTAAACGTTCCCAATAATTATCTTCATATACTTTGTCTAATTGTTTTTTAGCCTCATCAAATGCAATGTTTCCGTTATATAACACATTGTATTTAGTAGACATGGTATGATTATTTCTACTGAGAAAAGTGTTTTTTTTAGTAGAACAACTAATGACAGTCACAACAACTAAAAGGTAAAGAATATAATAGAAACTATTTTTCAAAATAACAACGATTTGCAAAATTCAAACTGCTAAACTATTTGTTTATTGTTAGGGGAAAGGTAAAATTACAAATAAAATTGAAAATGATTTAGGCTTTTCTATAAAGATTATTTTCGGAGTGTGTTTTTGCTTTTTACATGCATCTGCCTGCATAAATAATTTATGCATAAGAAACTTATGTATTGTTTTTTAAAAAAAGAAGATAAGATTGCCACGCTTGATTTCATTTCGCTCTCAAAGACGTCTTTTGAAGTAAGTTTGAAGCGTTTTCACGAGGAGTGAGGTACGAACGACGTGGTGCATAAAAATAATAGCTAAATTGCAAAATATCCTTCCAACTCTTTTAAAGTTTCTGGTGAAGTTTCTAAGTCCTTTACAATATCACCCTTTTCTAAAACCACAATTCGCTCACAAACATCAGTAATATGATTCAGGTCATGACTGGATATCAATACAGTTGTTTCATTATTTTCTGTTAAGGATTTAAGCGTTTTCTTCATGCGAATTTGCGTGGTGGGATCTAAATTGGCAAAAGGCTCATCTAAAATGATGACTTCCGGATTTCCAATAAGTGCTGCGACAATTCCGACCTTTTTTTGATTGCCTTTTGATAGGTCACGCAAAAACTTTTTCTTACCTAAGATTTCACCATTGAAGATCTCTTCAAACTGTTGTAAAAATGTATCTATATCCGCTCTATTCATCCCTCTTAATTCGCCAATAAAATAGAAATATTCTTCAGGTGTTAGATAGCCTATTAAAAAACTTTCATCAATAAATGCAGCGGTAAAAGGCTTCCAATCTTCACTCTTGTCAACTTGAATTTCATTATTTATTATTTTACCAGTGGTTGGCTTGATCAGATCGAGTATCAAATTAAAAAAAGTGGTCTTTCCTGCACCATTATTACCAACCAATCCAAAAGTTTGTCCTTTTGGGATTTCCAAGGTCTCAATATTGAGAACAACTTGTTTATCATATTTTTTTGAAAGCTCAATAGATTTAATCATTATTTTGGTTTTTTATATAATTGTGAAAAGTTCTTAGTTGTCTTGCTCAAATGCTGATATCATTTCATATTTTGAATTCAAGTATCTTTTACAAATCAAATTCATCAATTTTTCATGAAAAATAATTCCTAACCCGCCTAAAACAATTAATGTGGTTATTCCGGCTTCAAAACCAAAAAATTTATAAGGTAAATAAAAGATAAGTATTGGAAATAACAATAACGGAAATCCGATGATCCATTGAACAGCACCAGTGCCCTGGTAGTTAAATGCAGCACGCTGACTTAAATTTATTTTTTTACGGTTAAAGGAGCCTCCAAATAACAAAACATGTGAGTTTACACCAACATTGTAAATCAATGCAGCAAAGTGGATCAATAAAATATTCCAGCCAAAATATACATATGGTATACTTAGAATAAACAGCACTATTGCACTTGAGATCATTAAAGTGTATTTAGAGTTTAAATACTCTTTGTATTTAATGTTTTGGCTCATTAATAATTTATAGTAACTGCTATCCCATGCAGGTACGAACTGTCCGAAGTTTATCATAAATATTCCTGTGATAAAAATACCCACGAATATGAACATAGGGATCATATTTTGATAGACCGGGTTTGGGTAAAATATTAAGCCATAGAAAAGTGCAATACCAATTATAAAAAGTGTTGATTTAGGGCGCTTATTACGCCATATCATTTTCAGATCTAACTGTATAAATACTGCCATATCTCCAAATCTACGCGTCCATTCCATATTGTTAGTAGCTGCAACCTGAGTTTTTGATTTTAAAGATGAATCAATG
>Ga0190293_1000320_pt1 | contig 16835 bp, 13 predicted proteins | sample 48693001_MG_FD_161671 | JGI IMG/M metagenome (GOLD analysis project Ga0190293, IMG submission 161671) | Hydrothermal vent microbial mat bacterial communities from Southern Trench, Guaymas Basin, Mexico - 4869-30-0-1_MG | ecosystem: Environmental > Aquatic > Marine > Hydrothermal vents >...
ACGCTCTTGCAACTCTCTAAGAGTTTGAAGGGATTCAGCCAGTTTTTCCTGGGGACTTGCCATTCGAGCCTCTCTTTCTATAGGTTTTTATGCCTTATACATCATAGGTTATTGTGTTATATCATTTATAGGTTTTAGTGTCTAGCACATAATAGGTTTTAATGCTTTAAAGTGATCCCATGCAGATGTACCGATTAATAAAGGCGCGACCCGTTCAAAAATAATATACTGATTGTGCTGTGAAAATACATGATGAACATTCCGCCGAAACCCTGGAAATTGTCCTTGGGCTATTTTCTGCAATAGATCAACCTGAGTTTTCCAATCACCTGCTGAAACTGATCAACTCACTGGTGCCGGTAGATCACGTCATATTTCTTACCTTTCGAGTGAATGGCACGCCCATCTTATTGCTCGACCAGATATCCGATGATGAGAAAAGCAGTTTTTATAATATTTACATGAAGGGTGGCTACCTTCTAAGCCCTTATTACAAACTTTTCCTGAACAATTGTGGTTCAGGTGCTTATACACTCAAAAGCATTGCGCCCGAGGGCTTTTTTGATAGCGAATACTATGACAGATACTACCTGCGGCCGTTTGTAGGCGATGAAGTGGGTCTTTTGATTCACCTGACCGAAGATGCCTCTGTTTTTTTGGGGCTCACAAAACTGTCAAAAAATGGAGATTTCCTGGAAGAGGAATTTCAGCAGCTGAAAAAATTCCTTCCCCTGATTGAATCGGTGGTGAAAATGCACTGGGGGAAATTGGCCAGTGATACGGCCAGTGATACGGCATCAAAGACGCTGCATGAGCAATTCCAGTTAGCACTCAAGAATTTCGGTCGTTCAATACTGACTGACCGGGAGTACGATGTTGTCTACCTGATGTTACAGGGGCACTCTTCAAAATCTGCGGCCCGGGAGATCAATATCTCACCGGAAACCGAACGTGGATACAGGAAACAGATCTACACAAAACTCAGCATCAACTCACTCGCAGAAGTCTACTCCATGTTTTTTTCAGCCATCTCCTGCAACAATATGGACATCGTGCTGGACCCTCGAAAAACAAGGCTCGAAACGCAGTAACCCTTCCCCGGTCATCTCCCCCCAATGTGGGGTATTTTCCAAACTGAAGTTACGCCAATATTGGAAACACCCCAAGTGATAGTTATGAAGTGATAGTTATGGGGTGATAGCAAGGGAGAGACAGCAATGGCATCCAATATTTCGCGACGTACCTTCGTCAAGCTCGGCGTCTCAGCTGCAACATCCATTTCGCTTGGTTCTTTAATCGGGCGTGAGGCAAGGGGCGCCTCCCCTGTCCATAGGACCGTCGAGATGGTCGACAATGCTGCCATCCGTGATTTTACGGCCGCAATACAAGGACAGGTGATTGCTCCCGGCGATCCTCTTTACGATGTAGCGCGCCGTGTCTGGAACACCAGGTATGATCGATATCCGGGCATCATCGCCCGATGTTCCAATACCGCAGATGTTACCCGCGCAGTGCAGTTCGCCCGCAGCGAAAACCTGCTGGTTGCCGTCCGCAGCGGTGGTCACAGCGGCGCTGGTCACTCCACCTGTGATGGCGGCCTGGTCATTGATCTTGGCGGCATGACAGGGATAGAGATTGACAAGGCGAATCGTATTGCTCACGTCGAAACGGGCCTGCTTTGTGCACATGTGGATGCGGTAACCGCACCCAGCGGATTAGCAATGGTTCTGGCCGCCTACCCGACCGTTGGCATCGGTGGCTTTACCCTGGGCGGTGGCGAGGGACTCCTGCAGAGAAAGTATGGACTGGCATGCGACAACGTCCTCAGCGCAGAAGTTGTCCTGGCCGATGGCCACCTGATCACGGCAAGTCCCGATAGCAACCCCGACCTTTACTGGGGCATTCGCGGAGGTGGCGGGAATTTCGGTGTCGTCACATCAATGCAGGTTCGCTTACATCCTGTGAGCCGGATGATGTCGGGGGTATTGCTGTACGACATCGCCCAGATGCCGACGTGCTGCGGCGTTATCGTGATTTTGAACTTACCTCACCCGACGAGGTGGTCAGTGGTATGAGTTTCTCAAATTCAGCCGAAGGGCCGGTGCTTGTTATCTTCGGCGATTATGTTGGTGACCTGGATAAAGCAGGGGCTGCGCTCGCACCCCTGCGCGCTATCGGCAAACCCTTTGCGGATACGATCAGCCCCAAATCCTACCTGGAAGTACAGGGCTCATCGGTAGCGACAGGTGGAATACCTGGCCTGGGCCGGGGTGGACGATTGCCGGTTTTGACTGACGAAACGATAGACCTGGTAAGCAAGATTGCCGCAGATGCCCCACAGGATTCAGCCATTGACATGTTTTATATGGGCGGTGCCCCGAGTCATGTTGCCCGAAACGAGATGGCATATGTTCACCGGGATGCAGACTTCGACATCATTTTCATGAGCAGGTGGCCGGATCCGGCACAGAAGGATGCGGCGCTCGAATGGGTTCTCAATGCCTGGGAGGCGGTGAGTCCGTCCTGCCGGGGTGTGTATGTCAATGCGCTTGAGAATGAAGGCCAGGAACGGGTGAAAGAAGCGTACCTGGAAAACTACTCACGCCTTGTACAGTTAAAGCAGAAGTACGATCCCGGTAATTTCTTCAGCCTGAATCAGAACATCAAACCAACGGGTTGAACATTCGTGTAACGAAATGAACAGCAAACGAATCATTGCCACACTCACCATTATTTTGTCCTGTACGGGATTTTCGTATTCAGCAATGTCCGCTGAGTCCGTCAAAGGGGATGCCGATGCAGGTAAAGCCAAGGCCATTTTGTGCGCCGGGTGTCACGGCCTGAGCGGTGAAGGACTGGTAATAGCGGGTGGGCAGGTATCCTTTCCAGCTCTCGCGGGCCAGGTACCCGGCTACTTCATCAAATCGATTTACACCTACAGGAACAATGAGCGCAACGATGCCATGATGCGCGCCATTGCCCTGGGACTGACGGATGCCGACATCATCAACCTGGCCGCCTACTACGCGTCGTTGAAATAGCACAGTGTACGGAAGTTCCCCCATGTTCAGAACCATCGGCATGCTCATCGCGTTTTATATGCCTGTTTCTGTACTTGCCGATGATGACCAACCGCCCCCAAGGGTACCGCCGCGTGAAGACAAGCTGAGTTTCTATCCATGCTCGCAGTGTCATGAACATTGGCAGGCAAACCCCGAACCACGCCAAGAACAAAGCCATCCAACCGAATGACGTTCTGGAACTGGGAGATGTGATCGCCAATGGATCGGGAAGAACAAGCGAAGATCAAATTACAATTGCTGACCTTACCGGTGTAGCAGTTCAGGACATTAAAATTGCGGAGGCTGTTTATGAAGCATCACTCGAAACATGATCTGATCAACACCGAATCCAGACATTTATTCTACCGCCATGATCATGCAAACTAACACCCTGAACCCACCAGGAGATTACAACAAATGAGCAAACGTACTGATATTAAGAAATCACTCATTGATGTCGGTGATTCAGTTCTTATCGTTATTGATATGCAGGACAGCTTTCTGATGAGGTATGGCAGCAAGGTCAGCAAGCCTGTCGTGGAAAAGGCTGTATGGGTAATAAAGCTGGCCCAGGTCCTGGCTGTGCCTATTGTGGCAATGGCTGAAGATATCGATCGTTCGGGGAGCTTGAATCAATCCATACTCGACGCGTTAGGGAAAAACATAACCGTACATGACAAATACAGTTTCGGCCTGGCAGGGCAACCGGAAATACTCGCAGAGATTGAATCCACTGGCCGTAAAACTGCAATTTTAGTGGGCATGGAAACCGATGTCTGTGTTGCACAATCTGCGCTGGGGTTAATGGAGAAGGGTTTTCAGGTCGCCGTCTTAAAAGATGTCGTCGCAACCACGACCGGTGACGAAGATATTGGTATTGACCGCATGCGCCAGGCCGGTGCCGTGATCAGCTCTGCAAAAGCCATCACCTATGAGTGGCTGCGCACTGTATCAAACGTTGATGCTGCATTTGATGAGTCAACTGCAGGTCTTGAGAAACTGGTTCCGGACTGTCTCGAACTGTAATTTGACAATTTAACAGGATAAGTGTCCTGTCAACTGTCCTGCTTCAAATTTCTTAAGCCACCAGATAAGTATTTAAAACTGCTCTTTTGCCTTTAAGTGCCGGCAGCGGTCACGGGCTTTACAACTGCTGCAGTTATCAGCGTAGCCCCACATCTTCATGCGCTTGCCAAACCCCACAAGCTGAGTATGAGAATGGCGCGGGGTAATAAAACTCGTCCGCTTGAGGTCGATACCCACCGAAGCGGCATCCGCCAGGTGCAACATATTTTTTTGCTGCAGCAAATCGAAACCTTCATTGCCCGGACAAAGAGGCCCACTGCACAACAACCCGCGCGACGTAGCTTCGTCTATCGCCACTTCGAGAAGCTGTTCGTTTAACTTAAACAGTGCAAAATTTGCGATCTCCTCCAGTAGCACTGCTTTTAACTGCTTTCCGGCTTTAAAGGAGTGTTTAACCAATTCACCAACGCGACTACCCAAAGTTGTAGCAGTGGCCATTACCATGCTTGCCGCCTTGATTTTGTGAATGACCAATGGCCCGCTCAATTCCGTACCATCGGCCAACCTCAGTGACTCAGCTGTTGCCCGTTCAACATCGACAATACGGTATGAGGCCGCCGGTTTAAGAATATCCCCGGCATGGATGGACGTGATCAGTTCCTTTAATATCCCGGCAACCTTGGGTCGCATAAGACCCCGGCAGTGGAGTGCCGGTATGCGCCCCAATTCCTCGAATGATATGGTCAGGGGAATCTGTGCATATACGACCGTATTGGTACGTATCATACTTTCTGGTTGCGTCAAACCTGGCCCCGGTACAGCGGGATACGCACCCGGCAATTCGAAGGTTCCTTCATGGCATTGATTGTATCACGGACTATTTTGGGTACCACCGCATCCTCCACAAAATAATCTTAAGGTGACACCATTATGATACAAACAGAAAGATATTTTGCCTGCTGCTGGCATTCAAAACATTATTTCACAGACCTGAGGGCTGTTCAAAACCGGATTTTTCACAAATGCTGCAGACTGTATCAATAACCTATCATCAACTGCGTTTAAATTGTGGGAGAACGAGTCATGCAGGGTTACTTTAAGAAAAGCACACTAGTTGTAGCAATATGCAGTGCCATTGGCGGCCAGGCCGTCGCTCAGGTTGACAGCAACGCTCAGGATGACACCTACTATGACATATTGGAGGAGGTAATTGTCACCGCTACACGCCGCGCAACGACCCTGCAGAAAGTGCCATACAATATCTCGGCCTTAACCGGTGATGATCTTGATAGACAAGGCATTTCCGACGCAGCGGGTCTGTTCCGAGTGGTACCTGGTGCGACATTCATCGATCACGGCGCGCGGAGCAGCATTGGCAACACCAGCGTGGTGCTGCGCGGCGTCAACGCCAGCGATACGATTCGAATCTCCGGTATTTCGCAGACGGCGCCGGTCGTGTCCACCTACATCAACGAGACGCCGATATTCGTCAATCTGAGATTGAGGGACATTGAGCGCGTCGAGGTGCTGCGTGGCCCACAGGGCACGCTCTACGGTGCGAGTTCGCTGGGTGGCTCGGTGAGATACCTGTATAACAAGCCGGACTTCGATGGTTTCAGCGCGGAATTCACTGGCGGTGTCGGGCAGACCGCGCATGCCAGCGACCTGAACTACGAAGCGGATGTCGTGCTCAACTTCCCGCTGGGCGATCAGTTCGCAGTCCGCGCCTACGCTGGCTACGAGAGCTCTGCCGGCTTCATCGACAAGCCGGCACAGTACGTACGCAGAAGCGACGGTAGCCCGGACCTCGATAACGGATCTACTGATCCATACGATGACGCCGAAAATTTCTTCGCCGGCCAACCCGTCTACGAAAGCAAGAAGGACGTAAATGACGGCGAGACGAAGAGTTTGCGCGTCGCATTGGCATGGCGACCCACGGAAAACTTCGAAGCCGAGCTATCCCACCATTACCAGAGTGATGAGAGCGGCGGACCACAGTTCAATTCCTGGTATATATATGGCAAGGACTCCGTGGAGAATGCAACGCTTTTGGACGAGCCCTTCGAGCGGGATGTCAACCTCACAGCGGCAGAGTTCCATTGGGAAATGGACTTTGCCACCCTGTCAGCATCGGCATCGACCTTCAAAACTGAAGGCAACAGCAAGCGTGACCTCTCGGGAGGTTATGAGGATTACGACTTCTATACCGAGTTTTACGGCAGCAGTCCGCGCTTCTTGTACGAGGCCGAGCAGGATTTCGTGTTCGAGGGAACAGTCTTCGAAGCCCGCCTTGCCTCCAATCAGGAAGGACCTCTCGACTGGGTGATAGGCGTCTTCAGCATGGACCACGACACTGATCAGCAGGAGGATCATTGGTTCTACGGATATGACGACTACGCAAATTCCTGTTTCATTACGACCGGTACGTTCGGTGGCGACCCCTGCGGGTTCGGCACCCTGTACGGCATACCCGAGTTCGATCCCAACGGGCCGATACCCGTGGAAAAGGATCTGAATTTTGTGGTTGATCAGTTTAATAATTTTAAGGAAACGGCGGTATTTGGTGAGCTGACCTGGCATATCAGCGACCGCTGGCAGGTCACAGGCGGTGCTCGCTGGTTTGATCAGGAATTTAAAACGAACATCGTAACCGGCTTGATATTCATCCCGGATGACGGAATCAGTGTGACACGCGACAGTCAGGTGGACGACGTCATCTTCAAGTTAAATACCTCCTTCGAGATCAATGACAACACGATGATGTATGCCACGTGGGCGGAAGGATTCCGGCGCGGTGGTGCTAACGCCCTGCCGGACTACGCGTTCGGTTTCATACCGACGGATCCCGCTCTGTTTGAGTATGATCCGGACAAGACCGAGAATATCGAGATCGGCATAAAGGGCCTGCTCGGAGAAAAGTGGCGCTATTCAGCCGCTGTCTACACTATCGACTGGGACAAAATGCAGTATGGCACCGCCTGCACGCCGGCCGCCTATCTGTGCGCGATCAATGCAGGCCAGGCCAGCACCCAGGGGATCGAGTTGGAACTCGCGGGGCGACCGATAGACAATCTCGAACTGAACTTCGGTTACGGTTATGTCAATTCCAGCCTTGACAAACTCGCAGAGGGTCTGGACGAACTCATCGAAAGCGGCCAGGTGTTCTTTAGTATCGAACCAGGTGCCGAACTCCCCGGTGCGCCGGATCACAAGCTGTTTGCCGGTGCGGTGTACACGCAACCACTATCGAACAGCATGTATCTGGACTGGGGCCTGAACAGCTCCTACCGTGGCGAGGCAGAGTCTTCCCTCGGTGTCAACAGTGTGCGTGTGGATAGCTTCTGGATGTGGGACGCGAGCCTGACGCTCAGTCGTGACAGCTGGTATATCCGCGCATTCATCGACAATATCTCGGATGAGCGTGGTCTCATGTCAGCGGATTCATTCGATTTCTTCGGCGAAAGAACGAACGGGCTGATCTCGAGACCAAGAACGGTGGGACTGGTTTTCCGCTACTGGATCAATTGACGCTGCACCAATCGACCTGGTGGCCCAACAAGGTAGGTTTGATGGGCCACTAGAAGTGCGCCGGCGATAAATGAGGAGTTCACATGAGCACACCAGGTTCAATTGATCGTTGGCGAGTTGTATTTTGTATCGTTGTGTTTCTCTCGCTGTCAATTTTGATCAGCGAGACAGTATCTGCCGCGGTACGCGACGTCTGTGATGATATCCCCTGGTGGACTCCATCGCACGACTATCAAATGGGAGACACCGTTCAGCGCGTGGGCCGTTCCTTTGTCGCGATTCGGTCGAGCAAGGGCGACCGACCCAGAGCAACTGGAAAGAGTCTCGCATGGCAGGAGTTGCGTGAATGCCTCGTCGAGACAGAGATTCTGGATCCTCTGCCCGTTGCGCAGGGCCAGGATCTCAGCATGTTCGAGCGTCTCCCCATCGATGATCTCTATATAGATGTTCACCGGATCTACGCCGGCATCTACGCGATCCGCGAGCACTTCACGGAATTCGAATTCGAAGATGTCAATGCCTACCTGATCATCGGGACCCGCAAGGCCGTGCTCTTTGATTCGGGTCTTGGTCTGGGCCAGTTCAAGCAGATCGTGGATGAATTGACCGACAAGCCCGTATTGCTGGTCAACTCCCACTACCATTATGATCATGTGTCCGCCAATTTTGAGTTCCCGTTCATCATGGCCGCCGATGATCAATACACACGCATCGGTCAACGGGGTTTTGAGAATGCGAAACTCATCGAATTCCTGAAGACGGCCTATATGGGCCTAGGCGATGAGGTCGGCCCCAAATACCATGTCGAACCCTACCATGTAGATGTCTACCTGCGCGACAAGACCAGGATTAATATCGGCGGCGTCGAACTCGAAGTCATTACCGCTCCGGGCCATACACCCGATTCGATCGTGCTGCTTGATGAAGAACGCGGGCTTATGTTTACTGGAGACGTATTCTACCAGAGCGGGCTATTAGCCCAACTTCCCGAGTCGAATCTCAACAGCTACTACGAAACGTCGCAGAAACTCGCGGCCCTCCAAAACAAGGTTCAACGCATCCTGCCGAATCATTCTGTGCCCATGGCCGACGGCGATTCACTCACCCGGATGGCCGAGGCGTTCACCGCGATCAAGAAAGGAGTGGTCGGCACCTCGATCGGTGGCGGTCTGCTATGCCATTCCTTCGGTGGCTTTCAGGTCATATTTCGGGAAGACCCAGGCACAAAGAAAACCGGTCATGATGAAGATCCGATCAACCTCAAGGCGCTGGACGCTTGTTTCCTGGTGGAGCCGACAGACCAAGCTCGTCCTTAAGCTCAGCATGGATGCCGGGATAGAAAATCCAATTCTTGTGATTACTGTTTCGGGATAATAATGAAGGAGACGCCATCGAGCACACCTGGCTTACCGCCAAAGGCGGCACAGCCGGAGACCCAAATTGGCTCGGTAATGGTGATTGGCGGCGGCATCGCCGGCATGCAAACCTCGCTGGACCTGGCGGAAGCAGGTTACAAGGTACACCTGGTTGAGAAAAAGTCAGCCATCGGCGGCCATATGGCCCAACTGGACAAGACATTCCCGACCAATGATTGCTCGATGTGCACGATCTCACCACGCCTGGTCGAGGTAGGCCGGCATCTCAATATCGAATTGACCACCGATACCGAAGTTATCGCTCTTGATGGTGCGGCGGGAGATTTCACGGCAACCGTCCGTACTAAACCAAGATTTATCGATGTGGATACCTGTAACGGTTGCAGTAAATGTGCCGAGGTCTGCCCTGTTCCTTTTGATAATCCATTCGATGTGGGTTTGGGCAAGGCCAATGCGGCCCACAAGCTCTATCCACAGGCGACCCCAAATGCCTTTGCCATTGAAAAACGGGGTGTAGCACCCTGCCGGGATGCCTGCCCTGCCGGCCAGCGTGCACAGGGTTATATTGCCCTGATCGCGGCTGACCGCATCGAAGAAGCCTATCGCTCTATCAAGCAAGACAATCCTTTCCCGGCCATATGCGGGCGTATCTGCAATGCGCGCTGTGAGGATGCATGCACCCGCAACAAGGTCGATGAAGCCGTCAATATCCGGGCCCTGAAGCGATATGTAACCGACACCATTCACGCCAGGCCACGCCAGGCGCCTGAACCCGCAGAACGAAAATTCGAAGAGCGCATCGCTATTATCGGTTCCGGACCCTGTGGTTTGACCGCTGCCCAGGACCTGTGTTTAAAGGGTTACGAGGTTACTGTTTTTGAATCTTTGCCAGTCGCCGGTGGCATGTTAAGAGTGGGTGTACCCGAATACCGATTGCCTGTACCGATTATTGAACGAGAGATACAGGATATCCTCGACCTGGGTATCAAACTGAAACTCAACAGCGCGGTAAATCAACTGGATGATTTGTTCGACGATGGTTACCAGGCGGTGCTAATCGCTGTTGGCGCCCATGAAGGTAAACGAATCCCCATCCCCGGGAACGACCTCAATGGTGTGTTGATCAACACCGATTTTCTGCGTGATGTGCGTTTGTGGCAGCACCGGCAAGACCACTTGCACGATAGCAATCACCCCGACCCATCTGATCAAATCAGGGGACAACGTGTTCTTGTCATTGGTGGTGGTGATGTTGCTGTTGATGTTGCCCGTACCTCAGTACGTCTTGGCGCCGTCAGTGTCGGTCTGGCAATGCGTGAATTGAGCCACGCCATCCCTGCCAGTGAGCATGAAATCGCAGGCGCAATAGAAGAAGGCATCCAGGTTCTGTGCGGTCTGAACTTTCTACGCGTCATTGACGATGGAAGTGGCAAGGCCGCCGGTGTTGAAGTTGAAGTATTCGAACAGTTTGAGCTTGATGATGAGGGTCATGAGATCGCGGTCATCAAGGCAGATTCAAAACATACACTGGATACCGATATCATCATATTTTCAGCCGGGCAAAATGCCGGCCTGGGTTTTATACCGGACGATGCGGGTGTCAGGCTTACACCACGTCGTGAAGTCGATGTCATCAGCCATAACAGTTATGCGACCAGCCGCCCCGGCGTATTTGCCGCCGGGGATGCAGTGACGGGCACAGCCTTTGTCATCGATGCCGTCGCCTCCGGGCACAAATGTGGCAACGCAGTCCATCGCTACCTTCGCGGGACCGATATCGATGTCATCGAAGCACGGGACAACCGTGTCGCAGACATACCCCAATCGGAGCTGGATCAAAAAATTCGTACGGGCAAGATAAAACACAAAGCGCGTATCAATGAATCAGAGATCAGTATCAATAAGAGAATAGACGGTTTTACCGAGGTGCAGACCGGTTATACGCGGGATGAAGCCATCGCAGAGGCCAGTCGCTGTTTGTCTTGCGGAGTTTGTTCCGAATGCAACAGCTGTGTTTCCGAGTGTGGCGTCAATGCCATTGATCTCAACATGCGTGACAAGGAACAGCAGATCAATGTCGGTGCAGTGGTACTGGCACCTGGTTTCAAGCCCTACCAGGCCGAACTCTCGCAGGAATATGGCCTGGGCCGCTACCCCAACGTACTGACATCACTGCAATACGAGCGTCTGTTGAGTGCTTCGGGTCCTACCTCAGGTCATGTCAACCGCCCGAGCGACCTGTCAAGACCAAAAAAGATCGCCTTTCTTCAATGTGTAGGCTCACGCGATCAGAACCACGACTATTGCTCATCGGTGTGCTGTATGTACGCAGCGAAACAGGCCTACATGACACTGGAGCACGATGCGGATACCGAGATCCGCATATTCATGATGGATATGCGTGCATTCAGTAAAAACTATGAAAGCTATTATCAACGCGTCAAGCAATGCAAGGGCATCGAATATACGCGTTGCCGTATTTCCTCACTGAAGGAAAACCCACAAAACAAAAATCTCATTATCAAGTATTTTGAAAGGGCGGCACTACCGGCCGGTCACAATGGCAGCAGCGCGAATCCGGCTTGCGTCATCGAAGAAGAGTTTGACCTGGTCGTGCTTTCCGTGGGTATGGAGGTCGCGCCGGATGTTCGCGAATTGGCCAACAATCTCGGCGTCAGGATAGATCAACATGGGTTCTGTAAGACCGAACAATACAATCCGCTGCAAACCAGTCGTGCCGGTATCTATGCCATCGGTCCTTTCCGTGAACCCATGGATATCACCGACTCCATCATCGAGGCCAGTGGTGCGGCAGCCGTGGTCGGTTCTTTTCTCGCCAAATCGCGGGATACACAAACGCGGCAGGAAGTTTTCCCGATAGCGCGTGATGTCGAGGGTGAAGATCCAAGAATTGTAGTATTTGTTTGTCACTGCGGTAAGAATATTGCCGGTACCGTGGATGTAGAATCGGTCAAAGACTATGCAAAGAGCCTTCCAGGTGTGGTGCATACCGAGGAAACGGTGTATGCATGCTCACAGGACAGCATCAATCACATCACTGAAAAACTGAAAAATACAGGGGCCAACCGCCTGGTGATCGCCAGTTGCTCACCATTGACCCATGCACCCCTGTTTGAAAGCAGCATGAAAACTGCCGGGCTGAACCCCTACCTGTTCGACATGGCCAACATCCGTAACCAGTGTTCCTGGGTTCACGCGGATGACAAAGACAAGGCCACTGAAAAAGCCAGGGAACTGGTGCGTATGTCGACGGCCCGCACCCATGCACTTGACCCTTTGGCTACCGCAGAAATGGCAATGACCAGGAGCGCCCTGGTAGTGGGCGGTGGCGCCAGCGGTATGACCTCTGCCCTGACACTGGCAGACCAGGGTTATCCCGTTGTACTGGTAGAAAAAAGTGACCGCCTGGGTGGAAACCTGCTGAATGTTCATTTCGGTCTTGATGAATGGGGTGTGGGCGGCGGACTGCCTGCAATAAATGAAGTGGACTTCATCCCGCCCCAGGCATTTCTAGCGAAACTCGTCACGGCAATTCATAGCCATCCGCGTATCAACCTGCACCTGAACACCCAACTGGCATCCACCAGCGGGTTTATGGGGAATTTCACATCGATACTGGAACCTGCTGGCGAAAACCTGACCGAAAGCGAGTGTATCCAGTTTCAGCACGGTGTCGTTATCCTTGCCACGGGTGGCAAAGAATACAAGGGCGATGAATATGGCTATGGCACCAGCCAGCGAATCGTCACCGGGCAGGAGTTTGAACAACAACTCGCACGGTTTGACAAAGGCCTGGCAAGCAATGGGGAACTGCCGCTGCCCAATTCACTTGTTATGATCCTGTGTGTTGGTCCGGCGGACAAATACTGCGCCCGAATCTGTTGCACAACCGCGCTCAAAAATGCACTGGCACTGAAAAAACTCAATCCCGCGGCACAGGTCACCGTCATCTACAAGGATATCCGCACTTACGGTTTCAAAGAGCGCCTCTATACCCAGGCACGTGAGGGTGGCGTGGTATTTATCCAGTACAACGACGAAGGACCACCGGAAGTGAAAGTTGACCAGGGTGGCCAGCCACTGGAGATCACTGTCTGGGAGTCCATCATCGGTAAAGAGATATCCCTGAAGCCTGATATGCTCATGCTCAGCAATCCGGTCATACCTGAGCAGGCAGCCCAGGAACTCAGTAGTCGCCTGAAAATACAGCTGGATACCAATGGCTTCTTTCTTGAAGCACATGTCAAGCTGCGCCCGGTCGACTTCTCATCCGAAGGCATGTTTATGGCGGGTATCGCGCATTACCCAAAATTGCTCGAAGAATCGATTGTCCAGGCCCAGGCTGCCGCCGCACGTGCAGCAACTTTGTTATCCCACGACACCATCACTACCGGTGGCAAAATCGCCATCGTGAACCAGGACCTGTGCGTGGGTTGCCTGACCTGCGTGCGCAGTTGTGCGTATGGGGCACCACGTATCAACCCGGCGCTTGCCGGTATCGGTAACATCTTTGGTGCGGCCAATATCGAAGCGGCGCTCTGCCAGGGTTGTGGTGTTTGTGCTGCGGCTTGCCCGGCCGGAGCGATCGAGATGATGCACTCCACAAACAAACAGATGATGGCAGAAATCGATGCCTTGTTTGAGAATGCCGACAACACAAAATGCGGCCATGAGCTGCTTGAAACCGAGCACTAGACATCATGGACGACACTACAAAATACGAGCCACAGATCATCGCCTTTTGCTGTATGCACTGCGCTTATGCCGCTGCAGACCTGGCAGGCAGTTCGAGGATCAGCTACCCACCCTCTCTCAAAATCGTTGCGATACCCTGCACGGGACGGACCGACATGGGACACATCCTGAAAACCTTTGAAGACGGCGCAGATGGTGTGCTGGTAGCTGGCTGTCTCGAAGGCCGTTGTCACTACCAGAGCGGTAATCTCTATGCCAGGCAACGTGTGGATCATGTCGCTGAAATACTGGATCAGATCGGCCTGCAAAGCGAGCGGGCGCGGATGATCAATATTTCAGCCGGTATGGGTGCCAAATTTGCCGAACTCGCCAATGAGTTTGCTGAAACGATAGCAGCACTCGGACCGACGGGAATAAAAAAGAAACCGGCAGCCAGGGAGTTCCCACTGCCCGAAGGAAAAACAGAATGATAGTTGCAGATCAAAAGCCCATTAAAGAGATCAAAAAAATGCTGCAGGGCCGGCAAAATGTGCTGGCCATTGGCTGTGGCACCTGTGTCGCGGTTTGCTTTGCCGGTGGCAAGCGTGAAGTAGGTATGCTCGCTTCTGCCCTGCGCATGGCCACTGAGCTGGATGGTGAGCTGATTCAGGTCGACGAAGCCATCGTACAGCGTCAATGTGAAAAGGAGTTTATCGAACAACTGGCTGGTGAGCTTGACGGATACGACGCCGTTTTATCCATGGGTTGTGGTGTTGGTGTGCAGACATTGGCGGATCACTATCCGGAAACACGGGTTTTACCGGCGCTGAACACAAAATTCATGGGTGGACCCACGCAACAGGGTGTGTGGGAGGAACGTTGCCAGGGTTGCGGCGACTGCATGCTCGAATACACCGGTGGCATCTGCCCCATTACCCGCTGCGCGAAACAACTGATGAATGGCCCCTGCGGCGGCACCAGTGAGGATGGCCGATGTGAGGTTGATCCTGATACACCCTGTGCGTGGTTCGATATATGGGAGCGTATGGAAAAGCTCGAAATTCAGGATGAACTAATGCAGGTTCGCCCACCCAAAGACTGGTCCACCAGTCGTGACGGCGGTCGTAGAAAGATTGTGCGCAAAGATCTGCAGAAACCCGAATTGGATGATGGAAGCTAATGGTTGACGTCATGATGAAAGATGGGATGAAAGCTGGGATGAAAGCGTACAGCCAACTGGAAAGAATCCTGGCCAGCGGGCAGTTTGCGGTGACCGGCGAGATCGGTCCACCAAAAAGTCATGATGCCAGTGTGATCCGGGACAAGTGTGCGCTCTTAAAGGGCTTTGTCGATGCTGCCAATGTCACTGACAACCAGACCGGTATTGTCCGCATGAGCAGCATCGCGGCCGGTATCCTGATCAGTAATGAGGGGCTGGAACCGGTTATTCAGATGACCTGTCGTGACCGTAATCGCCTGGCAATGCAAAGTGACATTCTGGGGGCTGCGGCCCACGGCATCAAAAATATACTTTGCCTGTCCGGTGATCATCAGTCATTTGGTAATCATCCAGGCGCCAAAAATGTACATGATCTGGATTCCATGCAACTGATCCGCATGATGCGGGAGATGCGTGATAACAACCAGTTCCAGTGCGGAGAAGAGATCAAGGGTGGCGGGCCTCCATTGTTCATCGGTGCCGCCGCCAATCCCTTTGCGGCCCCGGTGGCCTTAAGACCCATGCGATTGAAAAAGAAGGCGATCGCAGGTGCTGATTTTATCCAGACCCAGCTGATCTACGACATGGACCGGTTCAGGGAATACATGAAAAAGGCCGTCGACCTGGGTGTGACAGAATCTTTGTCCGTACTCGCCGGTGTCGGGCCATTAAAAGGCGCCGGTATGGCCAGGTATATGCGTAACAATGTGCCCGGCATGTCAATTCCGGATCACATTATCGACAGGATGGAGGCTGCGGTTAAAGGCATTTCCAGCGACGACAAAAAGGCTCGTATGGAAGCCTCACGGGCAGAGGGTATTCGTATCTGTATCGAGCAGATCGAAGAACTGAAAGAGATAGAGGGCGTCGCCGGCGTGCATATCATGGCGATTGAATGGGAGGCAGCAGTTGAACCTGTCGTCAGGGGTGCCGGGTTGTATCCCCGACCTGAAGGTATTAGCTAATCATGGTCACGATTGCCCCTAAACCCGGTCCGGACGAGCCTTTGTCAAAAACGGTTCTGGATGAGATCGGGCAGAATATTTATCGCTGTTACCAGTGTGTCAAATGTACCAGCGGCTGTCCGCTGGCAGATCAGTTTGACCTGACACCCAACCAGATCATGCGCAGTTTACAACTTAACGAGCCGTCTGTTTTGCAAAGCAAGGCCATCTGGCTCTGCGCCAGTTGCCAGACTTGTGCTTCACGCTGCCCGCAGGATATCAACGTGACCGGTGTTATGGATCTGCTCCGGATCGAAGCGGGAAAAAGAGGAATTCCACCGGCAGTTCCCGAAGTTCACAGGTTCCACTGGTTATTCATGAAGTTCATCAAGCACCTGGGCCGGGTACCAGAGCTGATGTTTGTCCTTGTTTACAAGCTGTCACTCGGAAAACCTTTTAGCGACATGGGTATCGGTATGCGCTTGCTTAAAAAGGGCAAACTGAAATTTTTACCCCACTTCGCACGCACACCCGGAAAAGTTGAAGCCCTGGCTGATCCGGCTGGCAAGGTGGCTTACTTTCCCGGCTGCTCCGCCTCCTCATCCGCCAGTGAATACGACCTCACCGTCCGCAGTACCGCGGATGTATTGAATATCAAGTTGGTAGAACCACCCGGCTGGGTTTGCTGTGGTTCCAGCAGCGCCCACGCCACCGATTCCACGCTGGCGAATGTTTTTCCCTTGCGCACGATGTCGACCATCGAACGTATGGGTATGACCACGGTTACCTCACCCTGCAGTAACTGTTTCGCACGCCTCAAAATGGCTGAAAATAAAGGCTTAGACGATAAAAAGGCGCTGCAGCAAGTGGCGGCCATCACCGGTCACGACTACCAGGGCACGGTTAAGGTACAACACTTTGTCGATACGATCATGGATCACGCCACAGCTGAACAGATATCAGCAAAAGTCAGACGTCCACT
>Ga0190293_1000321_pt1 | contig 16832 bp, 17 predicted proteins | sample 48693001_MG_FD_161671 | JGI IMG/M metagenome (GOLD analysis project Ga0190293, IMG submission 161671) | Hydrothermal vent microbial mat bacterial communities from Southern Trench, Guaymas Basin, Mexico - 4869-30-0-1_MG | ecosystem: Environmental > Aquatic > Marine > Hydrothermal vents >...
GGTTAGGTGGTTTCCATCTTGCAGTTAATGCTACTAATAATGAAGCTGTTGAAAAATTACGCAAGCTAAAAGGACGCGACGAAAAGCCATTCGCATTAATGGTTGGTAATTTGGAATTAGCACGAAAATATTGTCACATTTCATTGGATGAAGAAAAATTACTTCAGTCTATTGTTGCTCCAATCGTTTTACTTAAAAAATTATCAAATTGTCCCATTGCTAATTCCATTGCTCCAGGGAATGATTATCTAGGTATTATGCTCCCCTATACTCCCCTTCACCATGTATTATTTGAGTCTATCGATATTCCATTAGTTATGACTAGCGCTAATTATAATGAAGAGCCAATTTGTATAGAAAATAGCGAGGCATTTGAACGATTAAATAGTATCACAGATTATTTTCTTATCCATAATCGTGATATTTATTTACGTAGCGACGATTCGGTTGCAATTCATCTAGCAAATAAAATGCGCTACTTACGAAGAAGTCGAGGAATTGTACCGCAACCGGTATTTGTTAAATCGACTGGACCTGCTGTACTTGCAGTTGGCGGTGAATTGAAAAACACAGTTTGTCTTTTAAAAGATGATAAAGCATTTATCAGTCAGCATATCGGCGATTTAGAAAATATCGAGACATATAATTTCTTTAAAATGACTATTGAACATCTTCAAAGAATATTTGATGGAAAACCAGAGTTACTAGTACACGATATGCATCCACAGTATTTTTCAACGCAGTGGACAAAAGAGCAGTCCGACATACAAACAATTGCTATTCAACATCATCATGCGCATCTTGCAGCTTGTATGGCTGAAAATCAGCTAACTGAACCTGTAATTGGTATAATTATGGATGGCACCGGTTATGGAACCGATGGTACAATTTGGGGCGGTGAAATTCTTATCGGTGATTATAATAATTTTGATAGATTTGCCCATTTCGAGCAAATGCCACTTCCCGGTGGAGATGCTGCAACTAAATCACCATGGCGAACTGCAGTGAGTTATTTGCATCAAACATTTGATAGCTCAATACCAAATCTACCATTTATTGATAATCATGATATTGAGCCAATTATCGAAATGGTCGATAAAAATATTAACAGTCCATTAACTTCAAGCTGTGGACGCTTATTTGACGCAGTCGCCGCGATGAGCGGAGGCAGGCAAACAATCCGTTATGAAGCGCAAGCAGCAATTGAATTAATGCAAGCATTTGAATCAACAAATGTCCGACCATTTTCATTCATGATTGAGCAGAAAACCGATCATCGAGAAATTTTATTGCAACCGATTATTAGATCGGTTGTTCGGTCAATTCAAAATAATGAATCATTTTCTAAAATCAGTAGTCGGTTTCATACAACACTAATTCAAATATATTTAGAAATGGCAAAAGATGCCCGAAATGAAACCGGAATAAATAATATCGCTTTAAGCGGTGGTGTTTTTCAAAATATGATTTTATTTGAACAAACAATTTTAGCACTTGAAAAAGCGAATTTTATGGTTTACACTCATAGCCAAGTTCCAACTAATGACGGAGGAATTTCACTTGGGCAGGCAATGATTGGGAGAAACAAAATTAATTAGGAGAAATTATGTGTTTAGGCATACCAGGAAAAGTAGAAGAAATATTTGATGAAAATGGACTGAAAATGGGAAACATCAATTATAGTGGAATTATAAATAAAGCGTGTTTGGAATATGTGCCAGAAATCAAAGTTGGGGAATATACTATTGTCCACGCTGGATTTGGAATTTCAATAATTGATGAAAAAGAAGCGATGAAGTCCTATGAAGCATGGGAAGAATTAGTAGAATTTGCAGCAAAAGATGGCGTTGATTTATATGGTAATCCACTTGAAGATTCTAAGGATTTAGTTAAATAAATGAAATATTTGGATGAATTCCGCGATCCTGTAATCGCAAAACAAATATTATCAGAAATTAAAAAAACTGTTACCCAACCATGGGTTATCATGGAGGTATGTGGCGGTCAAACCCATTCAATAATAAAAAATGGAATTGATCAAATTCTTCCAAAAGAGATCGAGCTAGTGCACGGTCCCGGATGCCCCGTTTGTGTTACTCCATTAGAAATTATTGATAAAGCTATCGCTATCGCCGCCTTGCCAGATGTTATTTTTACAAGTTTTGGCGATATGCTAAGAGTACCTGGAAGTAATAAAGATCTCTTTCAGGTAAAATCAGAAGGCGGTGATGTCCGTATTGTGTATTCACCCTTGGAGTCATTAAAAATCGCCCGCAACAATCCTGATAAAGAAGTAGTATTCTTTGCAGTCGGTTTTGAAACAACTGCACCTGGTAACGCTATGGCAATTCACCAAGCACAGCGTGAAGGTATTACAAATTTTTCTGAGTTAGTTAGCCATGCTCTTGTACCACCCGCAATGACAACACTCCTGTCATCACCAAAAAATCGCGTGCAGGCCTATTTAGCAGCCGGACATGTCTGTGCAATTATGGGTTGGCAAGAATATGAACCTATCGCTAAGAAATATAAAGTGCCAATTGTACCCACCGGTTTTGAACCGATTGATATTCTTGAAGGAATTTTATTAGCAGTTCAACTATTAGAAGAAGGTCGCTACGAAGTCACAAACCAATATCTCCGCGCTGTACAGCGCGATGGGAATCGCCCCGCGCAAGACTTAGTAAAGAAAGTTTATAAAGTAAATAATCGAAAATGGCGCGGCATCGGTGAAATTCCACAAAGCGGATTAATGATACGAAATGAATACTCAAATTATGACGCAGAGAAAAAGTTCAATGTCGGCAATATAATAACACAAGAATCAGATAAATGCATCGCCGGGATTATTTTACAAGGATTGAAAAAACCGCATGAGTGCCCTGCTTTTGGGAAAGAATGTACACCAATGAATCCGCTAGGCGCAACAATGGTATCAAGTGAAGGTGCCTGCGCAGCATATTATAAATATCAGAGGATTGAGAAATGAAAATGTTTATTGGAGCAATTGATCAGGGAACCACCAGTACTAGATTTATTTTATTTGATCATGAAAGCAACATCGTAGCTTCTCATCAGATTGAGCATAAACAGATATTCCCAAAGGCAGGTTGGGTGGAACACGATCCGCTTGAGATTTGGAAAAATACAAAACAAGTCATCGAAACAACTCTTCAAAAATCAGAAATATCCGATAAACAAATAGTAGCAATTGGTATTACCAATCAACGTGAAACGACTGTTATTTGGAACAAGAAAACCGGAAAACCATATCATAATGCTATTGTCTGGCAAGACACCCGTACAGATAAGATTTGCAAATCTCTAAAAAATAATGAAAAATTATTTCAACAAAAAACCGGACTTCTCATCGCAACATATTTTTCAGGTCCGAAAATCAAATGGCTATTGGATAACGTGAAAGGACTTCGTAACGCCGCAAAAAATGGCAATGCAATATTTGGAAATATGGACAGCTGGATAACCTGGAATCTGACAGGAGGAAAACACCTCACTGATGTAACAAATGCCAGCCGAACAATGTTGATGAATCTAAAGACACTTGATTGGGATGCCGAATTATTAGGAATCCTTGATATCCCACGAAAAATGCTGCCCGAAATTTGCTCATCTTCAGGAATTTATGGAAAAACAAAATTTGGATTCGAAAATGAAATTCCAATTTCAGGAATTTTGGGAGACCAACAAGCTGCACTTTTCGGCCAAACCTGCTTCCAAAAAGGAGATGTAAAAAATACCTATGGCACGGGCTGTTTTATATTGCTCAACACCGGAAACGAGATCGTTCATTCACAAAACGGCTTGTTAACTACAGTTGGCTACCAAATTCAAAATGAGAAACCGGTTTATGCGCTAGAAGGTTCGGTAGCAATTGCAGGGTCGTTAATTCAATGGGTACGCGATAATCTAAATCTGATAAAAGATGCTCCCGAAATCGATGAACTTGCGGCAATGGTAGATGACAATGGTGGAGTATATTTTGTGCCTGCATTTTCCGGACTTTTTGCACCACATTGGAATTCCGGTGCGCGCGGAACAATAATTGGATTAACTCATTTTGCAAATAAATCGCATATTGCGCGCTCAGTTTTGGAATCTACTGCCTTTCAAACCCGCGATGTATTTGATGCAATGCAAAAAGATTCGGGATTGAAAATAATGAAACTGAAAGTCGATGGTGGAATGACAAATAGCAAATTATTAATGCAATTTCAAGCAGACATTTTAAATATCACTGTTGTTGCTTCCAAAATTGCGGAAACGACCGCCCTTGGCGCGACTTATGCGGCCGGCCTTGCTGTCGGATTTTGGAAAGATACAAATGAATTACAAAAATTTTGGAAAGAAAAACAGTCTTGGAATTCAAAAATAACTAAAGATAAACGAATAAAATTATATAATAAATGGCAAAATGCCGTAAAACGATCACTTAATTGGGAGAAATAATAATGGATTTATCAAAATATAATCAACCTTTCTCACATATTACTAAAAATGATGTTGGTGTTTTAGTAATTCACGGACTAACCTCAACAACATCTTCAATGGAATATCTTGCCAAGCAATTTGCAGATACAAATTACAACGTTGAATTACCAAGTCTTTCGGGGCACGGCACAAAATGGCAGGATATGAACTCAATCAAATACACAGATTGGGTTAATGATTTAGAAAAATCATTGAAAACGTTACAAAATCGATGTTCTAAAATATTCCTCTGTGGTTTATCGCTAGGCGGTGGGCTTGCCCTCTACCTAACCGGAAAACATCCGGAAATCGTTGGTACGATATTAATTAATCATGCTAGTAAATTTACTAGTCCCATGCTCTGGTTCACCCCGTTATTAAAGATATTTGTAAAGTCTGTTCCCGGCGTTGCTTCAGATATAAAAGATCCTAATTCTAAAGAAATTGCATATGATAGAACGCCTACAAATGGTGTTAATGAAATGCTAAAAATGCTGAAAGAAGTAAAAAAAATGCAGCCAGGTATTACCCAGCCTATTCTTATCTTTAAATCAAGGGAAGATCATGTCGTCCCAAAAGTTAGTGCAACTTTTACAATGCAGAAATTAGGATCAAAAGATAAAGAGTTGATATGGTTGGACAATTCTTATCATGTTGCCCCATTAGACAATGACAAAGAATTGATTACAAAGAAAAGTAGGGAGTTTATAGATAGATTATGTTCTGAAAAATAGAATGTTATTGTTCTACCATTTATTAAATCAAATCTTTGCGAAGTTTGAAACTTCCGTAAAGTTCAACAAATCAATGACAAAAAATAATGAATAATTTAGATATTAACTCCCTCTTCTGTCCTTTACCAAAAATGAATTATGATACAATTCAACTTGCTCATGGTGCTGGTGGAAAATTATCATCCGATTTAATAGAAAAAATATTTCTTCCTCGATTTAGTAATAAAACTTTAGATAAACTTGAAGACCAAGCGATACTCGACAATCCCAATAAACGGTTGGCGTTTACAACCGATTCATTCGTTGTCGATCCAATATTTTTTCCCGGCGGAAATATCGGCGATCTTGCCGTTAATGGTACAATTAATGATGTCGCTATGAGCGGTGCAAAACCACTTTATCTGAGTGTCGGCTTTATCCTCGAAGAAGGGCTATCCTTGGAAATATTACATAAAATTGTTCTTTCAATGGAATTTGCTGCAAAGCAGGCAGGTGTACAAATTGTTACTGGTGATACAAAAGTTGTAAATAAGGGAAGTTGTGATAAACTGTTCATTAACACATCCGGAATTGGCTCAGTTCCAGAAGGTATTAATACTTCTGCAGCAAATATTCAACCGGGAGATAAAATTATTATTTCAGGTACCGTGGCTGATCACGGTATGGCAGTTATGACAACTCGTGAAGATCTATCTTTTAAATCACAAGTAAAAAGTGATACAGCCGCATTAAATGGCTTAGTTGATGATATGTTAAATGTATCGAAAGATATTCGTGCAATGCGTGATCCAACGCGAGGCGGAGTAGCAACAACTTTAAATGAATTCGCTCGGCTTTCAAACGTTGGAATTCAACTTTACACAGATTCTGTTCCAGTTAAACCGGAAGTAAAAGGCGCTTGTGAGATTCTAGGCATTGATCCACTGTACGTTGCCAATGAAGGCAAATTAATTGCAGTTGTACCTGGCGGTATCGCCGAAATAATATTATCTGCAATGCAAGCAAATAAATTGGGCAAAGATTCTCAAATTATTGGTGAAGCAGTTATAGAAAACCAAGGAATTGTAGTACAAAGTACCGGATTAGGAGCAAACCGGATAGTTGATATGCCAATTGGTGAGCAATTACCAAGAATTTGTTAATTAGAAAAAAATAATGGAATTACAAATATTAATTTGGACTGCAGTATCAATCGGATTTATCCATACCATTATTGGACCAGATCATTATTTACCTTTTATTATGATCGCTCGAGCCCGAAAATGGACTATTATAAAAACTATGTGGGTAACTGTACTCTGCGGAATTGGACATGTTTTTGGATCAGTTTTATTGGGCATTGTCGGTGTAATGCTAGGAATTTCTATAGGGTTACTTGAAAATGTTGAAACTGTTCGGGGAGATATTGCCAGTTGGCTATTGATTGGATTCGGTATAGCATACGCAGCTTGGGGTGTCCGTATTGGATTACGTGCTGCTGAACATACTCATGATCATGAACATGATGACCATGATCATCACCAACACACACACCATCATTTGGGAAGTCATGCGCATTTACACGGTAATCCAAAATCTATTACACCGTGGGCGTTATTTATTATTTTCGTATTAGGTCCCTGTGAACCATTAATTCCAATATTAATGTACCCCGCTGCTCAAGGTAGTTGGATGGATTTAACCTGGGTTACACTAGCCTTTGGAGTTACTACAATTACTACAATGACGTTAATAGTTTTTATAATATCAAAAGGATTAATAAATATCAATCTTGGATTCTTAGAGAAATACACTCATGCTATTGCCGGACTAATTATTGCATTAGCAGGGTTATCAATTAAGTTGTTGGGTTTGTAAAAATCTAAAGAGTTACCAAAAAAACCATCAGGGTTTTAAAAACCTTGATGGTTTATATTAATAAATAAATTTTATGGAAGCTGAAATACTTTCAAAAGCGCATCGTACGATCTATCAAAATCTGCATCTTTTATCAAACAGCAAATAGAGGAGATTGATGTTGATATTCCAAGAATGTTAACATCAGCTTTGCCGAGTGCAGAACACATTTCACCGCTAATCACAGGTTTTTCGCGAAAATGAGGTCCATAAACTGTAAGGGATGAGATGTTAGGAATCTCCTCAGCTTTTTGCTTTTTATTACAATTTTTTTGCAATTTAATAATATTGATAGCCTCTTTTGCATCACTTGGATTAATGCAAATTGTCATATTTGCTAACCCTTCACAATCTTCACCTTCAGTAATAAAATGTAAATTTATATTCGCGCGACCAAGCTCTGTTAAAATTTGTCCGGCTAATCCCGGTTTGTTCGGCAAACCGACCACTTTTAGCATTGTATAATTCTTGGCTTGTAAAATGCCACCAATTAGAATTTTACTCATTTTAATGGAAACCTCACTGTAAAAGTTGATCCTTTTCCTATTTCGCTTTCAACAAAAACTTCACCATTTTCTTGTTCTACCATTCTTTTAATAATACTCATACCGAGACCAGTTCCAACCGCTTCAAATTTCTTAGCATTTACAGCGCGATAAAATTCTTTAAATATTTGTTTCTGTTCCTCTTTAGGAATTCCAATCCCCGTATCGGAAATCATTAAGTACCAATAGTCATCATCTAAATCAGTTTTAATTGTGACTTGTCCTCCATTCGGAGTATATCTAACAGCATTAGATATCAAATTTGTAATAATTTTTTCAAATACAAATTTATCCAATTGAAATCCTTTTCGTTGCTTACATACTATTTCTATCAATTGAATATTTTTTTCTTCTGCGATTGGTCGGTAATAATCAACAACTTCAGGAATGTGTTCGCACGGTACAACCAATTCAGGTTCATGTTTTTCTTCAACTTCATCATAAGATAGTGACACTAAATCCTTTAAGATATCTATCATTTGAACGGTACGTTTTCTAGCACGTTCTAACATGTCTCTTGCTTGTAGTTTTAGATTAGTATCCATAACATCTAAAACCACATTAATCGCGCTTTGAACCGCGATAATTGGACTTTTCAATTCATGGGAAACAAATCTAAAGAATAGCATTTTTTCCTTATCCGCTTTCTCTAATTCTTCATTTTGTGCAAAAATTAAGTCTTTTACTTTTTTATGCCGAGTCATTAATGTTACACCAATGTAAGTACTGGTAAATATTGTAACATAAAATACAGATAAAGCTAATAGTATGTCGGGCATATTATATACTTTTACACCATTGGAGTAATGAGCAAGTATTTGCATATATTCCATAAAAACAAGCATGGATAGTAACAATACTGCTACCGCAGCAATAATAAATGCTTGATATTTCTTTTCAAATATCACAGATGCAATAATAATATAAAACAGATATATTAAATGCAACGGAGAATCAATTCCACCTGTAAAATGAACTAAAGCAGTTAGTAATATATAATCAACAATAATTTGCGATAGAACAACGTTTTCTTCCGTTTTTAAATATTTTGGATTATGTTTCTTTAAATAAAGAAGTATCAATGAATTAAATACTACTAGAACAACTATTATACTAATTAATGCAGGATATGGATAGTTTTCTAACTTAAAAAGGAATAATACTAAAATAAAGATTGATAGAGCAATTGATGAAATCCAACGCAGATTTACTAACCATAAGTTTTTCCGACGTAACGAATTCGGAGTATAAAATGAATATTTTATACTAGTTGAAAGTGTCTCTTTAGGCAACCGGCAAATTCCTTTTAACCGTATCTAGCAATACCTGCGGATTTACAGGTTTTTCAATGAATTCATTAACCGGCAAAAAGTCTTCATCACGTTGTTTATCAAATTCAAATCCGGTTTGCGCACCAACAGCAGTAATCATTAAAATAGGAATATCTTTTATTTCTTCGTCACTTCTAATTTGATAAGCGATATGAAATCCTTCATCCAAGCTCCCCATCATAACATCTAAAATCAGTAAATCCGGTTTTTCTTTCTTTAATATTTCCAATCCTTTTTGACCTTCTTGAGCGTCGATTACTTCGTAATTATCTGTCTCAAGTGTTATTCGCATTGCTTCTACGAGATCGATATCATCATCAATAATCATTATTTTTTTAGACATAATTTCCTCTATTTAAAGAATTATTTATTTGTGTTAAATTTATAATATTTGAAACAACTTCAGGAATCGATTGCGTTACTACATCGCTCAAACTCTGAGAAATACCAATGTTCTTAGGTTCAATTCCAATAATAGTAATTTTTTCCGGTAAGGAATCCACCACTTGCGCGATATCAAATGTTTCAGCTAAACTAATTCCGTGAACTGATAGATGATCCATCTTTATTTTTAATTTAACTTCTTCCTTACTGAATACTTTCACGGTTCCCGGTTTTTCACCCATTTGGGCAGCATCAACAATAATCACATGGTCAGTACCTGAAAAATGATCAATGAGGCCTAGCGCATCTGTTGCACCATCGATTAGTTCTATATCTTTCATCTCAGACATCTTTTCTAGAACATTTAATACTGCGTTTCCGACACCATCATCGCCATATAAATCATTGCCAACGGCTATAACTTTTAATCTTGAATCTTTTATCAAAAGTACTTCCTTATAAAATTCTAACTAATCCTCATTAATAAATTCAACATCTAACATATGTACAGAACATGATATACATGGATCATAAGCCCTGACTAACATCTCTAAATGTTTGACGATATCCTCTTTGGGTTTTTCAATTATCTCGGGAACTAGCTTCTTCATATCATCGTCAATATTAGCAAGATTTTGCCCGGTAGGGATAATACAATTTGCTTTCACAATATTACCACGTCTATCGTATTCATATTCATGATATAATATACCACGTGGAACTTCCGTAGAACCAACTCCCCTACCATATTTAGTTGGCGTTTGGTTTGGCTTTTCGTCTTTTAATCCATCAGCTAATAGTTCATCAATAATTTTAATTGAATCTTCAATACAATGAGCACATTCAACAGTTTGTGCTACATTATTCATGTATGGATTATATGTGTTTGGAACCAGTCCAAGTTGCTCAGCCGCAGATTGCGATAATTCCGTCATTTGGTCATGATTATTATTCCAACGCGCTAAAGCACCAACCATAAAACTTGTACGGTTATGCTTGGCATGTTTGCTTGTTGAATGTGGTACAACAAACTCATTAGTCATTTCTAAATAATCATGTACGTTTTTTGCTCCGGTATCAGATGAATAAATATCTCCATCATAAAGTGCGTATTCATCTTTATGTTTTAATGAAATGTACTCAGTCTCGCGTGTAAAATTCGGAATGCCACCAGCCAATGATTTTATTGTTGCAACAGTTTCCAAAACATCCGGTATACCCTCTTCAACCAATTTACGTTTAATTTCCGTCAATTCACCAACCGTTGGGATTCGTGTAAATCCACCCGGAACCGGTGTGATTGGATGAACTGCACGTCCTGATACAATGTCGCCGATGTCATTAGCTAATCGTTTCATCCGTAGTGCACGGAGTATCACTTCTTTGTGAGTTGGAATTAGTGGAAATACACTTGGTGCTCCAAGTAAATCAGGTGCGACAAGAAAATATACATGCAATATATTTGATTGCAAAGTCGCTCCATTGACTAATAATTTTCTCAACAATAAAGTCTGTTTGGATATTTCCAAACCAAGTGCGTCTTCCGTCGCTTTTAGAGATGTCATTTGGTGACCAAGCGAACAAATTCCACATATTCGCGATGTGATAATCGCAGCTTCATGAAAACTGCGTCCTTTTAGCATCGCTTCGAAGTAGCGCATTGCTTCAACAATTTCTAATTCAGCACGTTCTAATTTTCCATCGCGCATATTCACAACTATATTGCCGTGACCTTCTACACGCGTAAGATGATGGACATTAATATCTAAATTTTTACTCATTTTTAACCTTTAATTATTTTGGCATGCTCTGACTATGGTCATAGCTGTTGAATAGTAAAATCCGTTTCTTTGCTTCCTCAAGTGATATACCATGTTCAGTAAATATCTCTAACATTGCATTTTTATTTGGGTTGGATATTAATCCTCGGCAGCCGGTACAAAATTGACCGAAACTTGGGCAAATTGCATCACATCCACCGCGTGTTATTGGGCCTAAACAAACCATTCCTTTATCAAATACGCATTCATTTTCTTTTAATTTACATTCAACACAAACTGCTGAATCCGGTTTGATCGGTTCTTGACCTGCTAACAATGATTTCAGTACTTTTAAAAATTCAGGCATGCTCATTGGACAACCGTCAATTTTGTAATCAACCTTTACAATAGCCGATACCGGCATAGCTGGTAAAGTCGGGAATCGATATTTTTCATCGCCGTAAACCGCTTCACGCACTTCTTCAATGGGCTGCAGATTTTTCATAGCATTTATTCCGCCTTGAGTTGCACACGCTCCTAATGCAATTAACATTTTAGATCGACGTCGAATGTCATGAATCCGTTCAACACACGATGGTGTTGATATTGAACCTTCAATAAATGCAATATCATATTCGTCAGCCTTATCGTCCATTGCTTCACGAAATTCTACAATATCAATATGCTCTAAAATATCAAGCAGATCATTTTCTAAATTCAACTTATTTAACTGACATCCTTCGCAACTTGTAAAATCAAAAAATGCAACTTTTGGTTTAGTTTTTGCTTCTGTAGTCATCAGATTGCCTCCTGCAAATGCTTTAATTCCGGATAATGGTAAACAGGACCATCTTGGCAAACATATGAATGATTTATTTGGCAATGTCCACATTTACCAACTCCGCATTTCATTCGTCGCTCCAATGATAAATAGATGTTTTCATCTGGGATTCGTTTGGTTTTTAAAGACATTAATACAAATTTATACATGATAGGCGGACCTACAACGGCAGTAATTGTATTCGACAAATCTAAATCCAAGCCAGGAATTAATGTAGTAATAACTCCTGTATTTCCCTTCCATTCCGGTGTACCTTGGTCAACAGTTACATGATATTCTATATCTTTACTCTTTTCCCATTGTTTCAATTCGTCAGGATAAAGGAATTCATCGGGGGTTTTTGCTCCATATAAAATAATTAATCTGCCGTAGTCTTTACGATTATCAATAACATAATTAATTAATGATCTTAACGGCACAATGCCGATGCCGCCTCCGATAATTAAAACATCTTTCCCTTTATAACTTTCAACATCGAATCCTTTTCCATATGGTCCACGAATGCCAATCGTTGAGCCAACTTTTAAATTATGAAAAATCTTAGTTAACATACCAACTTCTCTAACACAGAGTTCAAAACCACCTTTTTTAGTGGGAGATGAAGTAACAGATATCGGCGCTTCTCCAGCGCCGAATAGTGAAACCTGTACGAATTGCCCCGGCTGATGCCCTAATGAACGACCTCCGGGAAGTTTGATTTCAAACCATTTTTCCTTCTCAGTAAAACGCTTAATAGCTGTTATTTCTGAAATATCGGGAGAATATAATTCCTGCGTTTTTATATCAGATATTGCGATAGACATTATAACCCCTCCAGATTAAGTCCGGATTGTTCTACCGGACGATTTAAATATTTTTGTTCATATTCATCGCATAACTTATTGACAATCTCAACTATACTGATACCGGCTGTACAGTACGCTGTACAACGCCCGCACCCCACACACCATGGCTCACCGGTAAGATAAGTAATATACCTGAATTTTCGGAATATCCGATGTCTTTGACGGTCAGCGAGTGATTTTCTAAAGTTTTCTCCTCCAGCCACGGCTGCAAAACCGTTCAACATACATCCATCCCAAGACCTATCACGTGTGCCATTCTGCAATGATAAATCCATATTATCCTCAACGTCAAAACAATAACAGGTGGGACATACCAAATTACAAGTTCCACACCCAACACACCTTTTGGCTACTTCTTCCCAAACCGCGGCATTCCAAGATTGTTCAAATACTTCAGGCAAACGATTATAATTATATTTCAATCTATTTTGGAATTGTATATCGCTTGACGAAATATCCAATGCATCATTTAACCCATTAAATCCTTTTATAAGTTTTTCACCCTTTTCCGTAATTATTTTTACTGTATAACCAACATCATTTTTCTCAAGATATATATCAAATCCATCTGTATCATGTACCGGAATCCCGACCGATTGACTAAAGTGGTATTCATCAGGTATAAATGAAACACCGATAAAATAACTTTTTCGCCGGCGTAATAAATAATTTTCTTCTGGATTACCTTCAGTAAAATTATAATCTAATTTCAATACTGCTTTCATGTCATAACTATGTACACCAAGAAATATTTTTTTCTCCTTTTCAATTACTCCTTTTTGGTAACTATTATTTGTCTTGGAATATGACAATAACTGTTCCCGTGGAGGTAAAAAATATTTTTTTACTGAATTCAGTGTACGATTATACTCAAGTATAACTGAGTCAGACTCTACAACTTTTGCAAAACTGAATGATGCATCACCCTTTTTATGAGGCGCATATACGGTTCCTTGCTCTTTTAAATGATCTATGAAAGATGATAACTGTTGTTTATTAAGTTGATATTTTTTCATGACTTATCTTCAATAATTATTCCTAAATATTTTTATGTTTTGCTGTTTTAAATTAACTATTATTATCAAATAAATATTTTAAATACGACTTCAATGTCCGAATATACTCATTAAAATAAACTCACAACAATTATTATCAATTATTTTTAATTGCGTAAATATCTATTGCTTTTAATATGTACGCATTATTAGCTTCAATACGATATTCGTACAATAATACGTATTATGTAATATATTATAGATAATGAATAAAGTAAAAACAACTAACATAGAATCGCCAAAATTCAAAGTTATCGTCGAAACTGCAACGGAATTATTCGAAAAATACGGTGTAAAACGGGTAACGGTAGAAGAAATTTGTTTAACCGCTCGAGTCAGTAAAATGACTTTCTACAATTATTTCAAGAATAAAATTGAATTAGCGGAATACATAATTTTCTCCATACTTGAGACTGGTCAAAGTGAATTTAATTTAATCATTGAGCAGGAATCCTCATTTAGAGAGAAGATGAATCAATTTATAAATTTTAAAATGGAATATGCTAAACGTTTCAGCAAAGAATTCCTTATTGATTTTATGAATCTATCTCCAAATATTCAAAATCGAATGGTAGAATTTTCTGAAAAGAATCAATTATTATTCATTCAATTAATTGAAGAAGCACAAAAAATGGGCGAAGTGCGTAAGGACGTCAGTATAAATTTTATCAATTTTATGTTCAATAATTTTATGGAACTGCGTGAAGACGAAAGATTCTTACATCTTTTTGGAAATGTGGGAAATATTACCTCCGATATGTTAAACTTTTTCTTTTATGGGATCATGGGAAAAAAGTAATGAAATTAATAAATAAAATAAAATTAGTTGTATTCATTACTTTTTTCTCTACCATTTGTTCGGCAGATTGGCAAGGTCAGTTTTCAACAATTGGCGATATTCGGAAAACCGATGACGGCTATATATCGCAAATTGGTTTGCGGTATATACCTACATGGTCATTAACAGTTCCTTGGCCAACCGCATTATTCGATACAGAAATATCTTTTGATATTAATACATTATATGTTCAACAACATTATGGCAATAGGGATATTAATTTTGAATTCAATCCATATCGTTTTTGGTTTCGGCGAAGCACAGATAAACTCGAATTGCGTGCAGGATTACAAAAAATTACTTTTGGCACAGCAAAATTATTTAGACCACTTATGTGGTTTGACAAACTTGATCCGCGTGATCCTCTACAACTTACTGAAGGCGTTTGGGGATTCCGGGCAAGACGCTTTTTTACTAACAATTCTAATGCATGGTTTTGGGGAATGTTAGGGAATAGTGAGCCAAAAGGTTGGGAAATAATTCCAACAAAAAATAATAATATGGAATTTGGCGGAAGATTTCAATTACCAGTTTGGCGTGGTGAAATTGCGTTTTCAGGTCATAATCGCATAATAAGCAGAAATGATTTACCATCATCTTTAGAAATAAACACAATGCCAAAAGCCACACCGGAAGTACGCGGTGCAATTGATGGGTATTTCGACATCGGAGTTGGACTATGGTTCGAGTCATCTGTAGTGCGAGCAAACTATGGTTCAGATTTCCCCAATTGGCAATCAATGTTAACTGTCGGTACAGACTATACTTTTGGCATTGGAAATGGCGTGACGGTAACCGGCGAACATTTCATTATGAATCAAGCGGATAAACCGCTAAAAATATCAGGAGCAACACAGTTATCGGGACTAATGGCAATGTATCCAATCGGTTTATTTGATAGCATTTCAGGAATATTATTTTACAATTGGGATGCTGAACTAGCATATTTCTTTTTCAGCTGGCAACGTACGTATAACAACTGGACAATCAATTTCAATACTTTTTTTGGCTCCAATTCTGATTCTTCATTCAGTTTTGGGCAATCATTTTCAGATTTCAGCAGCAATGGAATCCAATTAATGCTAACTTTTAATCATTGACAATAAAGGAAACAAACATGAGTTCTACATTAATCAAAATCACTGATCTTGTAAAGACTTTTCCAATCGGAAAAGGTGAGTTTACTGCATTAAATAAAATCAATTTATCTTTTAATAAAGGTGAATTTACCGGACTTGTTGGCCCTAGCGGCTCCGGAAAAACAACATTACTTAATATTATGGGGTCTCTCGATGTACCCACCAAAGGAACTGCCTCTGTATTGGGTAAATCTGTCAGTGATTTATCAAAAAAAGAAGCTGCTGATTTACGTAACAACCATGTAGGTTTCATATTTCAAACATATAATCTACTACCTGTCTATACTGTATATGAAAATGTTGAATTACCACTACTTTTACAAAATATATCGGCGAGTGACCGCAAAAAAGCGATTCTACAATCGTTAGAATGGCTCGGTTTAACCGATAAAATAAAATCGCGACCCGCACAATTATCAGGAGGTGAATGCCAACGCGTTTCCATCGCTCGAGCGATGGTGAAAGAACCGGAAATTGTACTTGCAGACGAACCGACCGCAAATCTTGATGCAAATAATTCACATCATATTTTAAAGACGATGGAACAATTAAATTCCGAACTCAAAACAACTTTTATTTTCGCCACACATGACGAAAAAGTAATTCAATATTTGAAACGGAAAATCAGCTTGGAAGACGGTAAAGTTGTTTCAGATGAACAAATCACCAAATAAGCGAGGCGTATTATGTTAGCATTAAAATTAGCATATCGTAATCTGATGGGTGGCAAATTGCGTACAGTTTTAAATGTTTTAGTCCTTTCGTTTGCTTATGTTGTAATAATATGGCAAAAGGGATTGATAAATGGTTGGGCTGTACAAGCTGAGCGGGATACTCAAAATTGGGAAATCGGAGGCGGACAATATTGGCATGAAAACTACGACCCATATGATCCATTTACAATTGAAGACAGTCATGCTCCTGTTTCTGAATCGGCACAATCTGCTATTAATAAAGGTACATTAACGCCAATTCT
>Ga0190293_1000322_pt1 | contig 16810 bp, 20 predicted proteins | sample 48693001_MG_FD_161671 | JGI IMG/M metagenome (GOLD analysis project Ga0190293, IMG submission 161671) | Hydrothermal vent microbial mat bacterial communities from Southern Trench, Guaymas Basin, Mexico - 4869-30-0-1_MG | ecosystem: Environmental > Aquatic > Marine > Hydrothermal vents >...
CAGAGGCTCATCATTGCAGCTTCGATCATATCATCGTGGAACGGATCTGGTGACAGCTTGACGGCAAAGCCACCATTGACGTCGAGACCAACTACGTCTTGACCAGTTGACTGTCTATCACCACTACCAACCTCATCGGTAGGAGCGGTTCTGGGAGTCCCTGACAGGCTGTCGGAAAGGACACGAGCCGTCCCGATGTTGCCAGCCACGTCAATCTGTCCCATTACAACTTCTTTCTTGTAGGTCGTTCTGACCTGATCTGAACTAGACATTCTATTTTACCCCTTGGCAGTGAATTCTACCAGTATGTTTAATTGATACCAACCATCGACTTCGCCTACGGATATTACATCTGCATCACGGTAGGCTATGCCGTCATGAGAACCACTGAAAATATTAACCGCTTCGTCTGCGAATTGCTCTTGACGAAGTGTGCCTCTTCGAACTGGAGAGTATAGCTGTACACCTACCAGACCTATTATCTCCCGACACTCGCCGAGTCCATTGTACTCGTTGGAGACGAACTGAACAGACAGCCTTGCCCAGTTCTGTTCGTCAGGTGTTTTATATGGCACGTTCTCGAAAGCAACATTGTTATCAGACCAGTTGCTTATGAAACGTCCTTCAATCGCTTCGCGTATAGTTGTGAAATTCATGATCCCAGCTTCAGCTTGGCCATTGTAGCCGCTACCATCACTCCTGGATTGCGGCCTCCATGTCCCTGTTCAATTGGGACTGCATATGGCAGATTGTTTTTAATAGATATATACCTCGGAATCTTCTTGAGTTTTGATGCACTCAACTTCTTGCCCTCCGTTGTATTGACGTATGCTGACATCTCTCCCTTTGTCCCTTTGACTTCCTTCTTTTTCGTTGGTGAGCTGTCTATTCCTACGAGCCAGTTGCCTCGTAGACGCCCAGTGTCTACCGGAGACCTTTGCACCACACCGGATAGAATCCTCAACGCGATCTTGCGAACGTGCTTGATGCCGATGACATCTATCTGTTTTCCAAATTCTGGATCTTTAACCCAGCCCATTATTGCCTCGTGAACAGAACCCACAATGCTTCTGCGGGATCAGTTTCTACCATGTATACGTTCCAGACCTGCCCATTAATTACAACAGAATCTTTTGGTGCAGGAGTTACGATCAAGCCCAAAGAGGGAACTAAGAATTTCCGGTCTCCAGTCTCTGCAATTCCAGAGCCGAGTTCTGAATCTGTCAGAACGTCTTCGACTATTTTAATCGTGTGGTCAACATTCGTGACCGTTGACGCGCCACCCGCCACATACGAGACAGTATGCTGCCGTAGGATGCCATCAACAACCACATCTCCCATAGCCTCGAATACATCTACTGGAACCTGCTTGAACTCGTCCCTCAAACCCATTTCAATTTCTCACCAGCTTTCGAATACCAGCAGTCTGCGAGAAAGAGCACTCGCCTGACAGAAGCATCTTGACATCACCTTGATAGTCAACATCACCTCCACCACCACCTTCAAAGAACTCGGTCTCTTGCTCAACCGAACCCGCTTTCTGTTTCTTACGCTTAACTCCCGTTTCAGTCGAGCCTCCTCCACCAGAGCCTAACAGTGTCTCGTCAAGGTAGTCTTCGCCGAGCAATGCGTTCGCATACTTGATGTTCTCGGATGGAACTGTGGGATCGAGATTGGCGCAGACGAGGTTAGAGTCTATCCATATGCGACCCCAGAACAATGCCTGATCCTTCTCGGCACTCGTTGCTGCTTGCCATATAACTGAATCTGAGAGGAATGCGTCTGCCTCTGCTATCGTGCAATACGCTTCTTGCAATGCCATTACTCTTCTCCCCACACATGAACACCCTCATCTTCAACGTCACCAGACGCTGCCGCTATCTCATCCAAGTTGGCATGAACTTCGAAGTCGAAGATATCAGTACTCCACCGGAAGCCTCCCGTCATGTGTACCCTCCCCTGCATCTTCCAATCTCCGACTTGATCCAAATCGCCTTCTATGATATTGTACTCCATCTTTCCATCGGAGCCGTCACTCGTCAGCTCAGCGGTCTTTGTGACTACCGAGCCATCATCCTTCTGAAACATGATCTCCAAATTGGTAGCACTGGATATGTCAACAATGTAGCTCTCTCCGAGCGAGTTGACACCGTACACAGTACCTTCGAACGTAGTGCCTATGTCGCCTACGTGTATCTCATTTGCAGCCATTAAAGGTCTCCAAGTCTATTTGCTGATAATCTGTGATGTGCATCTCGGCAGACTCATTTTGCTTGATGCTATAATCTACCATGCTGTATGGTGTTGTGTTCATTCTTTCACTGTGCTCCTGATCAATGAATAACGGAGCCTTCGTGTTGTTCGTTATACTCGGTGGAGCGAATAATTGCCAGCCAAGATTCACGTTGAAGCACCAGCGATCAGCAAGGAGAACCTCAGCAGAATACTTCATGAGTATAGGGAAGCCTCTGAACTGATAGTTGCCACCCTCTGCATGAAGCTTGTAACTCCTGTACATATCTGCTTCGCCACCATCCACAACAAACTCACCGCTATCCATTGGCATTCTTTTGTTGTGTAGAAGGCCAGTGTCATTGTACGAGACACTGAACTCGCCACTACCCATAGGGATTTTATAGTTGCGTAGTGCATTGATAGGATATAGATTGACGGTATACTGGCCTCCCTCAAGCCTCATTTTCAAAAGCTTACCGAACCCGAGGTCTTCACCCACCAATGGAAACTGACCGCTACCCATGCCCATATATGAGAGCTGTTTCGCGAGTCCTACAACTCCTCCCACGAAGAGGTATTGACCACCCTCCGCAATCATAGTCTTGCGTCTCGCGTATGTCAGGTCTCCGCCATTGAATGCGAATGACCCAGACTCACAGACCATGTTCTTCCTGCGCTTGTGGCCGAGGTCTCCACCTACCACATTGAATGCACCTGATTCACAAGACAGGTGGAGGTTCTTACGAAGTAGTGATACGTCTCCTCCGATATAAGGGAAGCTTGCGCCCAGTGCTATTACCTCGTATTGACCCTCCTCCGAATATGCGAGGATGACTGGCTGGCCCTGAACAATAAATGATCCAGACTCCATAGCCATTGCATAGGATCGCGAGAACGACAGCTCACCGCCATTCACATCGTAGCTTCCGTCTTCAAATTTCTCCACAAAGGTTTTTCTGAAAGCTACGTCTCCACCATTGAGTCCATAGATTCCCGAGGCGAGTGTCTCACGTCTGCTGGCAACGAGGTCTGCATCTCCTCCATTCACATTGTAATCACCCGAGATAGCGATTATCTTGCGAGTGTGCGTGAAGTCAATATCTCCACCTACGAACGGGTAGTTGGTAGCCTCACTCTGCATCTTAAAGTTACGCATCAAATTGGCAGAGCCACCATTGAAAGCGAACGACGAGCTGCCCATCTGCATAGATGGCTTCCTCGTCATATCAATGTCTTGACCATTGAAAGCAAAGTTGGTAGACTCCATAGGCACTGGTATGCCTTTACGCATTATAATATCTTGGCCTAGGTATGCATAGTCTCCGCTACCCATCTTCTCGACTGAATCTTTCTTCTGTTCTGCCGTGTGTCCATCCATATTGAACGAGCCGCTTTCGCAATTCATCGTATAGACTTTGACGTTAGCTTTGACATTGATACCTGCAAGGAACAGGTACTCGTCCATTGAGGTTCCGTCAAAATAGATGATTCCCAACTCGACATAGTCTCCCCAAGTATACGAGACGTCCAGCTGAGTTTCGTCAAGTGCCATACACATCTCAAACTCGATGCTTGTGTTGCCTTCAATCGTGACCTCGGCAGACACTGACCCAGCGTCATAAAGCTGACCAGCAGTGAATCCTCCTGACGAGATTTGTTGTGTTGTTGCTGGTGCGCCAGTAATAAATGTTGAGTCGAAGAACATGAGTGGCACGTCTACCTGTGCTGGGATTGACCATGCTCCACCATTGACACGCTGGATGATCGAGAATTCAGACTTCCTTGCTGTCTCACCATTGACTTCATAAATAGCGAAACGAACACGACACTTACGAGCGTCCAATGCGCCAGCGGGATCGAGCAATGTAGACTTGTCCGTGTCTATGTTGTCAGACCACGAGGCCCCAGCCTCATCACCGTCATCATTGCGAAATCTGAAATGCTCTTGTCGTAGATATGGGTCTAGCATTTGACCCTCGGGAAATCAGGATCGTCATGCACAGCCCTCATGATGCGCTTGTAGATATGCGTGTTAATGTTGACTCCGAAGAACACGGTCTTGATTCCCTTCTCCATGAGGTACATATCGCACCCGTGTCTGTCACCGCAGCACCATTCATCTTCCGGCATAAGCCAGTAGAAGTCAGCACCGCAGAGGGTTCTTCTGAACCCGTCTACGATCTGATTGATTGCGATTATCCCAGTCTTAGGCAAGTCGTCTCTCGAACCATTCCATGAAGAATGATCGAAGTAGTAGACCCTGGACTTGCCATATATAGACATGAGATCAGCCGATTGTCAGAGTACCGTTGCCAGTACCATCATCGAAGTCCGCGAGGAATTGCTCGAGGTCTTGCAATGTAACAGCTGCTCCGGCGTATTCCCAGAAACCGATCAGAGGCTGTCCTGCGCTACTGGAATTGTACAATACTGCCCACTTGAAAGGGCCGATTGTACCACCACCAGCTGTGAATAGGGCGTCAGCGTTGACGAGTTTAGCAACTCCCGCAGCGTCAGTGTCGTCATATCGTGTGACAGCCACCTGTTCTCCGCCAGCAGAGTATCCATTACCAGCAGCAACTTCGGTGATGTCCGTGAAGACGGAGTTGCCAGCAACTGGCTGAATGTTCGTGAGCATCACTTTGAAGATGTGCGTGTTGAAGTCATGCTTGGCAGAACCGATGTCTGACGTGAATGAGTCGAATTTCTCGTAAAGTGCCATTATTGAATCCTCTTTATAAACCTAATATAAAAACCAAAAGATTGACCAAGCAAGAACCCACGCGAGACAGAAGACTCGTATAGTCATGCGATGATTTCGGCTATGCCTTGATAAGCTATGCGTCTCTTATCGTAGCTATCCGTGTGTCTGTTTATGATCCGAGTTATCTGATCAATGTGTGTGCATTCGTGACAGCCGTTCAAGAACCAGAATGCCATTGCCGAGACCAGACCATACTCGACTGTTGTTATATCCTCTTCTAACTCCTCGGCTGTGTGCTGAATGGGGAGTGACTGGCCTATCTGTTCATAGTTGGCGCGTCCAGTAAGTTGAAAAAAGCCGCCACCCCGAAAACGATAGCCGTCCCCAGAATTGATACCAGAATTACCAATACGATCAGCATAGGCATGATTTCCAATATCCACTTGATTCGCTTTGTGTCCACCACATCTACCGTGTTTTCTTGCAAGGTCTGGATTGCGTCTGTAATAGCCAAAGGTTTTCATCAGACTATCGCAGGAGTAGTTCAGGTTCTCGCGGACTGATTTTAATTCCGATCCAACCTCGGCCAATACTTGCGCTAAAAAAGCATTCTGCTGGAACGGTGTAGTCAATCCATACTCGGACTCATGAAGATTGAAGACCGTAATGAAGGCCTGTATATCGTCAGGTGTGGCACTCGTGAAAATGAGTTCCAGCTTGTCTACATTCATTTCCCACCATCCCATCTATCGAGCCAATGGAGACCTACTTTAGCAGCCCAGCATAGGGCGAACACAACAGGCATATTCACCGCGAGAAAGAAGACTACCACATTCATGTCTGCATTCATTACCAAGCCACCCACACACCGAGTGCGATAACAGCACAGGCGGCTACCGCTCCCATCAGCATCTTGCAAAGTATACAGACTACATCCGTCATACAGCCACGCTCACTCACTTCTTGCATTCTCGATGTCCTCCGCATGTCCCTCTTCGACTTCACGCCGCCCCTTTCTATCCGATTGCCTTGCGATTGCTTGTGCCAGTATCCGGTTCTGTTCCTGCAAGCGTCTGTTCTCTTCTGCTCGATTCTGTTCCACAGCCATAAAGAACGCTGACATGCTGTCTTTGGAAGCGACTTGTTCCAGATAATTTGTGACTTCCAGCAGAGCAATTGCTCCCAGAATGATTATCGAGGCAGCGAGAATCCATCCCTTCTCTGCAGGAGCCATGTTCCTAATGGCGCTATTCCCCATCTCGGAAGCAGCTTCGATGTATGATGAGCCATGCGTCTTCTCATCTGGTATTGGGATGCTTCGATGTCCGTTCTCATCTGTCACTTTGGGATAACCGTGTCAGCATTCCCGTCTCCATCGAAGTCGATGTTGATCGAGTCAGCGTCCTCAGTTACATGAGGCGGACTACTCGCAGATCCAGCCAGCGTTGTATCCGGTAGGCCATCATGGTCGAGGTCAAGAACTCCGCCACCTCCGCCTCCACCATCATTCCGGTATAGCACAACATTGTCCCAGTTGTATGTGGCATTAGTTCCGATGATAGATATGCTCGTATGCAGGTTAGACGCTATGAATACCTCCTTGTAGCTTCCATTTGCAGCCGCTATCACAACCTCTTGGCCTCCAACCTTAATGGCCGGAGTGCCTCCCGAAAGATCAGTCAGATCAAATCTTAACGTATACTCAACACCAGTTTCCAATGGCTCCGTCAGTGTAGACTGGAATGCAACTGCTCCTACCGCGAACTTCTCGCAGCGGTTGTTCGCTACCCTGAAATATCCAGCGTTGTATGTCCAGCCCTCGTCGGAGTTCTCGTCGAAGTGACCGTTGAAAACAATGCTATCCACTACCAGCGGCTCAACATCTGTAAAATAGAATGGGATCTCATTGCCAATCTCGCTCGTTAAATATGCGGCGAGTCCAGGATAGTTTGCTCCATATGAGTAGCTGGGCACCTGCTCTGCCAGTTGTATTGGCTGACCATCACCGAAGTTAAGGAACCCTATTGAAGGAGGTTGCTCCAGCAAATCTTTTCTGGTAATTCCAAGATCGACTCGGATAAAATTTTCTCCGAACGAAGCCACTTGATAGATGACCTCGCCGCCGAGAGTATCAGGAGAGATTATGCCGCCAAAGTTGAACCCTGCATTGCCAGCACCTCTGTCCGCAGGAATCATTGTGAAATGAGTTCTAGCTTTTTGAGGAGTTGGGATAAGGGTCAAATCTTCAATGACTACCCTTGACACGTTCGTGTTATTCAAAACAATCAGGCTACATAGGTCATTCTCTGTTCCTGACGTTGCCACTTCATCGAATGCTCCAACACCATTGATACTAAACCAATCAGGCGAACCCTGTCCCAGTCTCACCACAATGCGTCCGCCAGTTCCGTCAAAGGCAGTTACATTCCCAGTAAGTCTATACTCCCTTCTCGGCTCAATCGGTTTGAGGCTGAGGGCTGGATATAGATTGACTGAGGTATTGAACTCGTAGGAATTGTGGTTGAGTCTGACCCATCCATCACCAAGATCAACATCGAAGACTTCCAATGGAGCGATACCACGCTGCATGCGCTTCTGACGAGCTCTCCATAGGGCGTGAGCAAGTCTCTCCTTGTATGCGGGAGAGCCTTGCCATGCGTGTCTGAGTGGCTGTATGTTGAGAGACATTAGGCTGTCATCGTCAAGTCGACTGCGGAGCCTCTTGCAACAATGGCGTCAGCAACTGGGGATTGTGAGGCAACAGGCTCGGTAGTACCAGTCACAGTACCTTTCGTCAGCTGTACGCTGTGAATGGCATCTAACGCTTTCGCGAGATCCATGCCTACCACATCTGGAACTTCGATGACGAGGTTGAGTAGAATGAAAGCCCACATCACCTTGGACTTGTCGTGTTGACCTCCTGGGCCAATGCCAAGCTGACGCTTCATGTGTGCTGTGATACCACGATGGCCTTTCTGCAAAACACCAGCATCCACTTCAATAGACGCTGGCAGGTCGCTCTCAATTATGAGAAGATTACCTTTTAAGGTGGCATCTGTAACGAGTGCCATACATTACCCCTCTCGAATGTTCTTTTGAATCCTGCGTTGGGAGACGAGCATCTCGGCAAGAGAAGGCTCAGCTGAAGGTGAGGTTTCCACCTCTTCAACCTCGACTACTTCTTCCGGCTCGTCCGCTTTTGTATCTGGGAAATCATCTGACATTGTATTAGTCTCGTGTGGTGGAAGGTGCCATCCTTGGCAGGGCTTATTAACTGATTCGATCAGCCGTTGGTTTGCAGAAATGCCAGACCGACATTCTTGCGTTCAACAAAGACACGATCCCACTGGTCTGCTGCGGCGAGTTCTGCATAGGTCGCAGTGATGTCTGCGATGCCAGCATCTGCATACGCGAAGCCGTAAGGGTGGATGATCTCCGTAGCACGAGAGTGCAGGATGTCCTGACCACCACCGTTGCCGGAGGTCGCATCACGCTCGGTCTCAGAAGGCTTCAGCGGAGTGCCTTGACCATACGCTACCGCACCCATAGCGAACAGGATGGTAGTGTAGACGAAGCCTGAAGTACCGCCAGCTACTGGTACAAGAGAGTCGTCAACAATAACGACCTTGCCCAGATAGGTTGGGATGTTGACTTCACCACGAGCGTTCGGGATGAAGTCGATCAGGTTCTGCTTTTGCAGGTTAGTGAATGGTACAGAGTGCATACCAATAGCCGTCAGGTACTGCGAGTGGTCTCCCATAGTTCCGCCAGCGTCAATGACTGCTTCAGCGGAGATGAGATTCACACCAGTAGCTGCGTCACCGTCAGCAATGGAGATGTTTACAACCATGTCGCCAGCATCGTTAGCGATGTTGTCGAGCATTACACCTCGGCAGGTGTTGATCAGACGCTTCTCGTTGTTGACCGCCCAGAACTTGCCAACACGATCAGTGATAGCCATGAGAGGATCGGAGAGGCCCAGTTCTCGCGCCAGATCCATCGTGCTCCAGGACTCATGCATATGAGCGGTAGCATAAATCTGCTTTCCGGAGGTGATTTTCTTGGGAGCGGACTTGTCAGCTGGATCGTCATTGACGTAGTTCGGTTCGTCATTGGCGAGGCCGTGGAAGAATGGCAGGTCTCCAATATGACCAGCACCAGACGCCATAGCGTTAATGCGTTGATCCAGCTGCATAATGCCAGACTGGACAAAACGGTTCAGCTCAACTGCGGCTTCTTGAACGGCGGCGTCAAAGATCGTAGGATCATAAACGTCAGCGAGCGTTGCAGCAACTGCTGAAGTGGTAGGTGTGTAACTCGGGATAGTTCCAAACATTGTAAGGCTCCGGTGTAGTCCTGCCGGAGATAAGAAGCCGAGCGAGGACAAAAGATTAGATTCATCAATTGCCCCGCTCGGCCTTGCTTTGCGGAGGTGTCCCCTTGGGACTTCGATATTCAATGCCCTTCAAAGACCTCGGCCTCACCTCGGTCTCCTATCGCACTGATATCTGGTTGGCTGACACACACAATTGATGCACCCCTCAGGTACACGAACCGGATCAGTAACCGTTCTCGCGATCATACCATGATTAATGGCCGCATGTATAATTGAACTTTTTTATGTGGCCATTAACCATGTTTATCTACGCTGAGCCCTGCGCAGGCTGCTGTGCAGGTGGTGCTTGTTGCGCGAGAACCTGCGCTCGTGCAGCCATCTGCTCCGCAAGCTTAGGATCAGACCTCCGCATTTTAGCCTGATTCGTCAGGTTATATGCCGGAGTACCCTTGACAAAAGGATTTACCACACCACCTCCTCCAGAAGTACCCTGACTCCCGCCACCACCTCCACTGTTGTCAGCTGAGAATGCGACTCCAAAGCTTTCGTCTGCCTTGAACACGTTGACGAGCTCCTCGATTGACATCATTTCGCCAGCCTTAGATTTCGAGAACCTGTTCTCGCCGTTCGAGTCAACAACAACAGTAGAGTATGCACCATCATTCTCGACCATCTTCAGCTGGGCCTTGACGTGCGGCATTAACAGCGCAGCATTGCCTCCAGCCTTACCGATGAACTTCATAGCGGCATTGTCAATCAATTGCTCAGCCAGTGCTTTCTCGACATTAGTGAAACGAGTCTGCGAGCTGTCCATCTCCTCCTGATGCTTCTTCACCAGCTCGATCTTGAGCTCCTCCCACCGCTCCTCGGCCTTCATTTTGGCTGTTTTCTTCTCCTGATGCTCGCCGAGCAATGTTGTCCACAGCTCCTCATCGAAGCCGTCTGGCATCTTGCTACTATCCTTCAACGTGCGAATCTGCTTCAACAGATCCGTGTTCTTCGTTTTCAGACTCGTATCCGCTCCTGAAACCGCGCTCGAGATCAGATCATTGATCGACCCCTTTACATCCAGCCCTTCTTTTCCTTCGGCGATTGCCGCTAACAGTTCTTCTATTGTCATAATAAGCCCTCGTGTGATTAAAGAATAATATACGTCTGCTCACACAGACGAGACGTATACCTAGTAAACCTTGGATGGATCTGGTGTGAAGTCCCTCATCCTAAACTTGCCCAGCAACTCATATTCGAGTGCCATAGTGTCCAGTGCAAAGGTAATGTCTGACGGCCTCCCTATATACTTGCCATCCTCCTTCATGAGTGCTGGCGTCCCACCAGTTGCTGCCGTCTGATTCAACAGTTCGAGCTGTACGTCTCGTGGAACTAGCTTGAACTTAACGGAGCCAGTCTTCTGATAATCGTCAGACAAGATCCTGATCTCGCCCTTTACAAGTTTGATTACTACCATGTGCCGCCTCTTCTCACGTTTTCAATGACGCTCAAAATGAGTTTGAAGTGTTCTGGATCTTGCAAAGCAAACTGAACCATTGCGTCAACAGAGGTGAATTTCTCAATCCCCATTGATATGACCTCCGATATAAAATTGTTATTATACACAGAATCACCACTACCAGACAGCTTCCTCCACTCCGTCCCGTTGTATCGCTTGCCTACATACTCGGTTATAAACTTATCCTCATATGCTATCTCCCATTTCTTGTAATTGCCTCCGGTCAGTTTCTTCATTGAAACAGTTTTACCAGTTGTAGACCTCCTCTTGATGAACTCCTGCGCTGCATCACCGAACATCTTATTTTGCACTTCAACAAAGTGACCTATCTCATGCATCATTACACGGATAGTCTTACTGTCTCCCGTGTTGACGAACCCCTGCCAGAGCTGTGCGTAGGCTCTGTCACCATCTGGCCCAGTGTCATACGTCATCTTTTTAAGGGAGGGTGGCAGTTTGTTGTTGAGCAAGCCCTTCATTCGAAGCACACCTTGGTCAGCCGCCTTCACTCCAACAGTGCCGAGGTTTTTACCTATTGTAGTGTCGATCTTAATATTGTGAGTTCCGTTCTTTTGAAGGTTGTCCATGTCCTTAAACAGATACTTCACTGAATTGGCTATGTCCTGATGCGAGTGCTGCATCTCGGCATGTACACCTCGAATCTTATCGTCAACAGCGTTATACTCCTTCTCCAACCTTCTCAACTCTGCAAAATTATCACTTGATTTTGCCACTCGTATCTTCTCGTAGAATGTATTGCTTTCTGCCGTCAGCGCATCCATCTGCTTTTCAAGAGCTATACGTCTATCCACCAGCTTGACCGTGTTGTGTCCTTCGACCTCCTCTAGCAGAGCCTCCTCTGCGCTCGTGTATACTTTACCGGACTTCCCTTGGTAGCTACCCGTCGAGTGCATCGGTTTTGGCTTGCCTAGGATGGTGAGCCTAGCATCTACTGCAGCATCAGTGGCTGTTCTGAATGCTCCTCCTATATGACGTACTCCTGCATCATCATAATACACCGCTACATAATCGTTCTTGCCAGTCTTCGAGTTGACCCTCTTATGAATTCTGACCCTTGTGCCGCTCGACATATCGACTGAATCTGGCTTGAACCCTAGATGGATCTCGTCATATGTGAAGTCCCTCATCTTGGACAGTGATGGAGCACCACTCTTTGTGGGAGTCGCTTTCTTTACGGGAGCCTTCTTCGTTTTCCCAGCTAACCATTTCTCGAGTACTGCATCTCGCGCTTCTATTTTCGATCCGTACCTACCAATGACCTTGCCATGCAGCTTAGCTGTATACCTCGTCAATCCAGTTATAGGATCGAACTGACCGAACACTCCACCCAGACGCTTCCCTGTATCGGGGTTCATCACTGGCTCAATCAACTTCATCTTCGTACTGGTAGGCTTTGGCTTGGGCTGTGGTTTTGGTTTGATCTTCTTCAACAGAGCCAGACGAGCTGATTCCCTCGAAGACCAGTACATGCCCTCCGGTGTGCCATCCGTCTTAATAGCCTTATACTTGTAACTGCCATCCTCGAACTTGACTCTGTGCGTATGTCCTACCTTGTTGCCATCCACGTCGAGCACGTCTACATCTACTGGCGTGGTCTTGTCTGGCTTGATGATAGGCTTCGGCTTTGGCTGAATCAGCTTGGTCTTGCCAGTCACTGCCGCAGCCGCATCGTCCATCGAGTCGAACCAGCCGAGTTCCTTACCATGCTTCTTTGCATAGAACCTGCCGCCTACCTCCCATACTCCACCGAACCTTTTGCCAGCGTCATTCTTGAATGTCCGAGTTACCTTTATACCCTTGGTTGAGAATGAGTTTGCCGAGACAGGTGCCTCAGCCAATGCACTCCTGATCATGTTCGACTGCTTGACTACCTTCTTCGTGTTCGATAATGACTTGATTCCTGATTGCCTTCCATCCTTCGTTGTATATTTGATGTTGCCAAGCTTACCCTGCTTCCACGCTTTATATCGCTTGTCTGACTTGAAATAATCACGCACGAAGTCTGGGTTCTTCTTATCCTGTTGCTTCAACCAATCATTGAACTTCGTACCAGCCTTGGCAGTCTGTCCTCTCTCTAACTTGTCTGATCCCTTTCGTGGCTTTCTAACCTTACCTGTTCTCGTGGTTCTATCACCTTTTTCATACCCCTCTCCTGCTCCAACTGATGGGCGTTCCGCATCAAGAACTTCTCCTCGCGTTTCTTTTGGGACATACGTTGAGCGACAGTTCCAGTGCTGTGGGATTTCAGGCTGAGACGGATCTTCTGCGGCATACGTTCTACCATCCAACGAGCCGCATACCTCAGTCGTTCTAATGTCGAGTGTAGCAGTGTATTCCACCCAGGGAAAGATGTCTGAATTTTCATGGTAGGTCTTCATCCTCGCTGTTTGTGCATATGTCTGAAGCCCTGTCCTGACCTCACTCTGCACGTTTCGTCTCGCCAGATCGAATGATTTATCAATCCTCTGATGTGCTCGATCTAGCACTTTAAGTTTGCTCTGTGCGCTCCTCTGGGAGAACCCCTTTCCATACGCCTCACGCAGAACCTTGTTAATCTCAGTGTGGTGTTTGGCAGGCACCTGCCTCAGTGGACTGTTTGCCACATACTTGATATTGCCTTTCTTCCCCATCCATATAGCCGGAGGGTTAGACACTATTGATGCATAGACCATAGCGGCTGTAGGTGAAGTTACGAGGCCCGCAGTTGACGCTTGCAGTTGCCTCGTACTCCACTCTAACTCTGATCCTATCAGATCCCTGCCTGACTTCACGAACTGCGACTCCAATGAGTCATACGTCTCGCGAAGTGATACCGTAATTTCCTTGAACTTAGCAGCACTCAATCTACGAGCACTGTCACTCGTCTTCGTAGATTGTAATATCCGGAGCACTTTGTTTCGTTCTACTTCTAGCTCACGGATCAGCTTCGCCTCAACCGTGTTCTTATAACGGTCGAGATGAACCTGCCTCCATACTGCGTCATCTTTACGGTTCATGACTTACTCGGCTGGAGGTACCTGCGCTGGTGGTACTTCCTCTGGTGGCGTCAGTGGCTCGCCTCCTTCATCGAAGCCTTCCGTATTGATCTCCGGCACCTCATCCTCAATGCGGTCTGCTTCATCCTCCGCTGAATCGCCTTCTTGCAACATTCCTGCGCGCTCAAAGTTATCGAGCATAGTCTCCTGCGACAAGGCTCCCATCTTCCATAGCTCGCCGAGAACCTTTTGTTGAGCTGGATCGTAGGTCAGCTTCTTCAAGCCATCCTCCATCTCCGCCTCTTCGTTCTCGTCTGTCAGTATCTCGCCTTTCTGGAAGTTGTTGGTCAGCGTCTTGTAGGTGATTGCACCATCTTGCCATGATTTCACCAGAGCGAGAATCATAGCTGGGTCAAGGGATGCTGGGAGGAAGTCCTTGTTTATCGAGACACTGGACTCACCGTTGCTAGTCCATTCTGATGTCACATTGATAAGGAAGTTGAAGTCGTTGTCCAGCACATCCACAATAGAAGCCAAGTCACTGGTCTCGCTGATGGACTTGATCTTGGAAGCCGTAGCAGTGTTCTCCGAAAGTTCAGAGATGAGCATTCTAGCTCCTAACATTGCCATCTGCTCCTCCATGCTTTTCAACTCATCCATGATAGACGTGATACCTGCACCTGAATACTCCAACATGCCTACCTTGGCATTGTCCTGCTCGATCAACCATAGCTTCTGTGGGCCAATTGACGAGGGAGCATTCGGATCTTCTGGATCTACACCTGTGACGTATGGAGTCGGCAGTGCTACGAAGTGAAGTGCATGAGCATGGTCAGCCTTCGTCCTGTAATGGGACAGATTCAGATTCACGAGATCCAGTAAGGGTGGGGAGACAGCATCCAGCGTAGTAGATTCGGTCTGATGAATAGAGAACGGTATCTCTTTCATCGCAGAGCCTGACAACGTAGGAATGAAAGTGTCAGTCAGAGTATCGTGTCCATTCTTACACGCATAGACCTCCTGCTGGTAGACGCCTGCCTCATTCAGAGACAGTACACGAAAACGCTCTACGACTCCCCATTCAACAGCAAACTCATCCCGCTCCGACAGGTACTCACGAAGTACAACGTAGATCAGCTTCCCGTCTTGATATGACCAGTCCAGAATGTCCTCGGCTTTGAACAGTGCCCAGTATGGTCTCGCCCCAGCAGCGTCTGCCTTTGTTGCTCCTTCCTTGACCTTGGAATACTCAACTAACGTACCTGAGCGGCCTACTGTCAGCACCTCATTCAGAACGTCTTTGACATATCCATCTATCGAGGTGCCTGACCTATCAATGTTCTTGATGGTATCCTCGAAAGCATCATTAGCTTCAATGATGGAAGGCGAGCGCATGACCACGCCAGAGTAGCCTGTAACGGTCTTGGCCATAGCGTTGAATAGGCGAGCGCGCAGTTTATATGCTTCATAGTCCTCGTCAGTCTGGTCGCCCAGCTTTGGTAGGTATACTACTCCTGCAGCATGTACAGCATCTTGACCAGAGCGGACATCTCTACACCGCTTCCACTGTGCCGCTCGCTCCATATATGACTGGTGAAACGTAGTTGAAATACTCATTCTTCTTCATCCTCTTCCACGGTTTGCATTATGAGCCAGAACAACATGGCCTCGTCTGAATCGAATCTGAGCTCCGTCTGTATCTCGGCGTCTCCGATCCTCTTGTGTGTGATTATACTGCTCACTAAAATCCTCCAATGCTTCTTTGTCTCAAATTTGGTTTAACGACTGGATACAGATAGTTGACCATATACCCAGAGCCGTCTACCCTGTTATCGTAGTTGCCATCCTTCAACGGCTGGCCTGTTGTTATGTTGTATGGCTGTTGTTCCAGCGAATCAGCATACACAGGACAGCGTCTCGTATTGACGTAGTACATACGCTCCTCGAAGCACTTGTTCATTGACGAGACCCTGTCCTTGATAAACGGGTTCTTGGTCTTGGCCTTCACACTAAACCCTCCGGCCTTCAATATCTTGATGTCAGATGTAGAAGCTGATTTGCTCGTAGTTCCGCGTCCACTTGCGTCAGGGTAGATGGTTATATGGTGATCTGGGTAGGACTCGTTGAGAGTATCCACCATGTCAGGAGTATCTCTTAGTCCAAAGAGTTCATCCACTGCATAGAGGATTCCCTTCCTTTTGATATGCACAACTGCACACATATCATTGACGTTGAAATCCATCCCTATGTGGAGAGCCTCCTGTGGCCGAGCTGTGTATCTCGTCTCCAGAGTCTCCCGATCATACGCGTAGTAGACACTGCCAGCCTGTAAGTTGACGAACTCGCCCATCAGGTACGCTTCGATCAGTTGCTCTGGGTATTGGTCTCGCAGATTCTGGATGTAATCTTCCGGCAGGTTAGCCGCGTTTGAGTAGGTAGACATCTGGATCAGAGCGGAGTCCGGTAATTTCTCTTTCTTGAAGAGCTGGTGCGTTGCCTTGAACCCTTCTGGCGTAGTAGTGACGAACAACTGATTCTTGCGTCCTAACGGGTTCTTCTGTCGGAGCCTAGCACTGATCTTGCGAAACACATGTAGAGCCTTGTCCGTTCGCAGTACATCGAACTCGTCAAGGAAGGCGTCTGCCACCTCCCAGCCTATGATCGACTCGGGCTTCTCCATTGTCCTGCAAAAGATTTTACCGAGTCCCTGTATTCGTATAACGTGCTCGGACTTGTTTATTTGATATGGCAAGCCGAGCCTCTCCATAAAGTCCTCGACCTTCGGATACCAGATGTCACGTATCAGAGGATAGGTTGGAGCGAGATATGCTTGATGTAATCCTGGACTCTCCATCATGTTCGACAACATTCTGGTGAGTGCTACCTCTGTCTTACCTGAACCAAAACCTGCCACTGCTGCGACATATTTATTCTGCGAGGTGTAGAACTCACTCTGCGGTAGTGTTAGGTTAATTTCCATCGAATCCTACGACTAGCTGTCAGCCCCGTGGCGCGTCCCGTAATCCGTTCCG
>Ga0190293_1000323_pt1 | contig 16798 bp, 15 predicted proteins | sample 48693001_MG_FD_161671 | JGI IMG/M metagenome (GOLD analysis project Ga0190293, IMG submission 161671) | Hydrothermal vent microbial mat bacterial communities from Southern Trench, Guaymas Basin, Mexico - 4869-30-0-1_MG | ecosystem: Environmental > Aquatic > Marine > Hydrothermal vents >...
AACATAGACGGACGCGAGGGAGAAGGACCAGACAAATCCGTGTTCATGTTCGATCCGGATGGTAGTCTTATCTGGGAGTTTGGCATCTCAGGATATGACTACTACCAGCAGGGGATCTGGGTGGAGGAGCTTCCGGGCGGAGATTTCATTGCCACCGGTACATGCAGACCTTCATCAAGCTCTGACTATGCTCTGTTCCTGGCTAAGCTTGATGCGAACGGTGAGGAGGAATGGGTAAGGATCTACGACATCGCTGAATCCAACGAATACGGTTACTGTGTGGCCCCTCTTCCGGATGGTGGCTTCCTGGTAACCGGGAGGGTTAACGGTTCTGGAGCGTATCTTGGGCAAGCCTGGATTCTGCGAACTGATGCCAATGGTGACACCCTCTGGACGGACATTTGGGGTGAACACACTGTGAATTGGGCCAGAAGAAGTCTTTTTATCAATGACAGTCTGAAGGTTCTAACGTACGGGCGTATTCACCCCGATTCAAGTAGAGGACCTCATATCCTGACATATGATATGAATGGTATCCTCGCCCGAGAAACACTCGTCCAGGAACTAGAAGATGAAAAGGCTCCTGATATGTGCTTCTCAACCGTTGATGACTGTTTCACCCTTATCACCAGTTACCACCCACAGATCGCTCATGTCGACGATCTCGGCAACCTTCTCTGGTCTGGATATCTACCCGGGTACGGGTTCAACTACGGTGTTTCGATCAACGGCACCATGGACGGTGGGTACGTCTACGGAGGATACAATACACCCAATCCAGATCATCCTTGGGAGCAAGTATCAGGGATGATCGTGAAGTACTCATCCAGTGGCGGTGTGCAGTGGGGGGACTATGTCTATGAGGAGGAGTGTGCAGAGATCCACTCTGTCAGGCAACTCTCCCAGGGGGGATACATTGCAGCAGGGATGTCTTGGTCCTTCGAGTTGGGAGCCCGTGGCCTCCTGATACGCTACGCACCTGAAGTCGGCATTGAGGAGGGTAGCACTTTCCCTGCTTCGGTCATCCTGCATAATCTCTCGCCCAATCCCTTCACTTCGAACCTCATCGTGACCTACAGCCTTCCGGAGAGTATGCAGGTCTCGCTATTGGTGTACGATGTCTCAGGTCGGCTTGTTGGAGAACTAGAGAACTCCGTCATGGATGCGGGAGAGCACACAGCAATATGGGATGCTGGAGTGTTGCCTTCAGGCTGCTATGTGATCAGGCTGGTTACAGAGCAGGGAGTTGAGACAAGGAACTGCGTGCTGGTTGAGTGATAATTGTGCTCTGCTGTATCACACTCGGTGGTCAGTCTACCTGAAGCGTTGCTCGTAGATCGGCATCCGCCAGGGGAGGGGATCATGGAGGCTGGTCCTCGCTTCGGAAGCTGTCATCAGGTTGCGCCAGCCCAATACCCGCGGTACGCTGTACTGGCTCATATCGAGCCTGCCTATCCTGAACCAGCCTTCCGGTGAGTCCAGCAGTCTTCCGAAGGATGAAATACTCCCGTCAGCCAGGAAACCCACCGTCACCGCCTGCTGCCCCTGGAAGGAAAGCTCGGAGAGATATTCCTCGGCACCGACCCCTTCAGGGAACCGGCCGCCCGGGTAGCCTATGGCGGAGACCATTCCAGTTCTGAGGCCGAGTCTCCTGTGAAACCTATCGAGAGCTCCGACCACGGCAAGGTGCCAGCGATCCCATGAGATCCTGTCAAGGTGATCGTGTCTCCTGGTGTGATTCCCTACCGAGTAACCCATATCCAGCAGGAGGTTGAGCTTTTCTGCAACAAAAACCTCCTGGCCAAAGGGTACTTTATCCCAGGAGATGAAGAATGTAACTCCTCTTCCGAAGTCCGGATGCTCATCGCAGAAATCCTCCAGAAGTGCAAGTACACAATTTGGGTCCAGTCGTACGTCATCCCCGTCGATGATGTAACTGAAATTGTCCTCCCAGCCATCATCAAATGTCAGGATAAGTGGTCTTCTCCCGGCCGGCACCTGCATCAGACTGTTCTCCAAGTCTTCAGAAGTGATGAGATAGTATCCGGCAGCATCGAGCTGCTCCAGATCTGAAAGAAGCCTATTTGTGGAAACCCCGTAGTATCCGTTGACGGGATCACTGACATGATGATACATGAGAACCGGGATGCCTGTAGTTGTGCCGGAAGGAGTAGGCTCAATCTCCTTTCGCTCCAAGGGAGTAACTGTACTCACATCAGGTACCCACATAATAAGCAGAGCTGCGAGAAGAGCTGTCATTCGGATGGAATAACAGTGAAGCGGTCTAGATCCACTTCTGTGTAGGCATCTACGAAGATACCGACCTGTCCCATTGCAGGCATGGAGGTCCTGACGACCTGGATGAGCTGACCATTCACTCGGAGGTCGATGTAGTTAGCATGAACTTCGGCTGAGACGATTACGCCAGGAAGGCTGAAGGGGAGAAGCCTGCTGGATTCAAAGACATCCAGACCCATGACAGGAAGCCAGAGACCGTTGATGCACTGCTGTACCGTGTACTGTCCCCTTGAATTCACACCGAGAAGAAGAAAATCCTCTGTTGAGAGGGCTCCTACTGCTACCCCGACCACACTATGAGCAGCGGCATCGATGAGGTCGAACTGAGCCTCTACGATACCGTCATCAAGCAGGCCTGATGTGGAGAGCATCACCACGGGAGTAGCAAAGACCGAGTTGTCTATGTGCATGGCTCCGTTGTAGACTTCGTATTGACAGAGTGGTCCGAAAGGTGCAGCCAGAACATTGTCAAAAGTGCAGTTGAGCAGAGTATCCTCAAAATCGGGGATGATCGTCACATCAACCGGAACAGTGATCGCTTCTTCATCGCCTGTGACGGTCGGGGAGGTCGAAGTGGAGAAACCTGCAAAGAATCCTGTAGTGCGGGTCTCCCCGCAGCCGGACACAGCAAGTATCGCCAATAGGAGGATCGCAGCTCCTGCGGATGTGAGTTTTACTCCAGAATGGTCCATTATCAGTCTTCTTTCACTCTATTCATCAGGATCTCATCAATGAAATTTCGGTCAGTGAAAAGTACAGTCGGAAATCTCTTCTGTCCAGTGGCCTCCGTGATCATTCTCATGACTACGCTGATAGCACTCCCCGGATGCGGTTCAGGAGCACCAGAGCCGGGCAGCTCCATTAACACTGAGCCGGATAGCCCTGAGACAGTGACCGCTGCTCCGGTGATCGGCTTCATCCTTATTCCCGCTCCACCGGATACGGTCCGGCTCAGGTGGTTTGGAGAGGGACCTGCGGTGATCGATGAGCTAATGGTCCTGCCGGGGGACAGCGTCTCTCAGGGAGACACCCTCATGACACTTACCGAGAGCCTGCGCCTTGTAGAGCTGGAGCGCCTGGCAATGGAAGTGCAGATCGCACTTGCCGCGCTCCGGGCCATACCGGGGGATTCGCTCCTGCAGATCAGATACGACAGCCTGACAGCCATTTCAGACTCACTTGTAACTCTATCGGTTGTACCGATGCTCTCTCCAGTCACTGGAGAGGTACATCTCATACCCGGGCAGACCGGCGATACGGTGCTTCCGGGGACGATCCTTGTAACTCTCACTTCCGGACCAGGAACTCTTTTCCTTGCTTCCCCTCCTCCAGGCGTAATGATGGACCGCTGGCCCGAAAGTGCCGGGGGGATGACCCTCATTGAGACCGGACCTGAAGGCGCTGTATATTCAGGCGATGGTGGAACGGTCGATGCCGATTTCTCAATGGTTCGATCCGTAAACAGGAATGCACTTTTTGAGGATGATCTCAGAATGCTGATGATATCTCTGGAGGGTGATACTCTTGAGGTCATCCGCGCCGGGACCTCTGGAGCAGATGTAATAGTGATATTGCCATTGATCACTGACGGAACGGAGTTCATTACATGGGGGAACTGAACGTACCTGAAAGACCCCTGACTGGATTCACTTCATCCTATTCCTGGGAACCTCTGGATGAAGCTGTGCTCGATGCATTCGACGTCTGGGAGCAGGAGGGGCGACTGGGATTCCTCGAGCTTCCCGGTGACAGGGACCTTCTCGCAGAGGTTCTGCTGGAGGCTTCCAGGGCCAGGGATGAAGCGGGAACGATGATAGCAGCAGGTATCGGAGGCTCCTCACTGGGGCTCAGGGCTCTGATGTCCGCCCTCGGCAATGGATCTGACAGGAGAGTTGTAGTCGCCGATTCACCTGATAGCTCGATACTCTCCGATATCACCGATTCATGCGATCCAGCTTCGACACTACTTACCGTGATAACGAAATCCGGCGGGACCGCAGAGACCCTTGCCATCTTCATGCGGCTCTACGACTGGCTCTTCGCAGCACTCGGAGGGGAAGTCAATTCGCGAATAACAGCAGTCACCGACCCTGTAAAAGGCGATCTTCGCAGACTTGCATCAGAGAGAGGCTGGCGGAGTCTCCCGGTGCCGCCTGCAGTTGGAGGCAGGTTCAGTGTTCTCAGCCCGGTCGGTCTTTATGCCGCTGCCTTTGCCGGCATTGATATCGAAGCTCTCCTTCGCGGTGCGGAAAGGGTTCTGAAGGACTTTCGCAGCAGGAGAGAGGTGAGTCTTGCAGCTTCCATAGCAGGAGCATATCTCGCAAATTTCAGAACAGCTCCGGTTCATGTTTTTTTCCCTTATACAGACCGGCTGTATGATTCGGCGCTCTGGTTCTCGCAGCTCTGGGCGGAGAGCCTTGGCAAGAGGATGGGACTGGATGGATCGGATACCTTCACCGGACAGACACCGATCGCCTGCAGAGGACCCGCGGACCAGCACTCCCTTGTGCAGCTGTTCATGGAAGGTCCAAGAGATAAGACGATCACTATCGTCACTGCCTCCTCTGATGGAATGGACAGCGAACCGCTTTCTGGAGGATTCGATGAATACCCCTCCTTCTCATATCTGCAGGGTAGAACACCTGATGAACTCCGTGCGGCTGAGGCTGAGGCCACTGCTGAAGCTCTGGAGGAAAGAGGACTTCCGGTAAGCCGTATCATCCTGCCGGACCTTTCGCCTGAGTCTCTCGGTGAATTACTCTTCGCGCTGGAAACAGCCACTGTTCTGGTCGGGCTCGCCCTGGGCATAGATCCACTGGATCAGCCCGGAGTTGAGCGCGGCAAAGTTCTGACTTACAGAGCGATGGGAAGACCGGGTTACTGATTTGACATCAATGATACTTCTCCTGTGCGCCATTTCCGGTTTTTCGATGTCTCCAAACCTCTATGATCTTCTGGAGACCTCCTCCATCTACTCCTGGACGATCGAATCTCTGCTTGAATGGCCTACAAGGATCACCAGGGACGGTATCCCGCTTATCCTCCTTGGTGAGGAACCGATCCCCGGCTGGGGCTCTTTTGACTCAATTCGGCTGAGAAGTCCTCTCGAAGCCGGCGCATGGGCTGGTGGAGAGTGGCAGCTTGAGTTCACCACCCCCGATGTCCCGGACAGCTCTTACGATTCGGGGATCGGCCTGCTTCAGAACACATCTTCGATGAACAGGTATTCAGCATTTGTGCGAAGGCCTGTTCCATGGGACCTCGATCTGCGCTTCTCTATGGACAGAGAGGACACGCTCAAGAACCAGAGTGTCTCGCTTACCCGCGATGCTTTTGAGGCAGGTGGGAGAGCATGGCAGAATACCGGAAGAGCGCATTCCTTCTGGTTCTCCTGGTCAGGAGAGGAATACCTTGGACGTCTCTCTTTCTCACGGCTGCATCAGGGTGGAAGACAGTGGGAGCTTCTCGGCAGTCTGGAGACCGCTGCAGGTCCTGTTGATGTAATGGCAGGGGCAGCTGGGACCCTCGCAGAGGATTCGATGGTTTACGGTGAGGGACACCTTCGGCTTGAAAGCTCTTTCTCAGGGGTCAGGATAATCGGGAGAGCTGATGTGCAGGATACGAGGGGAGATGTAGAAGTCGGGGGCACTCTCGGACTTGTTACATCTTACGGACCCTTCGCCATTCAGGCCGGAGCCATTGCGCTTCCAGGCAAGGATCCGGAGTTCATGTGTCTGACGGGTTACGGTCCCCTGCAGGGGGTCATCTCCACCGGACCGGATGGTCTTTCCGGAGGACTCCAGACACTGCTCCATACCAGATGGGGACTGGGCAGAGCAGGGGCGGCACTCAGAGGAGATACACTTAGATTCAGCGGGATGCTGCTTCCTTCACTTCCCTGGGGAGCCAACGGCAGGTTCCATGCAGGTATGGCATGGGAGCTGACACACGAGATGACGGGGGAGAGGACATACGGAACCGCCGACATCCGCTCCTTGTTTACACTGGGGAGGTTTGCTTTCATCTTTGCGGTGGAGGATGTGCTTGATGATTATAGAAGCTACACCTTCGGCATTACATGGAAATTCGGAGATCAGCCGCCTCGCAGACCAGCTGAGGAAGGGCAGGAGGACTAGTCGGGGATGACAGTACTGAAGGAATCGGACTCCGGAATAACCAGTATAGCAGTACTGGCTTCAGGACGGGGTTCCAACTTCGATGCTCTCTGTAGAGCCGATACCGGACAGGGGAGGATCGCTCTTCTCCTGACGGATGTACCGGATGCTCCTGTCCTTGATATCGCCGCAGAGTACGGTGTTGAAGCTCTCTATCTCAGCCCCGGGAAATACAGGACAAGGTTCTCCATCGATGCCGAGCAGGTATGGGTCGATACCCTCAATGAAAGGGGAATCGGTCTCGTCTGCCTTGCGGGGCTCATGAGGATACTCAAGGGACCTCTCCTTGAATCATTCGAGGGTAGAATACTGAACATTCATCCCTCACTCCTTCCTTCCTTCCCCGGACTCCGATCACAGGCCCAGGCTCTTGATTACGGGGTCAGGATATCGGGCTGCACCGTTCACTATGTTGACAGAGGGACTGATACAGGACCGGTATTGATCCAGAATGCTATCGATGTGCTTGACACTGATGATGCAGACAGCCTTTCCGCCAGAATACTCGAGCAGGAGCATCTGACCTATCCGGAAGCCGTCAGACTTCACTGCGGGGGAAGGCTGCGAATAAACGGAAGACACGTCGAGATCCTGTCGCAAAATGAAAGTACGACAATTACAGGTGATATCAGGGGAGGGTGCAGATGCACTGGCTCATAGCATGGCTGATGATCTTCTCGACAGCGGATGATCCCACTCCTTCATCACCCTTTCACTGCATCTCAGTGGATGGCATGCGCCTGCCAGAAGACCGCCTTGCACTCGTAGTAATGCCGGGGGACTCCATCACTCTCTCATCTCAGACGGATGGTCCTCTCTGGTGGAACGCCGGCAGTGGTACACCATCCAGCGCACATTCCGAAACGTTTGGCTGGCGCGCACCAAGAGCCCACGGGATATTCTTCATCGAGGTCGGCAATGACAGCATTGTCGAGAAATACACCATTATCGTGCCGGTAGAATCATGCAGATGGCGGACAACTTCACTGAATTCCTTCGAGATAGGCAGTTATGGCAACGGTAATGACAGGACCAGAGATCCTGATTTCTTCATTGAACTTACTGCGTCCACCTACAGCGCCAGGATCACGACGCATCTGACCATCGGTCAATTCCTCTGCCATCTGGAGGGAAGCTACCCCCAGTACATGGCCTTCGACCTCAGACTTGCTGACAAACTGGAGGTCGTACTGGAGGAAGTCAGGAAAGTCTATCCGCAGGCCTCGGATATTCACAACATCTCCGGTTTCAGGACACCCGCCTACAATGCCGAGATCGGAAATGATACGCGCGAAAGCCTGCACCTCTACGGTATGGCGGCGGACATCTGGATCGAGAGCTGGCCACCGAATGATCTGATGGACGATATTGACAGGAACAAGAGGGTCGATGTTTATGACGGGGAGTATCTGGTCGCGCTTGTTCGAGTGCTCGAAGCGGGAGGCAGTGTCGTCACAGGCGGAGCTTCCGCATACAGATGGAACAGCAGTCATGGTCCTTTCGTCCATCTCGATATCCGGGGAAGCGCCGCGAACTGGCCTACAAGCCGCAGCCTTGTCTCGGATCCGGTGGTCTGAGCGATGGGTATAAAATTCAATTCCATGAATTCCGCACTGGCCATTCTCACTTCAATATCCATTGTATGCGCCATTGTGCTGGGCATAACACTTATCAATCTCAACGGACGTATCGAAATCGAGCGAATGAGTTCGATGGAGACTCTCGATCGCCTTGATGCTGTTACAGCACAGCGGGATACTTTTGCCGATGTAACCGATGGACTGCTCGCCAGGGAGGATTCACTCGAGAGAGCCTTCTATATCGCCGATTCTCTGAGCGCCAGACTGGAAGCTACTGAACTAGCGGGTGGTTTCTGGGGATACTACCTCCTCATTGATACACACCAGAACCGCTTCCACCTCAGACGCAGACTTGGAACTGGGCAGGATGTGCTTGTAAGGTCCGGCTACTGCGGCACTGGTAAAGGATGGACATTCAACGACGAGGGACAGGCCTGGGACTTCAGCACACCCAGAGGTGTCAGGTACATTCTAGGGAACGGGGAGAATCCATACTGGTACCGTCCCGACTGGTACTGGCAGGAAATGGATCTCACTCCTCCCACTCCTGATGAGATAGTTGTTATCCCTGATACGCTTTCCTGGGATGACCAGATAGTCTATTACAACGATTCTCTCACAGCCTCTGAACGCATATGGGTCAAGGCTGTTCCCGGGGCACTGGGGAGCTACAAACTCGACCTCGGAGGAGGCCTTCTGCTGCACTACGGAGTAGGCCGGGGCAGAAACGTGAGTCACGGATGCATAAGACTCAGCAGTACCGACCTTGAGGCTCTCTACCGGGCACTCCCGGTGGGAGCGCCGGTAATAATCTATTGATGACCTGGAGCATGCGTGGCTGACGCTGTTCCCGATAAAGTCTGAACAGGAGCTGTTACTCAATGAATGCCAGAATTGAGGAAGGAACAAAGGGCCGCATACGCAGGATACCTGATGCGGTGCAGTCCATCAGAATAGCCGGGAGTCTGGCAGCAGCTCTCGCTGCCATCCTTATTATCTCCAGACTCCTTTCACCATCGGACCCTGAACCTGATACACTCGTTCCCCAGGCCGTTCCAGGTGATACACTCATGGATGGCATCTCTCCGGATACGATGCTCTCAGGGGAATATGAACGCATGGACATGCCCGTATCATGGCTTCAAGCAAGATCATATCAGGGCGGGAACGCTGGCTGGGGTCCTGATATCGGCGCGCCCTGGGACTCGATATGGGTCGTTACATCCTCCGGAGACAGGGAGTTCTTTTCTGCTCCTGCAATGGTTGATGGAACACTGTTCCTGGGATGTAACGATGGCCTCCTTCGGGCGGTCGATGCGGAGACAGGGAGCCTTTTATGGACTTTCAGCACTGACTGCGGCATCAGCGGTGAAGCTGCGGTGGATTCCTCGCGGGTATACTTTGGAGGTCAGGATGGTGTCGTCTACGCGCTGGACCGGCAGACCGGCACCAGGATATGGTCCTCAGGTCTGGGATATCACGTCTTCTGCGATGTGGGCATTCTCCAGGATTCGCTGCTGGTTACCGGGAACTCCATGGGCAGTGTCTGCGCTCTCCATACACTTACTGGTGAGCTTGCCTGGAGCAGTGAACTCGGAGGACTCCTTCTCGGACCTGCACTTATCGATTCATTGTGCGTATTTACGACAGAAAACGGCAAGGTTGCAGTATATGATGCTTCAGGCAATACACTCTGGAGCAACGATTACGGTGGTCAGGCCTCGCCGCCTTCAGTTGATTCCACGGGGATTATCGTAGGCTTCTCCACCGGTATTCTCAGGAAGCTGAACACACTGACAGGATCACTCATATGGGAGACGGACCTTACAGAGAGCACTCTGCGGACTGTTCTCTCCAGACCTGTCCTCAAGAACGATCACATTCTGGTTGGAGGGACAGACAGCCGCCTCTACTGCCTGAACAGCACAACAGGAGAATCCTTATGGGAAAGAGAATTCGAGAACTGGGTACAGGTTCCACCGGTCATAGGGGATACCTGTGTCTACATATGCTGCGATGACCAGAGACTGCACCTGACTGACCTCCGTACCGGAGTGCCCATTGATTCAGTCGAGATGGGATCATATTCAGGAACAGCACCAGTGTTGACGGGGGGGAGGCTCTACTACGGAACCGCATCAGGCGCTCTGGTATGTCTGCAGGGTACAAGGCGTATCCCTGAAGCTCCATCTGCAGTGCCTACTTCGCAGGTAACAGTTGATGAAGACGAGCTGCCTGCCGAACCGGAAGAGCTGCAAACTGCTCCTTCCGAGACACCTGCAACTGTATCTCCACCACAAGTCATCGATCAGCCAACCGAGGACGAAGGGGAAGACAGCATAGTAATGCCGCTTTTACCGGAAGAGATCGAGCAGGAGGTCTCCGGATGACGGATATTGTGAAAGCAGGATATGCGGGACTGACAGGCCTCTCCAACTCAGGTAAATCCGCTCTGATAAATGGTCTTACGCAGAGGAAAATATCACCATCCTGTTCGCACGAGGGTACGACAAGAGTACCCGTGACCAGTATCTATTCGGACAGAGGCGTTCAGATATGCTTTCTCGATACGCCGCCGCTCGATCGCTTCTACGATCCTTCACTTCTCCGGACAATGGATGTGATCTGTCATGCCGTGAATTCAAGGAAGATATCTGAACAGCTTCAGGATCCGCTCTTCAGGAGACTCAGACGGGACCTGCCTGATGTTCCGATAGTGATTGCTACCACTTTCGTTGACCATCTGCCGCATCGTCTGAGGGGTGCGCTGATCAACCAGGTCACGATGCTTGATGATTTTCCTGAAATAGTGCCTGTCTGTCCCCCGGCCGGGGACGGTCTCACAAGATTGAGAGATGTGATGTCCGACTTTATGCCGCGATCAAGGCAGCTCTTCCCGGACAACTGTACGTCACTGCACTCCGAACGCTTCCTTGTCTGCGAGCAGGTGAGGATCAGTCTATTCAATGTCCTACCGCCCGACATTGCCTCGAACACCGCTGTACAGATAGAGGAATTCTCCATAAGGGATGAGAAACGATATGTGCGTGCAAACCTCCATGTTGCGAGACACTCCAGCAAGGGTGTGGTCATAGGGAGGAAGGGAACGATGCTGCAGCACATTGCAGAGATAGCCTCGATCGGGGCATCGAAAATACTCCAGAGGCCGCTTTACCTGGATCTATGGGTGAAGGTCAGGGAATCATGGACGAGCAACCCTGAGGATCTTCGCGAATTCGGATATGTCTGCTGAAGCTGCTGCCAGCCGACCGCCTGTAAGCTGCAGAATCCTCCTCGATTCATTCGAGGGTCCTCTGGACCTGCTGCTCTACCTGATAAGAAGGGATGAACTCGATATAACCGAGATTCCCGTCTCCCATGTTGCTGATCAGTACCTGAAGTATATCAGAGATGCCAAAAACCTTAATATAAATGTTGCAAGCGAATATCTTGTCATGGCTGCCACTCTTACAAGTATCAAGAGTCGTTCTCTTCTTCCCACGCATCGCTATGGTGACGAGGACCCTGAGGACCCCGTGGCTGAACTTCGACGTCAGCTGATTCTCTATCGCGCATTCAGGGAGATAGCCAGGGAACTGCAGCAGAGCGAGGATACCTGGAGAGATATCTACATTTCACGCGGAGAGAGGGAACGCTGGTCTGATGACAGGATGGAGGTGGAGCCAGGTCAGGCGACCCTGCTCGATCTTCTTCGCGCCCTCGAGAGCCTCTCTGAAGAGAGTGATGAGACTCTCCCGGGTCAGACCATTCAGCGAAGGCAGCTGACGATAACCGAGTGCATCGACTCACTGGAGAGAGCCATACTGCCGGGAAGGTCCGTATCCTTCAGAACTGTCCTGGGCAGGAATCCATCCCGCAATCTGGTAATATCATATTTTGTTACCCTTCTTGAACTGATGAAACGCGGCTGGATAGCCTGCAGACAGGCCTATCCGTTCGCTGAGATAACACTTGAACGCACCGAGAGGTGGACTCTTGATTCTTGACAGACTTTCGCGAGAGATCGAAGCACTGGTGTTCGCCTCTGACTCACCATTGACAATAAGTGAGCTATGCGAACTCACTGGCAGCGGTGAGGACTCTGTGGAGCAGGCGCTGCAGCGAATAGAGGTTTCATTCAGTGAGCAGCAGCACGCTCTGAACATCGTCGAGGTGGCAGGAGGTTACCGGCTGGCAACTGAGGAGGAATTCGGCCCTGTCCTCTCGCAGCTCTTTGAAGGCCAGAAACCCGGTAAGCTCTCCAGGGCTGCACTTGAAACTCTCGCCGTCGTTGCTTACAGCCAGCCCTGTACAAGGACAGCCATCGACTCTGTCAGAGGGGTCAATTGCGACAGTGCAATACGAACTCTCCTGGAACGCGACATGATCCGGATAAGCGGAAGAAGGGAGACCCCGGGCAGACCTCTTCTTTACTCCACAACCTCTGTTTTCCTGGAGTACTTCGGACTTGCCGACATCGATCATCTCCCCAGGGTTGAGGAGATAACAGAGCTTCTCGGAATGAGCTCTTCAGAACTCGAGGAAAGAGATCTCTTCGGCGGAGCCCCGCAGGAGCCTGATCCAGGTGAATAATAAAGGTACTGAAGAGGAGAGCCGGGGTATACGTCTGAACCGGTACATGGCCAGGGCAGGCATCGCGTCCAGGCGTGAGTGCGATAGAATTATTGCCCGTGGCGTGGTCTTCATCAACGGATCGAGGGTCACTACGGCTGGAGCAAGAGTACTCCCCGGGGACAGTGTAAGATACCAGGGGGAAGCTGTCAGACCTCTCGACCATGTCACTGCCGTTCTCAATAAGCCTATCGGATATGAGACTACGCTCGCTGAAGGCCCCCGCAGAACGATCCTCGATCTTATAAGGGATCTGCCAAATGGGACCGTTCCGGTTGGAAGACTTGATATCAATACTGGTGGACTCCTTCTCCTGAGCGGAGATGGAGTACTCGTGCACAGACTCACACATCCGTCATGGGGTGTAGAGCGGGAATACAGGCTTCACCTGCAGGTCGAAGCAGCTCCAGAACTGCTGAAAAGGCTGACTAAGGGCGCCGTCATCGGCAGGGGGGAGACCTCTGTTCCTCTCTCCGTGCGGAAGAGTGGAGGCAGAAGCATCGACGTCGTCCTCGGCACTGGACGCAACAGGGAAGTACGCAGGCTTGCTGAAGCCTGCTCTGTTCCTCTTTCCGGTCTGGAGAGGATCAGATACGGATCTATTTCCATCGGCACACTTCCCAGAGGATCTCTCAGGATACTGACTAAAACTGAACTCAGGGGGCTGCGCAGACTTGTGAAGCTGTGATCAACGACGTATGCCCTTGACGGACAAGCCAATGATGCAGATAGTTGCTGCCACTATGAACGAAAGGGTGTGATTTTGTCTGGCTGAAGTGATCGCAATAGACGGACCAGCAGCGTCCGGGAAGAGCACAACCGCACGTCGAGTGGCGGAAAGGCTCGGATTCTCCTACCTTGATACCGGGGCGATGTACCGCGCCTCGGCTCTTTTGTCCCTGAGATCTTCCATCCCGCTAACAGATACTGATAGGATCGCGGCTGCCATCCGCACGCATTCCATCGATGTAGTGGATGGTTCTGTGCTACTGGACGGGAAAGACGTCTCCTCTTTCATCAGAACCCTTGAAGTCAGCAATGCGGCAAGTATTATCTCCTCCGGTTCACCGGTCAGGAGGGAGATGGTCCGTCTCCAGAAGGAGTTCGGGAGAACAAGAAATACAGTTGCCGAAGGAAGGGATATGGGGACAGTTGTCTTTCCAGATGCCTTCCTCAAGATCTACGTTGTTGCAGATGTCGCGGTCAGGGTCACAAGGCGCTGGAGAGAGATGATCGTCTCTTCCGGACATGAGGCCGATTTTGGAGAACTCCTAAAAGCTCAGCTCATCCGTGACCGAAGGGACAGAACAAGACAGGACAGCCCCCTCAGGCTGGCTCCCGGCGCCTTTATGCTTGATTCATCACTTATGAGCATAGATACGCAGGTTGATGCTGTCATCGACCTCTACCGCAGGAAGAAGGCGGGTGAGAGGTCTTGAAGGAATCCACCCTTGCACGGATCCAGTATTATGGCGGACTGCTTCTCGCAAGACCTCTCTTCGGTTTCAGCGTCAGTGGTACAGAAAAGGTACCCAAAAAAGGCGGACTCATAATTGCCTGCAACCATATTTCGGATATGGACCCCCCGATACTGGGTTTCGCTATTCCAAGGACAGCAGCCTTCATGGCAAAGATAGAGCTGTTCCGCAGCAGATTCGGGAAGTTCGTCATGGATGAGCTCAAAGCATTCCCTGTTAACAGGTCCGGCGTTGATACAGGAGCTGTCCGAAGGGCAGTTGACCACCTCAGACACGGTATGGCCGTAGTTATCTATCCCGAGGGAACTCGCAGCAGGAACGGCAGAATGCTACCCGGAAAAGCAGGTATAAGTCTTATCGCCGCTGTCTCAGGTGCACCGGTGCAGCCGGCATTCATATGGGGCACTGATCATCCTATGAAGGCATTTCTCAGGAAGGACGAACCATTCAGTGTCACTTTCGGAGAACCGATACCCAGCGGCAGGCTGGCTGAAATAAGACGGGAAAGCGGTGCCCAGGCGGTTGCGGATGAGGTGATGAAAGCTATTGAGATGACCGGCATCGATGCCGGACACTACAGAAGTAATGCTGATATGAAAGAGACGAGTGCTGAAACAGGAACATCCGGAAAGGAAACCAAGTGACAGACAGGGACGAACTGATTGTAGGCCTTACTCCCGAGGAGATCGAGGCCATAGAGGGTCAGGAATACACCAGCAAGGAGCGCAGCGCTCTCGAGGTGGTCTACGAGGAGAATATCGGCTCAAGGCAGCTTAAGCCGGGAAGTATTGTAACAGGCAAGCTTCTCAGGCAGGTCGGCAAGGAAGTCATTGTCGATATCAACTACAAGAGTGAAGGCATTATCCCGATAAGCGAATTTGCCAAGGATGAAGAGATCATCCCGGGTGAAAGTGTCGATGTGCTTATCGAGACTCTCGAGGACCAGGATGGAAGGGTATCTGTCTCCAAGGAGAAGGCTCACTTCCACAAGGTCTGGAAGGACATCAAGGAAGCCTACGACAGCGGTTCCCTCGTTAAGGGTAACGTTGTCAGAAGGATCAAGGGCGGTCTGAAGGTCAAGATAATGGGCGTGGAGGCCTTCCTTCCTGGATCCCAGGTTGCCCTCAGACAGGTCCCCAATCTCGAGAAGTTCATCGGTGAGGATCTTCAGTTCCGTGTTATCAAGCTCAACAAGCGCCGCAGGAACATCGTTGTGAGCAGAAGACAGGTCCTCGAGGAGGCCAGGGCGGAGCAGAAGGAAGCCCTTATCACGAATCTCGAGGAGGAGCAGGTTCGCCTCGGAGTCGTCAAGAACATCACGGACTTCGGTGCATTCGTTGATCTCGGCGGCATCGATGGTCTTCTTCACATCACCGATATGAGCTGGGGCAGGGTTCGGCATCCGTCTCACCTCCTGTCAATCGGTGATGAGATTGAGGTCAAGATCCTCAAGTTCGACAGGGAAAGAGAACGCATCTCCCTTGGACTCAAGCAGCTTCAGCCCTTCCCATGGGAGGGTGTCGTCGAGAGGTATCCCACCGACTCCACGATCGAGGGTAAGGTCGCCAGCATCACTGACTACGGCGCATTCGTAGAGCTCGAGCCAGGTGTTGAAGGCCTCATTCATATCTCCGAAATGTCATGGACGAAGCACATCAGACATCCGTCAAGACTTCTCTCTGTCGGTGACGACGTGACAGTGATGATCCTGAATGTCAACGAGGAGGAAAAGAAGATATCCCTGGGACTCAAGCAGACCATGGATAATCCCTGGGACTCCATCGAGGAGCGCTACCCCGTTGGAACGATGATCGATGGCAAGATCAGGAATCTCACCTCTTTCGGAGCCTTCGTTGAAATAGAGGAAGGAATTGACGGTCTTGTCCATATAAGCGATATGAGCTGGACAAGGCGCATCAACCATCCTTCCGATGTCCTTGGCAAGGGTGACGAGCTGAGTGTCGTGGTCCTCAACATAGACATTGAGAACCACCGTATCTCTCTGGGGCTCAAGCAGACCCAGGAGAACCCATGGAACTCCATGGAGGAGCGCTATCCTGTTGGCAAGGACGCTCATGGCGAAGTTGTCCAGCTTCTCGACAGGGGAGTCGTCGTCCGACTCGATGACGAGATCGAGGGCTTCGTTCCTCAGAGCCAGCTCGGCTGGGAAGAGATGGAGAATCCAGGTGATATCATCAGGGTCGGAGATGAACTCCCGCTCAGGGTGATAGAGCTTGAGGCAAGCAGCAGGCGCATCGTTCTCAGTGTAAGAAGCTACTTCAACGGCAGACCCATGGAGGAGCTCAGTGCCTTCCGTGAGAACCTCGAGGGCAGGGAGCCTCTCCCGGTCGAGGAAGTCGTTGTCGAGGAAGCACCAGCTGTTGAAGAAGAGACTGCTGCAGAAGAAGCAGTAGTCGAGGAAGCTGTCGCTGAGGAAGCACCAGCTGTTGAAGAAGAGACTGCTGCAGAAGAAGCAGTAGTCGAGGAAGCTGTCGCTGTGGAAGCACCAGCTGTTGAAGAAGAGACTGCTGCAGAAGAAGCAGTGGTCGCGGAAGCTGTCGCTGAGGAAGCACCAGCTGTTGAAGAAGAGACTGCTGCAGAAGAAGCAGTAGTCGAGGAAGCTGTCGCTGAAGAA
>Ga0190293_1000324_pt1 | contig 16788 bp, 17 predicted proteins | sample 48693001_MG_FD_161671 | JGI IMG/M metagenome (GOLD analysis project Ga0190293, IMG submission 161671) | Hydrothermal vent microbial mat bacterial communities from Southern Trench, Guaymas Basin, Mexico - 4869-30-0-1_MG | ecosystem: Environmental > Aquatic > Marine > Hydrothermal vents >...
TTTTTTTATACAAAATATATAGAATAACAAGACCCAAAGGTCATAAATTTTATTATTATTAAACCCTGTTTAAATTTCAACTTGGAGTATATTAATGTCTTCTTTAAAAACTGAATTATATCCTGAAGCGGCAACGCACCACAGTAAAACAAGCGGTGCATATCTTAAAGCAAAAAAAGCAATTAGAAATGAATGGATAAGTGGTCTTACCGGCGCATTCCTTGCGATGTTTATTTGTGGTCATCTAATATTGGAAAGCAGTATCTTGTTAGGTGAAGACGCATACCAATGGACAGTGCATTTATTAGAGGTAACATTTCCAATTGCAAAACCAATTGTAATATTAGTTACAATAGTCTTTTTTATCCACTTTGTATGGGCGAGTAGAAAAATACCCGGTAAACTCGAAGATAGAAAGCGGATGATGGAACTTGGAAAAAAGATTAAGGGTTCAAAAAAATTATGGAATCAGGATAAAAAATTAGAAACTAGTTTAGCACGGCATTTTGAAACATCTTTATGGATTTGGCAGGTTCGTACTGGAATGATTGTTTTGGCTACCGGTGCGTTCCATCTGTTTTTGATTGCGTGGAATATTTTTACAGACATGGGTATTTTTGGACAAGAGCCAGGACTATCAGCAGAGATAGCAACATCACGCGTAGAAAGTGGGTTATGGATATTGTATGCAGTATTAATGTTTGCTGTGGTTGCCCATATGGCGATAGGTGTGTATAGGTTATTAGTAAAATGGTTTGCAGATACTTGGTTCATTAGAAAATATTCTAGAATTCTATTTTATTTTCTATTTTGGTTCTATATAGTTTTGGGTATTGCTACAACAATTGGTTTAGCCGGTCCTTGGGAGGGAATATTATCATGAAAGTTATAACAAGCGATGTATTGGTAATTGGCGCCGGCTTAGCTGGCGAAAGGGCAGCAATAGCATGTGCAAAGGAAGAACAAGATGTAATTATTTTATCATTAGTGCCGCCAAGGCGAAGTCATTCCTCAGCCGCTCAAGGCGGCATGCAGGCGTCTTTAGGAAATTCGATTAAAGGAAAAGGCGATAATCCGACAATACATTGGTTAGATACCGTAAAAGGTTCTGATTGGGGAGCAGACCAAGAAGTAGCACGCATTTTTGCAGATAATGCGCCAATCGCCATGCGGGAAATGGCGCACTTTGGCGTTCCGTGGAATCGTGTTGAGGCGGGACCACGCGAAGTTTTTATTAAAGGCAAGAAAACAACTATTGTAGAAGAAAAAGAGAAAGAAGGACTTATTACGGCTCGCGCTTTTGGTGGTACTGCAAAATGGCGCACTTGTTATACCTCTGACGGAACGGGACATACAGTTTTGTATACGGTGAATAATATGGTTGTCCAGTTGGGAATTCCTGTTCATGACCGGATGGAAGCCTTGCAGTTGATACATGCCGATGGGCGCTGTTATGGAGCAGTTGTCCGCTCATTACGCGATGGCGAAATAATAACGTATTTAGCAAAATCAACTATTATTGCTACAGGTGGTTACGGACGTATTTATGGCGAATCAACAAATGCCGTTATTAATGAAGGAACGGGTTCTTGGCTGGCATTACAAACCGGAGTAGTTCCATTAGCAAATATGGAAGCAGTTCAGTTTCACCCAACAGGTTTGGTTCCAACAGATATTTTGGTTACTGAAGGTTGTCGCGGAGATGGTGGAATCTTATTAGATGTTGATAAGCATCGATTTATGCCGGATTATGAGCCGGATAAACAGGAATTAGCTTCACGCGACGTTGTATCTCGCAGAATGAAAGAACATATGTTAAAAGGAAAAGGCGTTCAGTCTCCTTATGGTGAGCATCTGTGGATGGATTTGAGACACCTTGGTGAGGAGCATCTTACCACAAAACTTCGCGAAGTACATGATATCTGCATGTATTTTGTAGGGGTAAATCCAATAACAGATTTAATTCCAGTACGCCCAACCCAACATTACTCAATGGGCGGTATTCGTGTTAATAAAGACGGACACGCATATAATTTAGAAGGGCTTTTTGCAATTGGTGAAGTTGCCAATTGGGATTTGCACGGGTTTAATCGCCTTGGTGGAAATTCATTAGCTGAAACAGTTGTAGGTGGTATGGTTATTGGTAAAAAAGTTGCAGAATACACTAAAGGAGCGACATTAATAGCAAATAAAACATTAGCGGAGAAATTTGCTAAAATAGAACAAGATAAGATGGCAAAAATGTTGAATAATCCCAACGGAGAAAATGTCTATAAATTGCGCGATGAAATTTCTGCAATATTAATAAAAGATGTACATATTTTTAGAACTGGGGAAGGGTTAGCAAGGGCAGCAGAAGGGTTATTGAACATTATTAAACGAACAAAAAATATTAAAGTACATTCTAAAACGCCCGGAATGAATCCTGAATTATCTAGCGCCTTACGACTTGAGGGGATGGCAAAACAAGCATATTTAATTGCGAAAGGAGCTCTTGATAGAACAGAATCGCGTGGAGCACATAGCCGTGAAGATTATCCTAAACGAGATGATGATAAATGGCTAAATCGCACTTTAGCGCGCTGGCCAGAGCGCGATGGCAAACCTGTCTTCACTTATGAACCGGTCGGTTTGTTGGATTTACCACCGGGTTACCGAGGATATGGAGATGATCTTAGGGTGGACATGAAAATTTCAATTGAGGAATATAATAAAAAAATACCTAGTGAGCAGAAGAAACATGGTAGAATAGAAACTACAGAACCGATTGGGACTAAACTACCAAAAGAAATGTGGAAGAGTGAAGTTAAGGAGGCGAAATAATGGAACGGACATTAAAATTTAAAATATTTAGGTATAATCCAAATATTGAAAACGACAAACCGCGCGTAGAAATTTATGAACTTAATGAAACTCCGCGACTTAATATCTTTACCGCTTTAAACCTAATTCGTGAGGAGCAAGCCCCCGATTTAATGTTTGACTTTGTTTGCCGTGCGGGAATTTGTGGCTCATGTGCAATGATGATTAATGGAAGGCCTACATTAGCTTGTCGTACGCTTACATCAGATTTGCCGGAAAATATTGAGCTATATCCACTACCATTCTTTAAAATGTTAGGAGACCTATCTGTTGACACCGGTATTTGGTTCAGAGGAATTGCCGAACAGCTGGAATCGTGGATTCATACACAGAAGGAATTTGATCCAGAAGCGGAAGAAGAACGTATGGATAATGCACTTGCCAATAAAATATATGAATCTGAAAGATGTATTGAATGCGGTTGTTGTCTGGCGGGATGTGCAACCGCACAGGTATATCCTAATTTTTTAGGTGCTGCAGGACTAAATCGAATAGGACGATTTATTATGGACCCACGTGATCAGCGTACTGATCAAGAATGGTTTGAACTTGTTTCAACCGATGAAGGAGTTTTTGGCTGTATTGGAATGATGGCTTGTGATGATGTTTGTCCAAAAGAATTACCGTTATTAGAGATGTTTTCCTACATTAGAAGAAAAATGAGCACTGTACCATTAAAAAGATAAATTAATAATTAATAGTTGTTATTATAGAAAAATAATCAATGTTTATGAAAATAACTTTCCTCAAAGGAAGAAATAGTTTCATTTAATTTATCTATTATATTTAAATCTGTGGATTGTTTTGCTTTCATGGAATAAACTAGTAATTGATGAAGCAAGGTAAGGTTCGTTACATATTTATTGCGTTTATCACTATTAGCATCGGTTAATTTTATCCTTTGGTGTAAGAAATATTGGCTCACAATATCTTGAATCTTTTTAGCGTGATCTTCTTTGTTTGTAATCCACCTTACAAGCTGATTATAATTAATTGTACTTTCTTGAGACAATAAATTTATCTTTTTCATAGATTTGTCTATTGTGGTAATGTGTTCTTTTATCAATGCTATACGAAGAGAATCGCCATAAATACCACATGGAATCTCACAATGACCATAGACTGTACTGCCCAATAATAAAATCAGAAACGTGGTTAAGATTGCCAAATTTTTTTAATTTAAATATTGTTTTTCTCATTTTATACTCATTTTATTAATAATAATTATGTGGATCATTTATCTTTACTTAAAACAAAAACCCCCACAAACGCGAGGGTTTTTGTTTTATTAGTTATATATTTTATCAGTTCTTTAGCGTAAAGTGAACTGGTATCGAAATCCAAACGCCAACAGGGCGATCCCGTTGTTTAGCTGGCTTAAATCGTGTTCTTCTGATTGCTTCAGAAGCTGCTTCATCTAAACCAGTGTTAGGAACTCCCTTAAGAATAATTGTTTCTTCAACTATGCCCTTTGCGTTTATGAAAGCTTGAACGATTACAGTTCCTTCAATTCCCGCCTCCTGAGCTATTTCAGGATACACAGGATTGATTGGCGATTTAGCCACCGGTGGATCATCGTAAGGAATGAACTTAACTCGCGGACCAGTATTTGTTGGTGGCGGTGGAGCATCGCCCCACGCCTCAAAATCTTCGAGCTCAGTTTCGGCAATAGTAATGTCCTCATCAAGATCTTCGCTCTCCGACTCAATTGGAACCGATGGTCTAGAAGGTGGCGGAGGTGCGTCGGCTTGCCGTGTTTGAGGAATGTCTATTTGTTCAATTATAATTTCCTGTTGTTGAAAAAATTCTTGTTCTGCCACAAAACGAGGGAAAAGCAAGAAGGTTGCAATAAGAATAAAGACACTTGCAAGCCCCATTATTCTTAATATAAAGGGATATCTATTTTTTAATATATTTATATGCTCAGACATAATTAATTCGTCGCCATTAATGTTGCATAATTTAAAGCTAGAGCATCTGCTTTACGTAATTCATTATGTATCCCGGAAATCAGTTTCATGCGAGATCGTTCATCTGCTTTTAGAGAAACGACAAGTTGTGGATCTGCGGCGCGTCTCTCATACATAATATGACGTATGTCTTCAGTTTTATACAGTTTATCTTCTATGGAAACCAAACCCTCTTTTGATACCCAAATATGGGATGTGTGGTTTTTAGATTTCAACTTTTCAATTCGAACAGCTTTTGGCAAATTAACCGGTAAACCGCTAAATTCTCGTAATACCGTAGTCACCATAAAGAAGATTAACAGCATAAATATGATATCCGGCATTGAAGCTGTTGAGATTTCACTTGATAATCTGGTTTTTTTCTCAAATTTCATAATTGAGTCTCCGCAATTGAAATCCGCGTGGCGTTGGCCATTTTCAGTTGATCAAGAACAGCAATATAATCTTTATATTTAGTCATTTCATGAGATTTCACTGAAATAATCAACTTACTATTTGCTTTCAATTTTTGTCGAATAACACGATTGATATCGCTGATTTTTACCGGTTCATCGCCGAGTAATACTTGTCCCGTTGAATTGATTAAGCAGTTTAAAATATTTTTTTTGCTTATTTCGACTTGTTCACCTTCTGCTGGCAAAACTATTCCCAAGCCCTTATCCATATCAATTGTTGTGGTGACCAGGAAAAAGATTAACAACAGGAAGGCAATATCTGCCATTGAAGAGGACTGGATTTCACCGCCTTTAAACCTGCGTTTTTTCTTTGCCATAATATTCTACTTAGCTTTTTTGCCAGTCTCCATTTCATAGAGATTGTCTACTAATTCAATGGAGTACTCTTCCATATCTAATACTAAACGATCAATTTTTGAAACAAAGAAATTTTGAAAAAATTGTATGATAATAGCGACTATTAATCCAAATGCAGTAGTTAACAAGGCTTGAGAGATACCACCAGCTACAACTGCCGGTGAAATATTGTTGGCAGCTTCGATAGAATCGAAAGCCTTGACCATACCAGCAACCGTACCGGTAAATCCAAGCATAGGAGCAACCGATACGACAAGGTTTAACCAAATCATGTTCTTTTCCAAGAAAGACATTTCAACAGTACCTGCGTTTTGTATTGCTTTTTCTATTTCCGCTAAACCTCGATGACTACGCGTAAGACCAGCGTGAAACACCTCAGCGACCGGACCGCGTGTTTTGTTACAAAGCTCAATAGCACTGTCAACGCCACCAGAACCTAATGAGTCTTTGACTTCGGCAAAGAATTTTTTTGAGTTAATTGATGACATCATTAAAGAATAGAATCTTTCAAATGCAATTGCGAGTCCAAAGATAAGTAAGACCAAAATTGGCCACATGAAAGGTCCACCATCTACAAAGTATTCAACCATTTATTCCTCCAGTATTAATAGATATTGTCTGAAAAGTTGTTAAAATTAATAAAAATTTGTCAATGAATCTAATTAATAATTCGTTAATTCCACAGTTTCTTTAAAACTATTGATGGCATCAACAACTTGATTGTCTGTTGGGAGTATTATTTTATAGTATTCATCACGCCCCCAAAGCGATGCGGCAACCTGTGCCTTAATACGTGTTTTTAAATAATTTCTGTCTTTAGTAAATATGGAATTATCATATTCTATCTCTTGAGATGTAATAAAAGACAAAAAGGCTTGATATAATTTATCGGTAAAAACCCACGATTTATTAAACTGCTCAAACGAACTAAAATCATTTTTGATAGACTGCGAATATCGCGAAGCCCAATTAAAGATCGGTCGGCTTGGATAGGTAATAAATAATTGAGTTTCAGAAGCAATTCCGGGTTTCCAAGAAGATAGTACGTCGGGAGTTATTCCACCACCACCATAAACAACGCGCCCATTTCTTGTATAATGCTTAGGTCTTAATTTCTTTAATGAGTCTATTACAATCTCGCGATTGTCTATAAATAGATCGCTGTAATAGTCGTAATCATTACCATTTTCAAATTCTCTTTGAATCAGCCTGCCGCTTGGTGTGTAATACTGGGCAATAGTAATTCTAATTGCCGATCCATCATTTAGTGGAATTTGTCTTTGTACGAGACCTTTTCCAAAAGTTGTTTCTCCAACAATTATTCCGCGATCTAAGTCTTGAACTGCTCCCGCAACGATCTCGCTTGCGCTTGCCGATCCGCGATTAACTAAAACAACCAATGGAAATTTGTCATTCCCTCTTTTGGGGTTTGCAATAAATACCTGTTCTAATTCCTTCCGTTTTCCGCGCGTGTACACCATTGTATCGCTTTTAGCGATAAATAAATTAGTTATTTCAGTTGCTTGTGATAATAATCCGCCGCTATTATTCCGCAAATCTAATACCAAACGCTGCATCCCTTCTTCCTGTAGATTGGATAGAGCAGTTTTTACTTCGTAAAGCGATGTAGAAGAAAAACGAGTAAGCCAAATATATCCAATTTGGTCGTCAACCATTATTGCGGTTCTAACACTATATAATGGAATGTTATCTCGGATAATTGTTACATCAAATGGCTCTGGAGTTCCAATGCGTTTAATTGTAACGATGACGCTTGAGCCCTTTTTGCCGCGCAATTTTTTAAAGACACCTTCTTTTGTTATACCAAAAGCATCGTCACCATTTATCTTAATAATTTGGTCGCCGGGCAATAATCCTACATGTTCTGAAGGGCTATCTGCAACTGGCGCAATGACAGTCAAAATGTCATTAAGAATATCAAATTCTATTCCAATCCCCTGAAAATTGCCTTGAAACTGTTCGTTAATTTCTTCTAATTCCTCAGCAGGAATATATACAGAATGTGGATCTAATTCATCTAGTATGCCACTGATAGCACCGTCCATTAATTTATCAATTTCTACCGCCTCAAAATAATCTTCGTTAATGTAATTAAGAACCGAGACTAGCGTGTTTAATTTGTTTTTAATGATGTTGTTTGCATCGCGCTTCTGTGTATAAATATTATGTAGGAAGACAACTAGTATTAGTGAAACTATTATGATGACAGTTGAAAAGACAGGTTTGCGGGACAAAAATTGGTTTTTATTCATGAGATTTTATTGTTTAAGTACATAATTGTTGTAGAATATAGCTTAGAATATTAAAGGGTCAATCTATTAGCTGTAATATTTTATCATAACTTTCTTTTCCAGTATCCATAGCAATAGGAATAGAGTATATGGGCAAATCAGTTTCGCTAATTTTTATAATATCCTTTTCAGTTGTTATAATTATATCGGCGTTTATTTCCTTAAAGGTATTTCTGATTTTTTCGATATCTGATTTGGAATAATTTTTATGATCACTAAAATTAATTGAATCAAGGATATTTATATTAAGGTTTTGAATTGTTTTTATGAATGATTCGGGATCTCCAATTCCTGAGAATAATAATGCTGTTTTCCCCTTTACATCATCTAAAATAATTTGATTATTCTCATTGTCTAATAAATATGGTGCAGGACTTAAGTTTGTTTTAAATAACGGTAGTCTAAATTTTTCTAACTTTAATTGTAATTTTGAGGAGAGTGGAACAATGTCGCTTTTTGTGAGCAAGATTATATGGGCTCGTTTTAGTGAAGTCCACGGTTCTCTAAAATTGCTGAAGCTAAAGATTCTGTTGGCAATTTTTGATATATTACTATTAACAAGGACTATGTCAACATCTCTATGAATTTTACGATGTTGAAATCCGTCATCCAATATAATGACTTCAGGATGATAATTATCAATTAAAAATTGCCCACCTCGAACACGGTTTTCATCAACGATTATTGGAATTCTCAATAAAGAATTAGCCATTAATATTGGCTCATCTCCAAACAACTTATAATTCGTCGGATTGGTTAATCCATCGGTGACCAGTTGAGTTCCTCTAGATTTTCTACCATAACCACGGCTTAAAATTGCTACAGATTTATTGTGTTGCTGCAGGAACTTCGCAATTGCAATTACCGTGGGGGTTTTTCCGGTTCCGCCGATTGTTATATTGCCAACGCTAATTATTTTACAGGGGAGCTTTGTAGATTTAAATATTTTTTTATCGTAAAAATAATTTCTAAAAAATATTATTATTTGGTAAACCAAAAAAAGCGGAAGAAGAACCATATTAACAAATGTTCTCATTTTCCCTTTTTCACACTTCTTGAAACATTGTTGTCTAATTTGTCAAGTCGGTTTTTTAAAGAATCTAAACAAGTATTAAAATCATCTTTAATTGAAAAATAAATTGGGTCACCAAAGGAAAGATCAATCCGAGTAAACGGTTTGGTAATGTGAAAAGTGTCCCAGTTTGTGAAGCCCCAACTACGTCGTGATCTGCCCGCAACTGGTATAATAGGTACACCTGCTTTTTGCGCGGCCTTTACCACTCCGGGCTTTGGTGTTTTTGCCGGACCCTTAGGACCGTCAGGCGTTATTGCAAGTACATTATCAGGTTTTGATAATAGTTCCACCATTTGTTCAAATGCCTTATTACCATCTTGGGAGCTTGAGCCACGTAAAAATTCCCAACCCAATTTTTTGCCAATGCTGACGCCTAATTCCGCATCGCGATGAAATCCCGCCAATATATGAAAATGATGTTTTGCTAATTTATAATAGGGTATGAACAAATTGCCGTGCCAAAAGGCAATTATAAATGACGAATTGATTTTTAACAATTTATCAACATTGTCGAACCCTGAGATCTTCCAACGACAAGAACCGTAAAGAAACCTAATTAATACAGTTAAAATTGAAATTTTCAGATTGCCAAAGAGGTTAGTCATTAATTTTATCGACAATTAATTCGGCGGTACGCCGATACACTCCGGTCTCGCCCAACGCGTCTTTGATTTGTTTATAGCCGTTAAGCATTTTTTCTCGTTCAGGCGTATCGGATAGTAACGGAATTAATGCTTTAATAAGTTTCTCCGCAGTCATGTCATCTTGAATGAATTCCGGAACAACTTGGCGGTCTGCAATTAAATTTACTAACGACAAATATTTCACTTTAGCCAGTCGCTTCCCGATTAAATAAGTAATAGAAGAAGACTTATAACAAACAACAGTTGGCAGTCCGAACACGGCAGCTTCTAATGTAGCAGTGCCGGAAGCAATTAATCCCGCATCACCATAGTGCATGGTTAAACGAGGAGTGCCTTTTTCAATATGTATAAATTTAGGATAGTCCGAAATTACAACATCGGGCGCTTTTCCGATAATAAATTGAATATTCGGGAAAATCTCATGCAATTTATTAATAACATCTATGAAAACTGGCCAATGTCTATCAATTTCTTGTTGACGACTTCCGGGCAACAGGGTTAATAATGGTTTGTTTATATCAATTGAAAGTTTTAAAAAGTATTCTTTTTTTGTAATAGTTGGCTGCTCAACATCAACAAAGGGATGCCCGACAAAATCAATATTTATATCACGCTTGTCAAACCAATCTTTTTCGAAAGGTATTATACTAATAGCTTGATCTATATATCTTTTAATAAGTTCAGCGCGCTTTTCTTTCCACGCCCAAACTTGTGGTAAAATGAAATAAGTAATAGGAATGTTTAATTGATTTATCTTTTTTGCTAATCTTAGATTAAATCCGGGATAATCAATTAAAATTACTCGATCAGGTCGAAGGTTCTTAATTGTTTTGAACGTGTTGCCCATTATCTTAAACATTCTTGGAAGATGTCTAATTACTTCCGTAAATCCCACCATCGAGAGTAATGAGATATGCTCAAGTATCTCTACTTCCGCAGCTTTCATTTTATCGCCACCGTGGCCGATAAATCTTATCGCGGGATTCAGCTTCTTAATTTCTTCAACCAGCTTGGCGCCATGTATATCACCGGACTCTTCCCCGGCTATGATAAAAATGGATTGGTTGATGCTGTCATCGGTCATGTCGAATATGTTTATTCTAGAGATGAAAACATGTCACCTTTTTAGTGAATGTCTTCGATGATTATTTTCTGAATGTTGGCAGCTACTTCAAGGGCGTCTCTTCCCGCCTTACCATCGACAATTGGTTTTGCATTTCCTTGCACAGATTCAATAAAATTGGTTAATTCCAATCGCAAGGCATCAGTTTTTTTAATAGAAGGTTTTTCATAGACAATGGAGCGCTGCCCACCATCATTATTTAAGGGAGCTGTAACCATTGTTTTTGAAACTGTTGTATCAGAATCAATAGCTCGATATACTTCTGTCAGACCTAGAAGGAAATCAATTGTAATATACATATTGCGTTGGAAGAATTTGAGTTTTCTTACTTTATTTTGTGCAATGCGACTTGATGTTAGGTTAGCAACAGTGCCATTTTCAAAGCGAACCCGAGCATTGGCAATGTCCACTGAGTCCGTCATAATTGAAACACCGCTTGCACGAATGCTTTTTACCGGACTATTAACTAATGACAAAATTATATCAATGTCGTGGATCATCAAATCGAGTACGACTGGAACCTCGGTACCCCGTATAGTATATGGGGCGAGTCTCTGAACTTCAATAAACTTTGGTTTTAACTCGTAATTTTTTAATGCTAATAATGCAGGGTTCAGCCGCTCAATATGTCCAACTTGAATTACAGTTCCATTTTTTTGAGTAAGTGAAAGTAAATGATTGGCTTCTGCAACTGTTTTAGTTATTGGTTTCTCAATAAACACGTGTTTACCGGACATTATACAGCGTTCGGCAATTTCTGCATGCTGAGTAGTTGGAGTTACAATTGAAACAGCGTCACAAGTAGATAGTAATTCATCAATATTGTTATACGATTTAACATTATATTGATTTGCAATTTCATTAGCGCGTGTTGGGTTTAGATCATAAACTCCAACAAGGTCGGCGTTTGCTAATGAGGCAAAATGTTTTACATGGTGTTGACCTAAATGCCCAACACCTATCACCCCTACTTTTACCATTTTTGATGTATTCATTTACACCGTCAATTTACAATAAGTTGTTTTACGTTGAAACAATCAAACATTAAACTTGAAGAAAATGCAATCCCCGTCTTTTACTATGTACTCTTTACCTTCTTGGCGTACCAATCCGGCATCTCGCACGGCGATTTCTGAACCGAGCACGATCAAATCTTTATAGCAATATATTTCTGCTTTAATAAATCCACGCTGAAAGTCAGTATGGATTTCTCCTGCTGCCTCAGGAGCCGATGCGCCCCGTTTAATTGTCCATGCGCGTACTTCTTTTGGACCGCCAGTAAAGAACGTTTCTAGTTCGAGCAACTTGAAACTTGCATGGATTAACTTCTCCAAGCCAGGTTCAGGAAGATTATATTCATCTAAAAACATTTGTCTATCTTTCCCATCAAGTGTAGCTATGTCCTGTTCAAGTTTTCCGCAGAGACGGATTGCAAGATTGCCTTCTTTTTCGGCGAAGTTGAACAGCGCTTGCACATGTTTATTCCGAGTTTCGTTTTGGATTTCATGTTCGTCAACATTTGCTACATATAAAATCGGTTTGCGCGTCATTAAAAATAAAGATCTGATAAACGAAATATCATCGCTTTCAGCGGGAAAGGTCCGTGCACGACGACCATTGTTTAAGTGTTCCAGTAACTGCTCAAGCACTTTAATTTTTCTGACAGCTGATTTATCGCCACCTCGAGCTGCTTTGGCTATTTTTATTAATCGTCTGTCGAGTGTGGCAATATCCGCCAACAAGAGTTCGGTTTCGATTAATTCAGCATCACGAACGGGATCCACAGTACCCTCAACATGAACGATATTGTCATCATCAAAACATCGAATTACATGAATTATTGCACCCACTTGTTTGATTTGTCCTAGAAATTTATTTCCCAAACCTTCGCCTTTACTGGCGCCTTTAACTAACCCGGCAATATCGGTGAACTCAACCGTAGCTGGTGTAACAACGTCCGGTTTATAAATTTTCTCGAGTTCTTTTAATCGCGGGTCGGGAAGCGGAACAATTCCAACATGTGGATCAATTGTACAAAAAGGATAGTTTTCCGCCGGTACACTTGAAGCTGTGAGTGCATTAAAGATTGTTGATTTACCGACATTTGGCAAACCGACTATACCACATTGCAGAGACATAATCTATTTACCACCACCTGCGCCAAGGCTGTGGCGGACAGGCAAAACACAAAAATGATATCTGTCATTCTGAACGGAGTGAAGAATCTCTGAATTCTGGTATAAACGGAAAGTTAGAGATTCTTCGTCGTTCCTCCTCAGAATGACACGGGGTTTTATATTTTTCATAGATAATTTTTAAACTTTAAAAACATCCGCGTTTATTCGTGGCTTTAGAAAGTATCTAAAGCCGGATCGGCACCAAAATCCCAAGTTAAATTATCGAAAAGACCAACTTGTAGATCTTTTGCAAAATATATTACTTTATCTTTAACAGATAACGCAGCGTCTCCCCAAACCATAAACACGGGTCTTTTAATAATCTTTTTGATATCAATTTTATAAGTAATTTTATTGTGATACGGCCTAACCTGTCCCTTGAACTTTAGTTCTTTTACGCCTAAAGCACGACCGCGACCTTTTCCGCCGGCCCAAGAAAGGAAAAATCCTAATAGTTGCCAAAACCCGTCCAATCCGAGACAGCCGGGCATTACCGGATCTCCTTTAAAATGGCAGTCAAAAAACCAATTCTTAGGGTTAATGTTTAATTCCGCTAAAATAGAACCCCTACCATATTTTCCGCCATCTTCGGTTATTTTTAAAATACGGTCGATCATTAACATCGGTGGTTTTGGCAGTTTACCATTTTCCTGCCCGTAAACATTGCCTTCGGCAATATCTAATAAATCTTTTTTTGAATAACTTGTTTTTTGTTGCATGTTTATCTTTTATATAAATAGTATAATTTTCAGTGGCAAGATTATTGTTTACTGCGGAAAGGAGCAAGTTTTCTTTATTAAAACCTAAACTTTGTAAAAATAAGATATTGTTCTAAATTCGCAACCTTAAAATTGGAGCAGTTATGAAACAATGGGTTTTAATATTAGGATGTTCTACCGGTCACGGCGGTGCTACAGCAAAACGTCTAGCCGAAGAAGGATATGGAATCTTGGGATTTCATTTTGATCGCGCTGACATAAAGCGCAAAGCATTAGAGTTTAAAGAAGAACTATCTGAAATTAATGGTGGGCGCGTGCATTTTTGGAATAAAAATGCAGCCGATATTGATATTATGAATGAATATGTTCCAATTATCAAAGAAATTGTCGGAGACAGAACGCTAAAATTATTACTGCATTCTATTGCTTTCGGAACAACTATGAATTTACTTGGTGAAAAACATGTAACCCGTAAACAAATGGATATGACCGTTCACGTAATGGGAATGTCAATGCTGTATTGGACACAAAAATTGCACGACGCAAAATTAATTGGCGAAGGTTCGCGAGTGATGGGTTTTACCAGTGAAGGTAATTATGTTTCAATGGAGGGCTACGGTCCGGTGAGTGTCGCCAAAGTGGCGATGGAAGCAATTTTGCGTCAAATTGGTTGGGAACTTGGTAAATTTGGAATTACAGCAAATATTATTCAAGCCGGAGTAACGCCAACGCGAGCGCTCACAAAAATCTCTGACAGATGGGAAGAATGGATAAAACGTACAGAATATCGCAATCCAATGCGCCGCACAACTACACCGGAAGATGTTGCTAATACGGTATCATTATTATTACGACCGGAAGCTGACTTTATAAATTGTTCAACCATCCATTGTGATGGTGGAGAACACCGTTCAGGAAGAATATATTAATAAAGGATGTCTCCCCTTGAGGGGAGATTTAGAGGGGTGAAGCTCCTTTGTCCTCCCCCATAATCCCCCTTCAAAGGGGGACAAGAGCCCCAAGGGTTAAACAATAATCTCAGAATGATTATCAACGATATTCCTATTTCCACTGAATATAAATTCTGAATTTTCTTTGATTCTGAGCGTTGCTTCGGCAATCCAAATTTCCGCTAATTTAACTTTTCTATCATTCTTTGTTGCAGCATCTAAAAATAGGATTGATATAAAAATATCTAATCCCATTTTTACAAGTCGTTCAGAAATGAACTCTGTATACTCATGGTCTTTTTGGTTGCGGACAGTTTCAACTGATTTGTCAAAGGTCGCGATCAATGATTTTATGGAATTAGAGAGTGGTTGCAAATCTGTATTAAAAGACTGTTCTTTAAATTTATCAAATTCCTTATCTAATACACCGGCTAAAATTCCACCAACCGATGCGACTACTTGTAATTGCGATGTTCCTTCGTAAATATTTGTGATGCGCGCATCGCGGTAGTAGCGCTCCATATCATAATCTTTCATATAGCCGTTGCCTGCCATTACCTGTAAACCATCATAAGCTGTTTTATTTGCCATTTCGGCATTGAAGTATTTGGAAAAGGGCGTTAAAACACCTGCCAATCGTTCCAGATATTTGGTTTCTTTGCGGTCGGCATTCGGATTTTTTGAAGCGGCTTTTAGTTTATCAACTACTTTTCCTGTTTCATAGAGCAGTAATCTTCCAGCCTCAATGTTTAGGCGCATATTGGAAAGCATTTTATAAACGGCAGGAATTTTAATTATAGGTTTGTCGAATTGAATACGTGTTTCGGCATACTCTTTAGCTAAATTATAAGCCGCCTCTGCAACGCCCAAGCCCTGTGCTGCAACGGCAATTCGCGCGCCATTCATTAATGACATTATATATTTGATCAAACCATACTTACGTTTTCCAACAAGATAAGCAGAAGTGTTATTGAAAGTCATTTCGCAAGTCGGCGAACCGTGAATGCCAAGCTTATTTTCGATGCGGTCAATATTAATTGTCTTATCTTTGGAGCAGACAAACATCGATAACCCGCGACCATCTTTTGTACCCTCTTCAGAGCGTGCCAATACTAATAATGTTGTGCCATTCCCGTTGGTGATAAAACGCTTGGTTCCATTCAGATGCCACACGCCGCTATTATCACCATCTTCCGGCGGCGTTGCTTTAGTTTTAACCGATTGCAAATCTGAACCATAGTCTGGTTCGGTTAGTACCATTGCGCCGGTTGCTTCTCCGGTGGCTAACGGTGGAATATATTTGGCTTTCTGTTCATCGCTGCCAAATTCTTCAAGGGTTTCGGCAATATCCTGCAATCCGACCATTGTCATTAGCGATGCATCGGCGCGCGAAACCATTTCAATTATGGCAATTTTCACCGTTTGCGGCATATTTAGTCCGCCAAATTCGTAGGGCAGCGAAATGCCCATCAAATTCATTTCTTTGAAATCGTTAAGGTTTTCTAATACCAAAGGATTTATCGTAACATCACCGTTTTCACAAATGTGTCCTTCTTCATCGATTTGGCGGGAACGATCAAAAATTGGTCCGGCGCAAATATCACCGACCACCTCTAAAATATCTAAATAATTTTGGGCAGCTTCGTCGCGGTCGGCGGGAGCAAAATCGTGTTCTTTCGCATATGAATAATCAATTTCCACAATATCGGCTAACGCCTTTAAATCTAAACGCTCAAGGTTTAGTTTGATGTCAGGATTATCAGTATAAAAGTTTGGCATAGTACGTCCTACAGGTTAAAAATGATATAAAAAGATTATTATGGATGTAGTGTTTATCGCTTCGTTCCAAACAAACCGCCCAAAAGACCACGTACAAGCTCTCGGCCAATTTGTTTTCCGACGCGACTATTCGCAGTTTTGTACGCCCAGTAGCCTACACCTTTCGACGATGATTTCTTTTTCCGCGTTTTACGGCGCGGTGTATCGTATTCATATTTTTCTTCACGTTTTATTAATTCGGCTTCAATCTTTTTCTGTTTGCCTGCTTTTTCTTTCAAAATTTCGAAGGCAGATTCACGATCCACGGTTTCTTCATATTTACTAAAAACCGTAGAGTTTTTAACAATATTGTTTATTTCTGATTC
>Ga0190293_1000325_pt1 | contig 16771 bp, 15 predicted proteins | sample 48693001_MG_FD_161671 | JGI IMG/M metagenome (GOLD analysis project Ga0190293, IMG submission 161671) | Hydrothermal vent microbial mat bacterial communities from Southern Trench, Guaymas Basin, Mexico - 4869-30-0-1_MG | ecosystem: Environmental > Aquatic > Marine > Hydrothermal vents >...
GACGCACAGCGTCGACCATCGGATTGTCACCGAGACCTTCCTCGTCAACGTTTGCGATGTACATGGTGGGCTTGGATGTCAGCAGGAACAGGTTCCGTACGATCGGACGCTCTGTTTCGGTGAACTCCATCGTGCGAACAGGGTCACCTTCGCCGAGGTGGTCATTGATACGTTCGAGCACCCCAACGGCCGCCTTGGCGTCCTTGTCCCCTGAACGAGCCTTGCGACTCTGCTTGTCGAGGGCCTTTGCCACGGTTTCGAGGTCGGCGAGCGCAAGTTCCGTGTTGATCGTCGCGATGTCGCTTGCGGGATCGACCTTGCCGTCGACATGCACGACGTTGTCGTCCACGAAACAGCGGACGACGTGTGCAATGGCGTCTGTTTCACGGATGTGGCTCAGGAACTTGTTTCCGAGCCCTTCGCCATCGGATGCTCCGGCAACCAGGCCGGCGATGTCGACGAATTCGACCACAGTTGGGAGGATCTTCTTCGGATTGACGATGGAGGCGAGTGCGTCGAGCCTGGGATCCGGCACGCTGGCCATCCCGCCGTTCGGGTCGATCGTCGTGAAGGGATAGTTCTCTGCGGCGATCTCTCCGCCGGTGAGGGCGTTGAACAGCGTGGACTTGCCAACGTTGGGCAGACCAACGATGCCACAAGTGATTGCCATGAAATGCTCCTGGGGGAGAGGTTCGGGGATTGGTTCGAGGGTGTGTAGACGCCCGGAACCGACCACAGGGTACGCCTCGGCCGAATCTATGCTCGCCCCCATGGCTGTCAGAATCATCACATTGGTAGCGGCACTGTCATTGGCAGCGTTCGGTTGTTCAGCTTCAGAAACTACGGCCACCCTTGCCGATCTGGATGGTGTTGCATCGCGGGTCATTCCGGCGTCAAGTGTGCTCGGCACGTCTGTTGGAGGCGCCTCGCTCCCAGACGTTGGTGACGGTGGCGAAGCATTCTCGTTCGTGGGTCCTGATGACGGCATCCTCATCGTCTATTTCGGATACACGTTCTGCCCCGATGTGTGCCCAACTACGTTGTCGGACCTGAGGTCCGCACTTGGCGACCTCGGTGATGACGCCCAGCGGGTTGAGGTCGCAATGGTGACCGTGGATCCCGGGCGAGACTCAGATGAAGTGATCACGAGCTATCTGCACGCCTTCGTCCCCGACGGGCATCCGCTTCGAACAGAGGATGCTGCGGCGCTGAGAGAAGCTGCAGACGTGTTCGGGGTGGAGTACTCCGTCATCGAGGGGGTTAACGGCACAACCGAGGTCCTCCACACGGCGCACCTCTTTGCTGTGGACGACACCGGTGAGATCCGTGCCGTGTGGTCCTTCGGTGCGGAGCCTGAGACGATCACGCGCGACATCGAATCGTTGCTCTCGGGGGTCTGAACGCGAAATCGGCCCCTGAGTCGCGAAACAATGCCTGGTCAAGGGTCTTACATCGCGCCCCATTTTCGAGTTCTCTTGAAGGAGGGGGTGATCCCAGTGGTAGCAGATGGACCGTACGAGAGCCGTAGAGACATGGATCCGTTTTCCCATCCCGATCTCGAGCGTCTCGGCAGAACGCTCCGGGACCGACTCGATGAGACCCTCGACGCCGAGCAATCCGCGGCCAGGTCCGCTGCCCTGCGAAGACGAACTCTGAGGGACTCCCTTCTCGAGTCCGAGGATCGTTCAGACACCATTGTGATGTCCGCCATCGATGGCCACACGTACCGTGGCGTCGTGGAATCCGTGGGAATTGATCACGTTGTTCTTGTCGACAACGGGCGTTCAACTCACATTGCCATCTCTCATGTCGTCTCGATGGGGATACTCTGATGGCCCTTCTTGAGCGCGTCAGGCCGATCAGTCTTCCGATCAGCTGGCTCGACCGCAGGACGATGCTTGGGATACTTCTGGCCGCTCTCGCTGGAGTGCTTGTCCTGACGCTCACGAGACCTCCAGTCCTCGTCCCTGTACTCGTAGCCGGAGCAGACCTTCCAGCAGGGACACCCCTGTCCGAGCTCGATGTTTCGGTACGACAGGTGTCATCGGCCGTCGGGTTGGTGGAGGGTGACTCTGTCGGTGAACTCGCGGATTGGTCGCTCAGGGTGCCGCTCGTAGCAGGCGAACCGCTCTCACCATCGTTGCTTGTTCCTCCACAGGTCAGCGACGCGCGGGATGCTCTTGCGCTGTCTCTCGATCGTTCGCATGCGGTGCAGGGGAACCTGTCTCAGGGCGACCTCGTGGATGTACTCGTGACAAGACCGGCATCGTTCGAAGGACCGCCCGAAACCGAGTTGGTCGCGACTGCCGTCTACATCCTTGACGTGAGCCTCGGTGAATCCGGCTTCGATGCTGACAGGGTTGATGTCGTACTCGCTGTCGACGGAGACCTGGCCGCTGAACTTGCCAATGCCAGGGAATCCGGGACGATCGACCTTGTGCGGGTCACGCCATGACCGTTCGCGTTGCCACCGTCCTGTCCGCACGCGAGTGGGAACCCAACCTCGTTGCCCACGCCCACGAAACAGCTTCGATTCGCATCGTGTTGCGGGCGTTCCAGCCGTCAGACCTGGAATCCAGGGCAGCGGATATCGATGTGGTCGTCGCAAGCGGCGATGTGTCGTGGGTCACTCCTCGCCAGGTCACGACGTGGAAACGCCTGGGCCTCGGTGTCGTTGGCGTCTTCCCTGCCGGAGACCAACCAGCGGCTGAACTGCTCAAGAGAGGCGGTGCCAACGAGGTTGTTCCCGATGCGATCGATGCAGAATCCCTCGTGCAGGCGATCCGCTTCGTCGCCCCTCGGGCACTGAAACCCGTCAGTGAAGAGATGGGTCTGGTGACAGTGGTCGCGGGGGCACGCGGAGCGCCTGGGTGTACAGAGATCGCCCTTGCCTATGCCCTTTCACGTTCGAACGCCACATCAACGGTCCTCATCGATCTCGATCTCTCTGCGCCCGCCATTGCTGTCAGGCTCGGGCTTCCGCCCCGTCCCGACCTGGCCGACGTGGCTGACACTGTCAGGATCGATGGAGTCCTCGACCATCAGGATCTTCATGCGTTCGAACGGTTGTCCGTGATCACAGGGTCGCACCGACGGGGCCAGTCAGGGATAACGGAAACGATGGTGCAGGGGGTCGTCGATGCTGCCAGGGGAGAGTTCGACGAGACGATCGTCGACCTTGGCGTCGTTGAACCAGGCAACACCCTTGTCGCAGACGCCAACAGAGCGATCATCGTTGTCGACGCCTCGGCCATAGGGATCGTTCGGGCGGCCCAACTCACCGCGGAATGGGTAGGACCGACACCCTACGTTGTCGTCAATCGTGTGAATGCACGGGGATCTGCTGATGCTGTCGCGGCCGTCAAGAAGTGGACGGGCCTTGAACCTGTGGCGATCATCCCCGACCATCACAAGGTGCGACAGGCGACGATATCGGCAAAACGCCCACATCGCAGACTGTGCAAGGCAATGGCAGGAGTCGGTGTCCAGTGACTGTGATGCCCGCACCTACGAGATACGGATACCTGGCTGAACTTCTCGATGATCCGCTCATCGAAGAGATCATCGTGATCGGAGGCGAGCGAACGTTCATCGTGCGTAACGGTGTGAAGGAACTGGTGAACGTTGTGGTGGACGCGGCAACTGTCCGTCGGATAGCGGATCAGTTGCTCGCTGGCACAGGCCGAAGGGTCGATATCGCGAATCCGATCGTTTCTGCACAACTCCCGGATGGAAGCCGTGTGCACATCACTGGTCCACCAGTGACACACCCGGACAGGATGAACATCCAGATCCGAAAGTTCGTCGTCACCGCTGCAGACCTCACCGATCTCGTCGAGAGAGGGACCCTCACGCGTCAGTGTGGATCCCTGTTACGCGACGCAATCACGACCGATGCAACCATTCTTGTGGCAGGCGCTCCTGGAGCTGGCAAGACGACGCTTGTCAACTGTCTTCTCAAGGAGGTCCCACCAGCGAAGCGGGTTGTTACCTGTGAAGAGGTGTTCGAGATCGATGTCGACCTTCCCGACCTCAGCCAGATGCAAACCAGGGATGCCGGGCTTGACGGCGGAGCAGAGATCACGCTGAGAGACCTCGTACGCGAGGCGCTGCGCCAGCGACCGGACAGGATCGTGGTTGGCGAAGTGAGAGGCCCCGAAGCACTTGACATGCTCCTCGCTCTCAACGCGGGTTGCTCCGGCCTTGCAACGATCCACGCCAACTCAGCGAGTGACGCCCTCGAGAAACTCGTCTCGTATGGAGTGCTCGCAGGGGACAACATTGCGGTGTCCTTCTTGCGGAGGACCATCGCATCGGTCGTTGACATCGTTGTGTACCTGAAACGAACCAGCGAAGGGCGTCGCATCCATGAGGTTCTTGCGGTCCCCGAGCAACTCGACGTAGATGTGTTCACAGTTTCGCCCCTGTATGCCATGCGTGACGGTGCGCTCAGCTGGGTCGGCCAGGGGCCAGAGGCTCCAGACTCATGGAAGGTGTGACATGAGGGGAGTTGCTGTGATACTTGCTGCTTCGTCAGCCTGGGTGCTTGTCACATCCAGAACTCCGACGTTTCGCTTCCGTCTCGGCGTCTCGCCAAGGTCGGTCGTCATCGCGGTCGTCGCATCACTGGGAACAACGTTCCTGATGTACGGATTCCTGGGGACGATCGTGCCAGCTGTGGCCCTTGGAGTCCTCGCAGCATCGATCCCTATCGCCGTGGAACACACGAGATCAAAGACGCTTGCGAGGACACAGATGGAGCTCTGGCCCGACGCTCTGGCACACGTGCGGGCGAGCATCAGCGCAGGGCTCACCTTGCCCGATGCGCTCATCGACGCCTGTCGGCGGGTTGGCGGGCCCCTTGGACTTTTCGCCAACGAGATACGGACAGAAGTTGCCTTCGGCGGTGGGTTCGCTCCGGCGCTGGTATCGATGCGCGGTACGCTCGATGATCCGGTTTCGGACAGGGTGCTGGCCACCCTGGTAGTGGCGAACCGGGTCGGGGGTCATCGCGTGGGCGATGTTCTATCCTCGCTCCAGGAATCCGTCGCGGACGATCTCCGCCTTCGAAGGGCTCACGACGCCGCACTCACCGAGCAGCGATGGACGGCAGGAGTGGCGCTGATCGCTCCATGGGCGCTTCTTGTGCTCTCCATCACAACGAATCCGCAGGCTGCGTACGCGTTCGATACTCCTGAGGGTGCGATGGTTGTGGGGATCGGGTTCGTGGCCACAGCCTCAGGGTGGTTTCTTGCGCGCAGATCGGCACGATTGTCCGAGCCGCCGAGGTTGTTCCGATGATGTGGCTGGCAGCGGTTGTCACCGCGATCGCGGTCTTCCTCCTCGTGACACGGGTTCGCCCCTCATCACTATCGGCAGCGATCCATGATTATCTGGTGGAACCAGTTGAGGAGGAGTCGGCACATCCCCCCAAGCCGAAGGACCTCGGGTTCGTCCCGTGGGTCATCGGCGGTGCAGTGGTGGGGCTCCTCCTCGCCCAGGGCGACCTGTTTCTCTCCGGGGCAGGCCGGTCCGCACCTGCACTCGGCATTCTCGGGGCTGCAGGAGGCTGGTTCGTGTGGTCCTCGAGGCGTTCCACTCTCAAACAGCGAAGGGCGACGCGACTCCGCCACGAGCTTCCCGTGGTAGCCGACGCGATAGCGTTGCATGCGGTGGCGGGTGAATCGGTTTCATCGGCGCTATCAGCAGTCGCGACCCAGACCACAGGGGTCGCTGCAGAGGAGTTCACCGTTGTCCTCGAAAGGCATCGCGACGGAGAAGGTCTCGCTGAGTCCCTAACAGAGATCAAGCGAACGACCGCTCACCCTGACGCTGTTCGTCTCTACGAGGTTCTGATCCATGCCCATGGATCAGGCGGAAGGCTCGCTGCATCGCTGAGCGAGCTTGCCGTGGATTTTCGGTCGTCGATAGCAAGCGATCTGACGTCCGAGGGAGGCAAGAGAGCAATCACGAGCTACGGGCCTGTTCTGGCGCTGATGGTGCCGACCGCCCTGCTGTTCCTGCTCTACCCGACACTTCTGGGATTGCGCGCGCTATCGGGTGCGCCGTGAATCATCGATCCGTTTCTGCCCAGCCCACTATCTCTGGGATCGCGTGCACCATCCGGTGCGCAACCAACCATCGACACGAAGGAGAAATCGACCATGGAGGGATCAAACATGTGGAAAGACGAACGAGGGGCCACGACGGTCGAATGGCTCGGACTGGCGACTATTGCCGTGTTGGTGATCGCCCTGCTGCTACCGCAGGTACGCGCCACAGCAGGCGATGTGTGGGGCAGCGTTGCGGGCCAGTTCAACGGCTTCTTCGGCTGAGCGACGGATCGACGACCCTTGAGGGGATCGTGGCGATGGGAGTGTTCTTCCTGCTCATTGCGGTGATCGTCCAATTGGGATTCCTCGTCATAGCCAGATCAGCCGTGTCTGCCTCGATGGAAGCGACCGCACGCAGGGTTTCTGGGCCAGACAGCGACGTCTCCGCTGAGGAGGCTCGGCTCGGTACAGAGATCAAGGCCGTGGTACCAGGAATCAAGATCCTGGGTACCAGCATCGAGCGATCGACACAGGACGTCACGGTTCGTGCGACGTTCGAGTGGACGCCACCTGGCCCGGATCTGATCCCCATCCAGTTCACACTCGAACGGTCCCATGCAAGCGTCGTTCCGCCATGAGAGACGAACGGGGAACGGTTCTCCTGGAGATGATCGTCCTCGGATTCGCTGTTGTCCTTGTCGTTCTGCCCGTGCTGACGACTGTGGCGCGTGTCATCGACGCGAATGCAGCGGTGACGACCGCGGCGCGTGACAGCGCGTCGTGGGTCGCTCGACACGGCACACAGTGGCAAGGAGGGAGCGATCATGTGGCTGTTGAAACATCGGTCGCTGATGGCGTCGCGACAGCAACTGCGAGAGCAACGGTCACGCTGATCGGTGTCGGGGCCATCAAGGTTGACAGGGAGGTGGTCTCGACGTTCGAGGTTCCCGTGAGCCCGTACAGGAGCGACCAGTGAGTCACGAGCAGGGTTCTATGCTGCCTGCTTTCGGTGGGTTGTTATTCGTCTCGTTTGTGCTACTGAGTCTTGCGATCGAGATCGGACTGCTCGGCGTTGCCTATCGCGACGCCGCATCGATCGCGGACACGGCAGCAGAGGCGGGAGCAGCGATGATCGACGCTGCCTCTCTCCACGAGGGTTCCACGGTACTCAATGAATCCGATGCTGTTGCCGAGGCGAGCGCTTCGCTGACACGGTTGGGTGTCAGCGTGTCAGAGGCATCGATCCAGGTACGTGACACGTCGGTATGTGTGGCGATATCGAGGAGACACACCGTTCAAGCCCTTGGTTATCTGGCGATCAGTGCGGTTCAGATCGACGTAACAGGCTGCGCCGAGCCAGCAACAGGATGAAGCGGCGGTAGGGTTCGGGTGTGACCGCCGAAGACGCCAGCACCGACACGCTTCAGGACCTGATCGAAGGTTCGGACCTCGCGGGTTTGACGCGTTATGTTGATGGCGTGTGTGCGAGCCACGACTGGGAACAGCTCACCGTCATACGCGACCGGTGCAACGAGGCGGTCGAGCGCGGAAAACAGGTGTGGGCCATCGCCCAGTTCGCCGAGTACCGCATGGCACTCGACGCTCCCGCTGAGATGGCTGGGACCGTGATGTCAGATGGCCGTGGCAGGTTCGCTCTCGGCCCTTTGTGGGAGGTTGCGGCATCGAGGCATTCCTGGGAGGACCTGAGCCCATACGTCACGGTGCCGACCATACGCGCCATGATCGCCCACGAACGCTCCATCCGTGGCGAGACGGTGGACGAAACCGGCATCGATGGACGCGTTCTCGAGATCCCTGTTGCGATTCAGTCATGGGAGCCTGCCTATCCCTTTGCGGACTACCAATCGGACCGCGCAACCTTCCCCGATGACATCTTCGACCTGCCGATGGAGTGGATCGAACTGCCCGATGCCGTTGACCGTGACGATGACGACCGTGTCTGCAACGCTCTCCTCAACCTTGTGGGTCCGTGGTGGGAGGACTCGATCGGACATGCTGAAGTCGTGACGGTCGAGGGCACGATCGAAGAAGCGATCAGGGCGTTGGGCCCGCATCGTGTCAGAGAGACCGACGTCGACCTGGCAACGGCGCTTGAGGCGATGACCTGGGCCGGTGCCAGTGGGGGAGCCCATGGCAGACGAAGGGGCACTCCGACCGGTCGCGCCCTTGCCTGGTGGGTGGTCCTTGAGGTTCTCGGATACGACGAGGTGCCAGATGACCTCGACGACCTCGGCCGGGAGGCAGCGGAACTGCGCTGGGTGTTGTGGGATCCGGGGGACCGCGTCGGTGGATGGAACCTACACCTCGGTATCGAAGACCCCGCGGATGGCCTTTCCTGGGTCCTCTCCGCCGTCGACGCCTTCTAGCCAAGCAGCCTCACCGACCATTCTTGCGTCAATCAGGCCAACATGTTGGCTGTGTTGACGCCAGAACCGGTTCATTGGCTCAGGGTGCGTGGGGGAGGACCTGGGTGGCGAGGGTGTCGGCAATGTCGACCTGGCGTTCGTACGAGATGTCGGAGAAGTGGCTTCGTGCGACCCACTCGATGGGCACGCCAGCAGCCTCCCTGATCTCGCCAAGCCTGTTCACGATCTCGTCGCCTGAGCCTCCGAGGATCCGGCGTGATGTCTTCGCTCTGACGTCGGCGGTCAACGGGGGAGTGGCAGCGATCGGTCCTGAACGGGTGGCAGAGGCCTCCATGTCTGAGTACTTCCATGTCTGATGCCACACGCTGTCGAGTATCTCATCGACGGGTCCCGGGTACATGACCGCGTAGTAGATCCAGCGGAATGACGCAGGGTCGCGTCCGATCCGTTCCATCTCCTCCTTGGCGACCTGGACCTGCTCCACGAAACGTTGCGGTGAGGCGTTGGAGAAGAAGCCGTCCGCATGCTGTACCGCTCTGCGGACCGCAGCGGCGACGTTGCCACCGACAATGGTTGGGATCGGTGTTGTCGGTGCCGGGCGGATCGCTAGTTTCGGCAGGGTGTAGATCCTTCCCTCCCAGTGGAACGGTTCTCCCTTCCATGCGAGCTTGAGAATCTGGAGCATCTCGGTCATCGCTCTACCCCGCTTGTTCATGGGTATGCCGAGGGCATCGAACTCGCTGTGTGACCACCCGAGACCGAGACCGAGGATCAGCCTGCCATTCGAGATCACCTGCACAGTCGCGGCATCCTCAGCGAGCCGGATGGGTCTATGGAGTGGCGCGAGGACAACGCCGGTCCCTATGTCGATGGTCTGCGTTGCCGCAGCAATAGCAGCCGATGTCACCAGCAGCGACGGCATGTACCCGTCGTCGACAAAGTGATGTTCGGTGGTCCACACGGAGTTGTACCCGACGGACTCGAGATGAGCGGCGAGGTCGATCGTCTCCCGATACACGTCCTCCCACGATCGTGGATCATCAGGGGCGCGCTGGCCTGAGAGCAGTCCGAATCCAAAAGACATGTCGGTTCCCTTTCTTGGCGGTCCTCATCATCGTAGCCGCCCCACGCGACTGCTTCTGGCGTCCAGCGCGTCCTCATATGGACGCAACGGACGCTAGAACCCGACGCCGGGCGGCTTTTCGGGCGGCTTGTGACTACCATTCCTCCGATGGCTGAGGGGGACTCCTGTCAGCCTCAGAAGACTTGTCCCACAGATCGCTCGATACATGTACCTAGAGCACATTGATGGGCCGGCCGATGTTCGTGCACTTGACTATGACGAACTCGATGAGCTGGCCACTGAGATTCGCACCTTCGTGGTCGAGGCTGTCACGAACAACGGAGGACACCTCGGATCGAACCTCGGCGTTGTCGAACTCACGCTCGCGCTCCACCGGGTATTCGACTCACCCCGCGATCTGATCCTCTGGGACACAGGCCACCAGGCCTACGTCCACAAGATCGTCACCGGAAGACGTGACGGATTTGTCAACCTCCGACAGGAGGGCGGCCTCAGTGGCTACCCAAGCCGAGCAGAATCTGACCACGACATCATCGAGAACAGCCACGCAAGCACCGTGCTTGCTTATGCCTACGGCCTGGCGACGGCCAGAGACCTCGAACCGGACACAGACCTCAACCACATCGTCGCAGTGATCGGTGATGGATCGATGACGGGGGGCATGGCGTTCGAGGGGATCAATAACCTCGGACACAGTGGGCGCAAGGTGACCATCGTCCTCAACGACAATGGTCGAAGCTACGCACCGACAGTGTCCAAGCTCGGTGACAGCCTGCTGAAGATCCGAGCGAATCCGAAGTACATGCGCCGCCAACGTGAACTCGAACGACTCGCCATCAATCTTCCGAAGGTCGGAACCGTCGCCGAGCGAGGCATCAGTGCAACGAAGGCCGCTATTCGCCAGTTCTGGGAGCCGCCAGCGTTCTTTGAAGACCTTGGCGTGCGCTATCTCGGCCCGTACGACGGCCACGACATTGCAAGCCTGGAGACCGCACTCCACAATGCTGCCCAATTCGATGGCCCGAGTGTCGTCCATGTCCTGACACAGAAAGGCCGGGGTTACGCACCCGCAGAGGCCGACACAGTCAAGTACATGCACGACACAGGCTCGATCGCTCCGGGAAGCTACACAGCAGCGTTCACAGAGACGCTCGTGAAACTCGGTGAAGAGCATGAGAATCTCGTCGCGATAACGGCAGCGATGCCAGATTCGACCGGTGTGCTCGCCTTCGAGGAGCGATTCCCCGACCGCTGCTTCGATGTCGGCATCGCAGAACAACACGCCGTTACCTCGGCAGCTGGGATGGCGCTTGGCGGCCTTGTGCCAGTGATCGCCCTCTACTCGTCGTTCCTCACGAGAGCGATCGACCAGGTGAACCTCGACGTTGGCTTGCTTGGCCAGCATGTCATCTTCTGTCTCGACAGGGCAGGAGTAACTGGCGACGACGGACCATCCCACCACGGCGTGCTCGACATGGTTCTGTGCACCAAGGTCCCTGGAATGACTGTGATGGCACCATCGTCATATCAGGAACTCCAGGTGATGATGTCCGATGCCGTGACCATGTGCGACGGGCCAGTATCCATTCGGTGGCCGAAAACAGCCGCTGTGGTTGCTGATGAGGGCGATGTCGGATCGGGACTCACGGCTCGCAAGGCACGGGACGGTTCCGGGGACAGGGTCTGTCTCATCGGTGTCGGGAAGATGTTGGCTCCCGCTCTCAAGGCCGCCGAGATGCTCACAGACGAGGGCATCGAGGCAACGGTCTGGGATCCAAGGATCGTCGTTCCGCTTGATCCTGAGATGCTCGAAGACGCCGCGACACATGACGTTGTTGTGACGATCGAAGACGGCTTCCGCCAGGGGGGTGCGGGGACAGGCATCGAGACAGCGCTACGCGACATGGAGGCAGAGTGTCGCATCGATGTTATGGGAGTACCGGTCGAGTACATCCCCCACGCAAAACCTGACAAGATCCTTCGGGAGTTCGGGCTGGACGCGCAGGGAATCGTTGCGAGCGTCCAACGCCTGCTGAGCTAGGTTGTCTACCCGGCGATCGCCTGGATCGCCGCATCCGTATTGTCCACGGTCACCGCAACATGGAAGCCTTCGGCGTTCGAGTGGAGCAGGTACAGCGAGTCAATATTGACTCCTGAGCGTGCCAACCCGTCAACCATGTGTGCGAGCGACCCTGTGCCGCGGGGTAGGAACATATCGAGAATCTCGCTCTCGTCGAACGCCAGATCTGCGTTCATGAGAAGCCGACGGGTTTTCGCCTCGTTCTGGACAACGAACCTGACATGGCTGTGGCCATCGTCGGTGACTGTGGCGAGTGCGTCGATCTCGATACCAGCGTCAGCAAGGAGCATGGTCAGCGCTGCGAGCTGACCCGGACGATTTGTGAGTCGAATCGAGAACTCCTTCATGACTCCATCATAGAGCCTTTCATCGGCGGATGCGAGGAAGAGGTACTTGGTCCTTGGTATCGGGTACTTGGACGGAATCTATGGCGGGATCTACCACCGACAAGGTGCCGAGTACCAGACACCGGGTCTTGCCGACGACTGTTCACTCGAACGTATGTTCGATTAGGATGGGTGGGTGACCCGTTACGCTGAACTGCATTGCCATACGAACTACTCGTTCCTCGATGGGGCGTCGTGGGCTGGAGAACTCGTGGAGCGGGCGGCGGAACTTGGATACACAGCACTTGGTGTTACCGACCATGACGGGTTCCGGGGTGCGGTCCAGGTGCACGCTCACGCCTCTGGGATTGGGCTACCCGTTGTGTATGGCACCGAGGTCGGTATGCCACGAGGAGACGATCCTGATGCCGATATCTCTGTGGACGCGGTCCTTGAGCCATCCGCTGACGAGGTCGAGATCACGGGAGCACAGGACCTGACACGACGCGGCCGCACGAGACGGATGCATGGCACCAAACCCATGGACAAGGCGCCAACGGACCACCTGATACTCCTCGCACCGGACCCCACTGGATACGCGGCGATCGGGCAGTTCGTGACGAAGGGCCAGTACCGGGGGAAGAAGGACGAACCGCGGTACTCGTATCAGGATCTGGACGAGGCTATACGAATGGGCGCCCTGGTTGGCCTGTCCGGGTGCTGGCAGGGGGAGGTTCCTGCTGCGGCGGCGGCAGGAAATCTCGTTGGCGCTCTGCGGGCAGCGTCGAGATTGAGAGAACTCTTCGAGGGAAGGTTCTACATCGAACTCACCAACCACGCAATGCCTGGCGACGACCAACGCAATGACCTGCTTGCCGAGGTCGCAATGCGTCTCAAGATCGACACCGTTGCGACCAACAACGTCCACTATGCACACAGGCACGACGCTGACCTGTCCGAGGTACTCGCTGCCATCGGTGGCAGAAAGTCTCTCGACACTGCTGATGGCTTCCGGCCCGCAACAGACCTCAGGCACCTGAGAACACCTGATGAGATGGCGAACCGATTCGCTAGGTACCCGGGAGCAGTGGAGCGGGCAGCTGATCTCGGTGCGTCCCTCGCATTCGACCTCGACCTGCTCGAACCAGAGCTACCCGACTATCCGATGCCAGGGTCGTTCACGACCGAGGACGAGTACCTCGCACACCTCGCCTACGAGGGGGCGCGCACCGTGTACCCGGGATCAGAGGACGGCATCGACCCGAGGGCAAGGCGACGTCTTGAACACGAACTCGGTGTCATCAGTGATCTCGGATTTGCCGGATACTTCCTCGTTGCGTGGGACATCGTCAACTTCGCCCGTTCACGGAACATCTACTGCCAGATCCGCGGGTCGGGTGCGGACTCTGCCGTTGCGCGCTGTATCAACCTCACCAGGGTCGACCCGATCAGACTCGGTCTCCCTTTCGAACGCTTCCTGTCCCACGAACGCGGCAAGCCGCCGGACATCGACATCGACTTCGAGGCAGAGCGTCGTGAGGAGGTGATCCAGTACTGCTTCCGCAGATATGGGCGTGAGCGGGCGGCGATGGTGGCGAACGTGATCACGTACCGCGCAAAGTCGGTGCTCCAGGACGTAGGGAAGGCTTTCGGCCTCACCCAGGCCCAGGTGAACGGCCTCACCAGATACCTCGACTCCCGTAACCCGAAGATGATCAGGGACGTGGTCGACCTGCCTGCGGGTCTCACTGCTGACCACATCTACGACGTGTGTCAACGTCTCGATGGGTTCCCGCGCCACCTTGGTATCCATTCAGGTGGCATCGTCATCGCCCGCAGACCGCTGTGGGAGACCGTGCCGATGGAGTGGGGTCGGATGGAGAACCGATCCATCCTGCAGTGGGATAAGAACGACACCGCAGCCATGGGTCTTGTCAAGTTCGATCTGCTCGCTCTTGGCGCCCTCAATGCGTTGCACCTCTCCGTTGACGCGATTTCGGAGGCTCATGGCATCGACATCGATCTTGCGACCATTCCTCAGGAACCCGTCATCTACGAGATGCTCACGAGAGCAGACACGGTCGGCGTGTTCCAGGTGGAGTCCCGTGCACAGATGGCGACCCTCCCGAGGATGAAGCCGAGAACGTTCTACGACCTTGCGGTGGAGGTCGCATTGATACGCCCTGGCCCGATCCAGGGACAGTCCGTCCACCCGTACCTGAGAAGGCGGGCCGGGGAGGAACCCGTCCGATACCTGCACCCTGCAGCGGAACCGATCCTCCGCAAGACGCTTGGTGTCCCGATCTTCCAGGAACAGCTGATGGAGATCGCCAGGGTGTGTGCAGGGTTCTCGCCAGGGCAGTCAGACAAGCTTCGTCAGGCAATGACCCACAAACGCTCAAGCGAGGAGATGGCGAAACTCCGTGACGAGGTCTACTCGGGCATGGCTGAGAAGGGCATCGATGGTGCCGCGGCGGACGAACTGTGGGAGAAGCTTCAGGGTTTCGCCTCCTTCGGATTCCCTGAATCGCACTCCGTGTCGTTTGCGTACATCGTGTACGCGGCTTCGTGGCTCAAGTACCACTGGCCCGCAGAGTTCTTCATGGGTCTGTTGAACGCGCAGCCGATGGGCTTCTACTCGCCGAACTCCCTGATCGCAGACGCGGTGCACCACGGGGTGATCGTTCACCATCCCGACATCAACGAGTCTGTCCACGACTGTACGGTCGAATCTGTCGATGCCGATACAGATGACCTGGCTGAGTACCTCGGGATGGCGTGGCGTCGGGGAATGGGAGCAGCAGATGACCCCGTGCGTCGTCCCGTTGCGCTGCGTCTCGGGTTGCGATACGTCAAGAACCTGGGGGAGTCAGACATCACTCGCATCGAGGCCGCACGGCTGACAGGTGGTCCGTTCATCTCACCTGAGGACTTCGCCCAGAGGACAGGTCTGTCGGTGACCGCCCACGAAAGCCTGGCGGCCGCGGACGCTTTCGCATCGCTCGGCCTCGGGAAACGCGAAGGCATGTGGGCCGCTGGGTCACTTTCTGGCCTCGGGCCGCAACGCCTTGCGCTCGAGGACGGGTCAGACATCCCTGACCTTCCTGAGATGGCGGCGGGTGATGCCATGGAAGCGGACCTGTGGTCGACGGGTATCTCTCTTACCCACCCTGTGTCGCTGATCAGGGAGCAACTTAAGAGCGACGGTGTGCTGACGACCGCCGATGCGTTGCGGTTGAAGCGGAACACCACGAGGGTGAGCGTCGGGGGAGTGGTCACTCACCGCCAGCGCCCCGAAACAGCAAACGGTGTCCGTTTCCTGAACCTCGAGGACGAAACGGGGATGCTGAACGTCGTCGTGATGCCGCCCGTCTGGGAGGCGAACTACGAGATCGCCCGCAAGGCTGTCGGCATGGTGATCACAGGCAATCTGGAGTACCGCAACGGTGTCACGAACCTCGTTGCGCACAGGCTGGCATTGTGGCCCGCACCCGAGATCAGATCACGAGACTTCAGGTGAACGAGGGCCGCCGGGACACGACGTCCCGGCGGCCTTTTCACGTCATCGTGCGCGTCTCGTCAGTTTCAGTCGCTGATGAGCCGGTACTCGGTCACCGTGTTGGTGATGTCTTCGGGCACGATGATCGATCCAGAAGGAGTCACGGCGATACCGTTGAATATCCCTGTGGGAAGGCCACCGGGCAGAGGCCGATATCCGAGTTCCAACCCATCGATGATGACCGTCTTGTCGCCGGTTGCCAGACTGATGGCGGTCACCTGGCCGAGTTGCTCCTCGACGACGAGGAGTCGGTCTCCGTCGAGAGCGAGGCCCTCGGGTGTCACAAGGCCTGAAGCGACAACGCTCGTTCCGGACTCGGACACTGCCCAGATCAATCCAGTTGCCCAATCACCGACATACAGGGTGTCGCCGTCCGATGCCAGCCCCCTCGGCAGGAACAGCCCATCGACCAGCGTGTCACCGGTGTTGGCATCGACCACGCTGCCGCTGCCAACGGCAGCGGCTACGAGGGCATCGCCGTGGCGTATGGCGTTCGTCGGTACAGGTACGGTGCGAATGTCCTCAAGCACCGTGCCATCTTTGGGGTCGATGACCTGAACGGCGTTGCCGAACCAGTCCGTCATGATCACGTTGTCGCCGTCAGCTGCGACGGTGAACGCCCACTCTGGCCCATCACCCGGTGCGGTGAATCGGTTGTAGAACTGCGACGTTGGGCCCCGTGGTGAATCGAAACCCTGGAGCGACCAAAAGTCGGCGATCCATACGGTTCCGTCCGGTGACACGGCGACACCGCCGGGTGCCGCGTACCCCGCCTCATTGATTCCTACGAGGCGGTTGAACGAGTTCAGGGTGAGAACCTGCGCGCTCGCAGTGGCCGCTACAAACATACGATCGTCTGCGTCGAACGCGAGGTTGTCGAGCACGCCCTCGATCTGAGCGATCGTCGTCACGACTCCTGTGGCAACATCGACCTCGATCACGGACCCTTCAGCGAGATCCACTCCGTACAGGTCTCCGAGAGAGTTGAACTTCACCGCGGTGGGGAAGGTGAGCCCGGTTGCGACTATCTCCGTCGTCGGGTTCACGGCATCCACATCGATCCTTGCAATGGCTCCGTCGTTGGACAGCGGACCGTACAACAGCCCGTCAGGCCCGAAGTCCATGCCGTTGAAACCGTGGAGGTCTGCGATGATTATCTCGGGCGGATCGATGAGTTCAGGGTCGAGTTCGTACAATCCATCGCCGAGGAAGTCGAGAGCGACGAACAGGCGTCCGTCGTCTGACAGCGTGATCGGGTTGACACCAGGTGCCACGAACTGGG
>Ga0190293_1000326_pt1 | contig 16695 bp, 13 predicted proteins | sample 48693001_MG_FD_161671 | JGI IMG/M metagenome (GOLD analysis project Ga0190293, IMG submission 161671) | Hydrothermal vent microbial mat bacterial communities from Southern Trench, Guaymas Basin, Mexico - 4869-30-0-1_MG | ecosystem: Environmental > Aquatic > Marine > Hydrothermal vents >...
ACCTTAACCGGATTAAAAGATGCCAGGTAAAATGCTGGATAGCTACCGGATATTCCACCAACAAGCAACATCAAGAATATAATGGCAGGTAAAATTAATGGATCAGAAAAAAGATTTAATTCCAATTGAAATCCACCTAGAGTATTAAACGCCGGCAGGAATAGTTTTACTAATAATATGGCTACTACAAATGAGATGAAACTTAGTATAATCGCTTCAGTTAAAAACTGCTGGATCAGTTGAGACCTTTTGGAACCAAGCGTTTTTCTAACTCCTACTTCCTTGGCTCTTTTAGTTGATCTGGCTGTAGCTAAATTCATAAAATTTATACAGGCAATCACCAGAATAAATAATGCTACGATCGAAAATATTTTGACATATAGCATATTCCCGTTCTGCTCTACTTCATAGTCAAGATCACTTTTTAGATGAATATCGGTAACAGGTTGGAGAAAAAATCCATAAGCAGATCCTTGTTCAACTAATTTATCCCATGAGACACCTAAAAATTGCTCAATTTGAGGGCCGGCGTATTTAGTAACCATCCCGGGGAATTCATTGGCTACCTGTTCTGGTGGTGTATTTTTATCCAAGAGAATATAAGTATAAAAATTATTGCTCACCCACATACCGTTATTTGCTTGATCTGGATATGTCATTAGTGACGACAGAAAATCATAATGAAAATGTGTATTCTTTGGTGGATCTTCTATTACACCTGTAACTACATAATCTCGACGCTTGTCCGAATTTAGCGTTTTTCCCATTGGATCCTCAGAGCCAAAATATCGTTCTGCAGTTGACTTGGTTAACACTACCGTATTGGGTTCTTTTAGTGCCGTTTTAGTATCTCCCTGAATCAACTCCAAATCAAAAACCTCGAAAAAGGATGAATCGGCATTAAACCAACGTTCTTCGCTAAATACCTTATCTTTATATCGAATTACCGGGAAACCAAAATTTCGAGTTCTGGTGAAATTGATTACTCCCGGGATTTCCTCAACAAATGCTGCACCGACAGGTGCCGGCGATGCTGACAAGTCAAATTCATTTCCATTTATGGAACCCTTTGTTATCACACGATAGATGTTATCAGCATTAGAGCTGTATTTATCAAAACTCAATTCAAATCGTACATATAGCATGATCATTGTAAAAGCCATTACACCAATGGCTAGACCAATAATATTTAACAAAGAGTACACTTTGTTCTTATATATATTTCTTATTGCGGTTGTTATATAATTTTTTATCATTTATAGTTACCTATCTTTGGTTTTACGGTAGTAAATAAATATGTTTTTCTAATTTTTTAAGCTATCTTCAATTAATTACCATTAATCTTTTCATTTGATATCTTGCCATCTAACAATTGAATAGTCCGATGAGCGTACTTTGCATATACAGGTGAATGTGTTACCATTACAATGGACGTACCTTGCTTATTAAGATCACCCAATATTTTCATAACTTCGTCGCCGTGCGATGAATCAAGATTTCCCGTAGGTTCATCGGCCATAATAATTTTCGGTTCAGAAACAACGGCTCTTGATACTGCAACACGCTGCTGCTGTCCACCCGACAATTGCTGAGGGAAATGACCGCTTCGATGACCAATACTCATTTGCTCAAGAACTTTATTAACTTTTTTCTTGCGATCAGCAGATCCCATTTTTAAATAGAGAAGGGGTAATTCGACATTTTCAAAAATGGTTAACTCATCAATTAGATTAAAGCTTTGGAATACAAATCCAAGGTTTTCTTTTCTCAAATCAGCGCGTTGCTTTTCATTATAGCCTGATACCTCATGACCTAAAAAATGAAATTCTCCACCGGTCGGATTATCAAGTAATCCTAAAATATTTAACAGAGTTGATTTACCGCAACCTGAAGGTCCCATAATTGAAACAAATTCACCTTCTTTTACTTCTAAATTCACATTGTTTAAAGCAGTTGTCTCGATTTCTTCAGTTAAAAACACCTTAACCATATCTCTTGTTTTAATCATTTTTTATCCTTTTTATTTGTTCAATTTATTTTGATAGCATTAGCTTCTCGACATCGCCAAACGATTCGTATGATGATGTAATTACCTTATCACCCGGCTTTAGCCCATCTAACACTTCAAATACTTCAGTATTTTGACGGCCCAATCTAATTGTCTGTCTGACTGCATATTCTTCTGACTCATCAACTAAATAAATCCATTGACCTCCGGTTTTTTGAAAAAATCCGCCGCGAGCCAATAATAATCCTTCACCGGGATCTCCCAATTCTAATCGGATATGCTGTGACTGTCCTCTGCGAATACCCTCTGGTTCTTCTGAAACAAATTCCATATCAACCTCAAAACGACCGTTCAATACTTCTGGATATACTTTACTTACTCTCAATTCATGTTCCTTTCCGTCAAAAGTAAATGTACCTTTCTGTCCAATACTAATTCTGGATAGATAATACTCATCGACAGCGATTAACAGTTTGAAACCATCAAGTACATCAATTTGTCCAAGTCGCTCACCTTTAGTTTTAGATTCACCAATTTCAGCATTTCGTGAAGTAAGTTGTCCTGAAACCGGAGCTTTGAGGACAAGATTGCCCATATTCCCTTTTACAATCTCTAAATTGTTTTCCATGCGTTCTAAGGATACCGCGAGTTGCTCCAGCTGAATTTTTCGAAATACTGAGTCTTTATGAAAAGATTGAAGAGTCAAGTCGCGTTTATCTTTTAAGTATTTATATTTATCCTCTGCTGTCTCAAATTCTTGTTTAGCAATCAAATCCTGACCAAATAAACTCTTTTTATTATTATAATCCCTCTGAGCATTTTTTATTTCAAATTCAAGGTCTAAAATTTGAGCTTTTATGATTAGTGCATTCTGCTCCATTGCTAATCGAGTATTCCTTAAATTATTGCTTTGTTGAAAAAGTTCTGCTTCCCGATACATGATATCTAACAATAAATTAGTATTAGCTAGTTTTAGTATGGGGTCTCCTTTTTTAACAAAACTCCCCGCTTCTAAATATATTTGTTCAACAGTGCCTCCCTCGATAGCATCAAGGTAAATAGTTTTAATCGGGATTACCGCACCAATGACTGGGATAAATTCTTGAAATTCACCGAAATTAACTGTGGAGACCACCAAGCGCTCTTGATTAACATTTAGGCGAGAACTCTTATCGCTGAAGAACAACTGATAAATAATAAATACAGCCACCAGAATAATTCCGGTGTATGTGGCTATTTTTTTTGGAGGCCATTTCTTTTTTTCTATTTTACGATCCATTATTTTGTCATTTCCCAATAATTTCTTGTTAGAGAAGAAATTTTGATTATACTCCCGATAACGCCATTTCATTTTTCAACAATCGACTCTTAGACCTTATTGTCTAATTATAATTGTCAAAGAATATTTTTGTTGGAATTATAAAAGAATCTTTATAATAATAAATATTATAATAATTATTTGATACAAATTTTACTCCTGAATTATTAAGAATTATGTTATTTTTGTAAATAAAGACTGCATTAACAATCATTATGCAATTATAATGCCAGATTAAATTAATTGTATTAATTATTTGCTTATATAGTTGTTATTACAGAGTATAGAAATTGCATATATTGAACAGTGTGTTCTTTATATTATATCATTATGATATAGTGTATATACAATTATTGATATAATAGCTAATTACCTTCCATCAAGCAAGTTGCATGTCCAAGAACGGTCAATGTAGTGCTCTCAAATTAGCATGTTTGTTTTGGTACACGTTTTTGGAAAAAAACTTTTAATCTAACAGGTAACTGGATAGGTAATTATCCTTTTGAAAATATGGATAATCCTATTTTAATTTCACAATTTAATCCTTATATACTTTTTTATTGATCTTAACTGACTTATCAGATTTGATAATTATGTCGAAGCCAATCCCTCTAATACTTTTATCATACTTTTCATTTTGTAAAAAACCAGGTTCAAATAATTCATTTATTTCAGAATCAAAGATCTCACCTCGAAAATTCCAAAGGATTAATTTGTCGGTTAAATCTGTACTTGAAATTGTGATTTGCTTCTCAAAAATACGTTTTCTATCTGTTGACAAATCTTTTAATGAAATTTTTCCATTTGCAAGGGTTTTACCTTCGCATTTTATAAAAAACCCTCCGTTACAATAACTCTCTTTTGTTTTTCCTGGAAGTTCGATTGTTAATCTGTAAAACAGATCATATTGTTTTGTTCTTTTTTCTTTTAAATCTCTTGAAGGAATTGCTTTATAATTGATTTCTGGATTACCTAAATATGTTTTAAACCAATCAATTGTATATTTAAAGAGTTCGTCAATGGTTGGGCTAATTTCCTCATCCCAATTATATCGGAAGTACATATGATCTGCATTTTCTACTCGAATGAATTTAGTGGGTACTTTTGCATTATTTAGCGCCTCAAAAAGTATCTCTGATTGCGCGATTTTGACCATTCCGTCCAATTCACCATGCCCGATCATTATTGGAGGATCATTTTCATCTAGATAAGTAATCGGATTTGCCAACCTAGCTTTGTTTTTGTTTTTTAATAATGGACCACCAAGAAAGAGAGCAGGTGGAGAACCTTCATTTGAATAAGCTTGCCTTTGTAAAAAATCAGTAGGACCGAAATGATCTACAACTGCTTGAACTCGACTGGAATATTTCAAATAATCTCCCTTACCTTCAAGGTATTCATCCCCACCCGATGTTCCTAACAATGTTGCAAGGTGACCTCCCGATGAAACTCCGGTAATACCGATTTTATCCGGATTAATATTATATTTTTTGGCATTAGTTCTTACCCATCTGATTGCAGTTTTACAATCGTGTACCGCTGCCGGAAATATTGCAATATCACTTGTACGATGTGTTATAGAAATACCGATAAAACCATGTTTTGCATAAAACATGGCATCTTCTACTCTTTTCTCAACTTTCCGCCATGCACCACCAGGAATATCCACAATTGCAGGAGCAGGTGATTTAAGATATTTAGGAACGGCAATATCAAGCTTAAGTTCATGTCCATTCACGACTGTGAAAACAATATCTTTGTATAACTCTATGTCTTCTTTTGCTAAAAGTTTAATATCTTCATTTTCTACTTCTTGTGAAAAAGAGTACGAAGATAAACCAACAATAAAAAAGAAGATAAACATAATGATTTCTTTAACTCTTTTCATATGTTTTATCCTTACTATACTAATTTAATCATTTTTCAAATTCGCGATTTAGATAAACCTATCAATATTTTATATTCAGAATATTAATTATATAAATTAAAAATGCGGAAGTTCCGATCTTCTATATCCACTGAAATTGACATCCTTAAAACCTTCTTTTAAAAAAGTACCATAACCCAACGTTTTTGAGACTTTTCATATATTTATCAAAACTCGTCTCATAACCTCAAAATAATGTCTCAATACTCATCTCAAAATCAAATCCTCAATATTTAGTCTGTTTAACGTTTTTGATACTCGTGTTTTCATCATTTAATTGGCATAAGAAGATTGTATTAAATGGAGATTTAAATGCTAATAGGATATATACGTGTTTCAACTAGTGATCAAAATCTAGATCTACAACTAGATGCACTAAAACAAGTTGGCTGTGATAAAATCTATAGGGATGTAGCAAGCGGAGCTAAAGATAATAGGGTTGGATTAGCAGAAGTACTTAATTATTTACGTAAAGGTGATACTTTAGTTGTTTGGAGATTAGATAGGCTTGGTAGATCATTAAGACACTTGATTGACACCATTAATCAAATCAAAGAGCAAGGATCTTACTTTAGAAGTTTGCAAGAAAGTATAGATACGTCTACATCAGGAGGAAAGTTAATCTTCCATATCTTTGGTGCCTTAGCTGAATTTGAAAGAGATATCATACGTGATAGAACAAAAGCGGGTCTTGAAGCAGCTCGTAAAAGAGGTAGGTTTGGCGGCAGACCTAAAAAAATGGACGATAAGAAGATTGCATTAGCTAAAACGCTTATGGCTGATAAATCAAATTCATTAAATGAAATCTGCGAGATTCTACATGTATCAAAGGCTACACTATATAGATGTTTGAAAAAAGAATAGAGTTCGAGGCTCTATTCTTTAGCTTAATTATATCTAAAACAATTAGTTCGTAAAAAAAGAGTTATACGAACAATTCCAAGATAATACCGCCTTAAGTGTTTTTAGGCTTTTTACTGTAAGATGAACTTTTCCTCTTCCATCAATATATCATCTTTATTCCAGTTTTTTTGATCCATTAATTTTATAAATGCTCGACGAAAGATTAGTTGTACAAATACTTCATATGTATCCGAATCATCGGTGGCTTGGAATTCATATGTTGTTTTATCATTTCCCATTGATGGGATACGATTATCACTGACGATACGTGTAGGATTCCAATATGCGCTACTAGGAGAGGTTTCTGTCCATAATTCCATTAGAATTTTGGCAAATCCCTTTCCAGCTAGACCGGCATAATATCCTTTATCAGAATTGCCAATACCACCCCATTCCGGTATAACAGAACCTTCTATTTGCTTCAATTTTCCACCATTTTCATCCGTGACTTGAACGAGCAGAATCAGATGTCTAAGTGGTGAATCGGTGGGAACATGGTGTCCAGTTTTATCATTAATGATCTCCACTTCGACAAAAACCGTATTTTCTTCAAGACAAGATTCAACATTCATGGTGACTGCGTTTTGCAAGAGATTTTTATCCTCTGCACCAGGCATCTTATGGCTGAAAATCGTGGAAGCATCTCTCTCAACCCCTCCAGCTTCTGTTGTTGCAAATTTAGTTGCACCGAGTAGTGGCATGTGGCAGTCCTGACAGGTTTGTTCAGTTTTAGGGTTACTGTAAGGGCTTTCCAACCACTCACCAAAAGAATTGTAGATTGGTATGCCCCAAAATTCACTGTAATGGCAGGGGGCACAAAATTCGCTTTCGGTTTGAATAGGCGAATAGGTGTCTTCACCGGGAGCTACATCGTCAAGAGGTCCGGCAAAGAATTGGTGTCCATCAGGTGGGCGGCGAAATATATAAGATAATACACCAGGCATATTGTCATATGGTAGACCCGAAGCAGGATCAAGACGCACATCCCAAATTTTGTGACAGAAATCGCAAGATACACCTTCATTATGGATTCCGTCCAAAGTTGTAGGATTAACTCCGTAAGGATCATTCACTGATGCTAATGGAGTGTGGCAAGCTGCACAATTACCATTCGTTTCGGGAAAATCCAATTTATATCCGGGGCCGTAATAGGAACTGGAATTATCAGGACGTAATGGGAATGAACCATATTCTCTATTATAACCATATCTAGTAGTAGGGCTTTGGTTGCCTTCAATATCAGTGCCGTTATACATCGTTATAAAGCGAGGATTTAGGGCAGATTGGGAATGCGCGTCTCTGAGCCACTCGTCAAATGGGAGTGTGAAAGGGAAATCTGTATTTGGACTACTGTGACATTTCGCACAACCTTGATCTTCGTTCTGTCCAGATTGAGAGGTAGAAGAAAGCCAAACATAATTTGGATTGTCAAAATCGGCGTGCGCTTCGAGATGTATCTCGATCTCTTCATCAGATTGTGCTTCCATGCCGTTGATATAATAACCGGACGACCAAGCTGTTATGAATATTGGATAATCATTTTTGTTGGATTTAGGCAATAAAAAATAACCGTCTTGGTCTGTAAGTGTGCTTATTTCCGTTGATTGAATTCGCACCAGTGCTCTTGCTACAGGACCGTTGTCGTCAATTACTCTACCTAAAAACTTTCCTGTATTACTCGCAAATGCAATTAAAACTAATATTGAAAAAATAAATATAAGTTGTGACGATCTCAATTACTCTTGCACTCCTATTCGCAAATTAGGTGGATTATCATATTCAATTTTGAATATTATTCTATTTCAATAGGATCATCTTTTTAGTCTGGTAAAAACCGTTCGTTTGTAGAATATAGAAATATACTCCCCCCTTAACTGAATTTCCGACATTATCTTTTCCATCCCAATTAATTGTTGTACTTCCTTTAGTCATTGACTGATTTAGTAGGGTTTTTATTAACCGCCCGCGAACATCATAAACTGATATTGTAATTTCGGAATCTTTCAGTAGTGCAAACGAAATTGTTGTCGAAGGATTAAATGGATTGGGAAAGTTTTGTGCAAGAAAGACATCTTGTAGTTTGGGATCATTGACATTATAAGAATCAATATGAAGGGGATTACCGCTCAAATCTAAACGTTGAGCACCATCTTCATTTGTGCCAACATAAAGATGCTGGCCATCAGCTGAAATTGCAAGGCTTCTCGCTGCTCTAGACTGCAAGCCCTCATTTATCTTTATCCACATACCCCCTCCATCAGAAGACATGTAAACACCACTGTATATATCACTTGCGAAAATATTATCGGAATTTGTTGGATCGAACACGATATCGTGTATGGAGCTATTAGCTTCAAGTCCAGCAACACTATGCTGCCAAGATCCGCCACCGTCAGAACTGTGGTAAATCCCATCGCGGTGAACACTAACAAAGATTTCTTGGGGATCAGATGGATTAATCGCTATTGCGTGAACTTCCTTGTTTCCCAAATTGCCCGTAACTAGCGACCAATTCACACCGGTATTCAATGACTCGTATAGTCCGGCTTCGGTAGCAGCATAGGCATGACTTGCATTGTTATAATCAACACTGATATCATAAATGTTTAGTTGGCTAATCTGATTATCTTCGGATAAACTCCAAGATGTACCTCCATCATTAGATAGCAATATTCCTATCGGTGTGCTATCACACTCGTTTTCATGATACAGAAGACAGTTTTCGTGTCCAAATCCAACATATACAGTATTCACATCTGAAGGTGCAAAAACAATTACGGGAGCAGCCGGACTGATAAGATCTTGAGAGACTCCTTGGTCAATCAAATCCTGCATAGACCAACGTTCTGTCCAAGTATTACCACCATCGAATGTTTCGACAATCTCAAATTTGGCGGCCAATGCATGATCAATGTTCGTTGGGTCTACGGCAATTCCTTGGCTAGGTAGGTTATTCATATTTTCAGGAGGATTAAATAATCCTTGCCAGTTTCCACCACCATTGTCGCTGCGCCAAAGTCCGCCAAAACTTGCAGCATATATTCGCTCGGGTGAAGTAGGGACGATGGAAATATCAAATATTTGTGCACCCGTATATCCTTGACTTGCATTGATCCAAGTCTCTCCACCATCTTCCGAAAGGTAATTCCCACCGGCATAATTATTGACAAATATACGATTGACATCTCTAGGATCACATTGCATATCGATCGGGAATCCGACGGCAACGCTCGGTGGTCCCCAAGGCTTAGCTATAAGCGTCCATGTTTCTCCGGCATCTTCGCTGCGATGAATAGATTTATCGCTACTTGCGTAAACTATGTTGGGATTAGAGGGACACATTTCAACTGAACTAAATATTTCATAAGACGGTAAGACTTGTGTCCAGGTTTGTCCACCATCAGTTGTACGATAAATACCCATAGGGCCGGGATCATCATTACCCTCCAATGCTTGAAGATAGGGGAGTGTATCAGGCTCATGTATATGACCGGCAGCAGCAAGTAAAATATCTGGATTATCGGGATGCATGAATAAACTGCCAAGGTATAAATGTCGTAGACCATTGTCTTTATCGAATATTTCCCATGTTTGCCCGCCATCAGTACTTTTTAGAATGCCCAATCCGCCAAAGGGATCATCGACGGAGTCGTTATCGCCCGCGGCGCCTCGATCAAAAATTCCAGTCGAAACATAGAGCACATCAGTATCGCGCGGATCAATCCATAAGTAGCGCGCCAAGCTTGAAGGCATAGCACCCTCCCAAATAACCTCCCAATTCTCGCCCCGCTATCGGTAGTTTTGTAAACAATACCACCTGTACCACTCTTCCAAGTACCCTGCCCCTGTTCCGTGGCTGATTCAGAAGTGGTTTCTGCCATGACATATACAATATCTGATGAATACGGATCAACGGTAATTCCTCGAAAAGTAAGCAAGTCATATTTTATCGAGATACCGTTGTCGCGCTCTTCCCAAGTTAACCCCCCATCTATAGATCGAAAAATATGACCGGAATCAATTGTACCTGCCCAAATAATTTGTGGATTATTGGGATCTACCGTCAGACAGAAGACTCCAATGGCATCACCCGTTGTACCAGACTGTCCTGGAATTCCTGAATTGCTCGCTTGCCAAGTCACACCATTATCAGTGCTAATATGCACACCTCCATGCGCATCGGTGACATACCATATATTAGGATTATCAAAGTTATAGCGAATATCATATCCGGTGCCGCCAGGAGGTCCTCCAAGACGTATCCAATGAAGATCAGAACTGGCGTTATTTTGAAATGGTTTTGGAGCAGAATCCATAGCTTGCAATTGCAACGTTAATATCAACAGTAAGAAAAGTAAGGCTTTTTTTATGTCCGATTCCCAGGTTGTATTAAATTTCATATTATTCTCCTGATTCATATCAAGTTATATAGCAGATACTAAAAATTACAAAAGATTGAGCATTAAACAATATCAGTAGAACATACGATTTAATATAGTAACTGAGGTGTAATCAATTGTTAAACCATCAAGATAGGATCCATTGTATCCATAATTATAGCAATTGCTATTTAATAAATATTATGAAGTTCGTAAAAATTCCGTTATCCGAACTTTTTTCTCTTAGGCTAAAATTACACATTCTCCGACATTTTGGTATAAGAAAATCATACAAAGCAGCTCTTGCTGCTTTTTTTATTTTTTTAACCAATCAGGAGAATTCCATGTCAGTAATAATGTTAAACCAAGTCTCTGATAAAGAGATTGCAAAAGAGTACAAGAAGCGTTTCTTTTTAAAGTCAGGTGATAAACTAACAGGCTCTCAAGATGCAGCTAAACACATAACGGTACTGCTATCAAATGAGCCAAGTAGAGAACAATTTGCAGTGATCTTCCTTAATGCAGCTAATTGTATAATCACTAGTAAGATCATGTTCAAAGGAAGTCTCACATCTAGCGCGGTATACCCAAGAGAGATCATAAAGAAAGCCCTTGAACTAGATGCTGCTAGCATAATAGTTGCGCACAATCACCCAAGCGGAGCAATTAAACCTAGCAGAGATGATATTCAGATGACTAATAAGATAAGCGATGCTTGTAAAACAGTCGATATCATCCTGCATGATCATATTATTATTGCAGGTAAGAATGGCTACTACAGTTTCAGCGATGAAGGTGTTCTATAAGTAGAATCGCTCATTATTAGGTATAAGATAAATGTAAGCCCGCTACATAAGTGGGTTTTTCATAATAAACCGGAGGAATTATGAGTGAAAGACAAAAAACACTGCAATTAAAGCAGTTTAATCATGACTATCCTATTACTCTAATCTATGATCAATGCAAGAGCGGTGAAAGTAATTATGGGCCGTGGATGCTTTACGGTGTAGAGTATGAGGGTGAACAGCAAGGTATATTTGCTGAAGAGGTACTCCATAATGAATTAAAAAACTATGGAAAAGGCGCCAAACTAATCATCCGTAGGAATCAGGATGAGAGTGGCAAACTAGATTGGCAAGTAACACCTGCAAATGGTAACAGCCAAAGTAAACCTAAACAAACTGTCATTAGCTATTTAGATGATAGAACAAAAGATATTCATCGTCAGGTTGCTTTAAAGATAGCAACCATTAGTATCGGACAAAGCACTAAACCTTGGACTGATGAAGATCTACAGGAAATAACGATCAGAATGAACAAATTGCTTTCAATCTTAGACGGGTCAGATGAAAATGAGCTTCCTTTTTGATGGGCGTGTACGGAATGTACTAGTTGGAATAGATTATGAAGATATTGCTGATGATAGAGGACATCTTACTTTACAACGAAAAGGGCTTCTATTTGAACTTATAGAAGAAATCAAAGAGATAATGCTCTTTGGTTGTCACTATCCACAGTTTCCGTCGGAAGCTAATCCAACATTGGTCTATGCATACGATTTAGACGAAAATGAAGACTCGGATATTACGGGTGAAATATCAAACTTGCTGAATGAAGCAATTAATAGGAGAGAAATAAATGGATCAAATTATAAAGATCATCAAAAAGATACTTGAGCAACTATGGAAGTAAAATGAACGATCAACTAAAAGAACCTGAAGAGCACGAAGATGAATCGTTTTGGAGCTCTGTTGAAGAGATTGCCAAGAACATCATCAAAGTTGTGAAAGATACTCTTCGTTTAATCAAAGGCGAAAAGTAATTAAGAAGAGCTGCTCTAAAATCCCAATAGGGGGAGCAGCTTTTTTTAATAAAAAAATTTCAGAAATGGCTCTTTCCTCAGCTAAGTACCTTCTTTTATTGGTCGGGCATAAGCAGGCTCATGATGGGGGGCCGATAGGGGACCCTACTTTCTTGATAGAAAGTTTGGAAATTTTATATTTAAGTGTTACCACAAACATTCCAATGCAGGTGCTCATGCCGGTTCAAGTCTTGCCCCGGGTACTTAAAAAGGGAAGACTAATAAGTTTTCCCTTTTTCATTTTAACTAACAATAATCAATAGTAAACTTTGCTTGTCTTTTTCATTATATAAATAAGATATATAGATACTCTAATGACGGTTAGCATTTCTTCTAATCAATTTGTTTGGAGTCAAATATGAGCACTAATGTTTTTACCTACCGATCTATAAAACTATTTATACTATTCTCAGCGGTAATATTAATTCTCTCAAGTTGCGATATAGTTGATGCAATAGCAGATGTATTTAATGGTGAAGATGACGATATAACTGATGTTTTAATAAATAGTACTACCATAGGTACTGACGGGGGGATAATAAATGCAGATGAGCTAACTCTGACAATTCCGGCAGATGCATTTTCACAAGCTGTTGATATAAATATATATGAATCTTCTGTTGATGACGGCAGTATTGATGATATTGCAACAAAAGTATATAAAATAGAAGGATTACCGGATCAATATTCCAAACCAATAGACGTACGTATCAAACACAATGGCAATATTAGCGAACAAAGTTATTTAATCCTTCAAGAAGAAACATTTATATCAAGTTTAGATAGTATTATTGCAAGTAAAATCTATTTTGATGCTGTAATAAGTGGTGATTCAATCAAAAGTCAATTACCGGCCATAACTACAAATCTTGAAAAAATATTTTTAGCTAATTTTGAAATGACTACACAAAATGATGGTTCTTCTGTTTTCATTTGTGGACAATCTAATAAAGAAGATTATACTACTATCAATAACCATTTTAAAATAATTTATCACAATGATAAAGTTGACGCTACAGATGTCATCTTGCTAGGGCAATATCTTGAGGATGCATATAGCAAGATTAAACATATTGGATTTATTTATACCAAGCGAGACAAATGGCCAATGAAAGTTATAATTGAGGATTTAGCAGACGATGAACATGGACTTCATACTCCTACATATTGGGGACTAAACAGTTATTATTTAAGATTCAATAGAAAAAGCCTTAGTAACCAGACTGCAATGAAAACTACTGCTATTCATGAATTTTTTCATTTTGTACAATATTTTTTTGATAATAGGAGTAACTGGGATAAGAGAAGAAATGCACCGGATCATTATTGGTTTAATGAAGCTTGCTCTGTTTATTCAGAGGGATTAGTGATGGGGCCTGACTACATATCTAATATTAGAACTGCTCATGGAATGCAGCCCTTTTATGGTTTACAGGCAGGTTCGGTAGGCAATGCACAAAACCATGGATATGGGATGTCTGCCTATGTCCATTATCTTGTTAAACAACACGGTCAAAGTATATTGGTTGACATTTATAAGAGCATAGAAGCCGGGAAACATGTTGTCAATGCAATTGACCTCAGTTTAAATGGAAATTTATTTTTAGATTATAATGAATTCTTAAAGCAATATGCTCAAGGAGCAGTATACTCTGATTTTGGTACAACTAGTCTTATAGGAATAGCTGATGGTACGTTTGATATAAATTCCAATACTGATATTCTTAAAACATTTACTGCTAATTATAAAGAATTCTCAGCAAGGTTTTACATAGTCCAATTGGGTAATCCAAATTTCAAAGATGATACTTCTTTAGAGATTAGTATTGATCAGGATTTGTGTGATATTACTGTTTTTCAATTTCCAACAGTTGGTACTGATAATGTACTTGCACAAGGATTGAAAAGCTGTGTTGTATCAGACCTCAAGGGCTTAAAGCAACAAAATAAGAGATTGCTGGTCATGGTAACCAATGGTGATTGTATAAAAATTCCTGAATATTCACCATCTAATTTAAATATTAATGTTAAGATGGAAGTGAAAGTCGGACAAGAAGTATCAAAATTTACTGAATTATGTTTCGGTTGGGCTTTGGAAACAAATTGGGATTTTCGTACTGATTTTGTTTGGCAGGAATGGAGTTTTTGTTATTCTCCAATAGTTTTAGAACTTACAAGAAGTGGTAAAACATATTCTGGTTCGTTCCAAGGTCATTCTTCGTGGAATCCAGGCTCCGCATATTCAGGATCAATTACTTTTACATTGAGAGATGATGAAAATACTGAAACCTTAAATGGGCAGACTAATATTGCAAGCTCAGTAGAGTTTACTTTTGAAAATTCTAGCGATGGAGCACCAAATCGGTTTGATTATATAATCACAATGACTGATGTTGAATATAATATACGGAATAATGGGGACTTCGGATTTTACATTGGTGGTATTGAAACATGTGATCACATTACATTTGAAGCAAATTCTGTGAATTCGCAGGGAACACTATCTTTTGTTGTAGATTATAGATGTCAATATGATTCAAGGATGGGTATAGGTTTTTATAACGATTAAATTGCATTTACTATAATTCAAGGAGGTAGTATGTTCAGTTATAGGCACTTATTATTATTAAGTATTGGATTTATGGGGGTATTTCAAATAGTTATAATATTAATCGCTAAAATAATGAAAAATCGAGTAATACTGGCGTAATACCCTTTTTTGTTAATATCACTAAGTCAAACAATATTGGCAAACAACTGACAAACATAAAGTGTTTAAAACAGCGATTTAATATTTTGATTCTGTAGGCAGGATCAGCCAAAAAACGTTTTTGTTGTTTCCTGCCTACAAAACAACTCCATTAATCAGGATTTGCACGTAGTAATTCTATTAGCTGTTTTCACCTGCTTTTAATAGTATCCGAGTTAACATAACCATTTCTGACCACAACGGGCTTCTTTTTAAAACCCAATGCCAACAGACTAAGCTTTTTCTTTTTAGATTTGGTTTTATTTTTCATTGTTAAATACGCCTTTAATCTATTCCTTTGATTACTTGCATATCCACTCATGCTTTTTGCTTAGACGGATAAACTCAAGTTAATAGCTCACCATTTATTTTATGGAATCGTATTCTTTTCTTTTTATCTCAACATACAAACATAACTAAGTCAAGATTAATACACATTTCGCTATTTTGCTCTTTTTCTAAAAACATTTTTGTTGTTCTCCGTTAAAAATTAGATTCTTATAATAATTAGCTTTTACATTACCAGCCTTAACACCCTTCAATATAATTGGCGCTTTCTCAGCAGGTCTTTTCCATTCATGCTTATTCGCAAGATAGCGAATGACATAGGGGCTAGTACGATATCTATAAGCTGTTCTGTACATTCCTAAGTCATATCAACATCCAAATATTTTTTCTAAACCTATTTCTGATTCCAGTCTATATGTTTCTGTATCTTTTCTAGTATTCATTATATTCCTCCATATGCTATAGAGCATATTGGTTTATTGTTTATGCAGGCATAACCTGCTCGGTTGAACTAGTTGAAGTAGTTGAACCTAAAAACCCACAGTATATATTATATTTATACATAGTTAATAATATTCTCAAAATATAGTTCAACTACTTCAACTTTTACCTGTTTATGCCCTAAGTGCCGTTATTGTAGTATATATATGGTTGAACTTCTTTCAATTAAGTTCAACTTTCTTCAACCTAAGTTCAACTTTTTGTGTTATTTCCATAAAAAACCTTGTTGTGTTGTGTCATTTATCTTAATTGCTTTGATCGGTAAACCATTTAGATTACACAATCGAGTGAACTCACTTGCATTTTTATTAGTTTGGAAGATGTTATTGTAGATTGTTCTTAAATCATCACGGTGTATTCTATCTACTGATTTGTAGTTGTTGATGACATTTTGTGCTTCATAATAATTAAACTTATCTACATCCCAAGTATTAACTGATATGAATGGAACAAGATTTTCTGTTAGCCAATCCCAATCTTTATTTCGAACCGAATCAAAAAACATTGTTGTGTTGGTCTTGCTAAGATCAATAAGAACCTGACGTGCCTCATTTTTCACAACTCTATTCAACGTTTTTACATCGACTTCGTGGGTTTTCAGGTATCCAACAAATTGTGGGACTTCTTCCTTAAGCTGTTTAACCATCCCATCGTCGCCCAGCCACCATTCCTGCTCGTATGCATTCATATTTTGCCAATCGCCAATGATAAATCGTCTATCAGTAGGTTCTAGTGTTAAGCCATTGCGTTTATTGGTAGCG
>Ga0190293_1000327_pt1 | contig 16689 bp, 13 predicted proteins | sample 48693001_MG_FD_161671 | JGI IMG/M metagenome (GOLD analysis project Ga0190293, IMG submission 161671) | Hydrothermal vent microbial mat bacterial communities from Southern Trench, Guaymas Basin, Mexico - 4869-30-0-1_MG | ecosystem: Environmental > Aquatic > Marine > Hydrothermal vents >...
ATCCTCCAACACTTAGAACAAATGTAGGTGATACCCTTTGGATTCACGAAAAACCGGTATTAGAAAACACAACCTATATCAGGGATATGCCCATGGCTATAGGAACTGATGGTAGTATCTATTACCTTGCTGATGGAGGAATGGCTACATGGGAAGCAACAAGGGTTTATGCAATCAATAAAGATGATGGCAGTTTAAAATGGAAAACTGATGCATTGGAAATATGGCATCCAAATAGTAATATTGTTGTAGGTGACGATGGAACAGTTTACGTATTGTCGGGCCACAGACTATATTCGATTGACCCTAATTCGGGATCATTTAACTGGGAATGGGAAGTGCCCGAAACTATTGCTTATAATGGTAATGATGTTTACAGCTATGGAGAAATCGGTGGTCTTGCTTTGGCAAATAATGGTGATTTAATTCTTAAAACAATTGGTTCCGGATCGTATTATAGAGCCATGTACTGTGTTAACCCACAGGGAACTACACGTTGGTATAGGGTTATTGGTGCTCTTGGCACGAATATTACGGTTGGAAGTACAGGAATTATTTTTGACTATGAGTACGCTGGTAACCCCAGCATCTATTATTTATATGCTGTAAACCCTGATGACGGAGGGGTTTATTGGAGAACTCAAATGAATTATTCTGGTAACGGCGGCGATAATATTGCAGTAACTGACAATGGAGATTTGTTTTGTAGCATGGCTGATTCACTAGGGTTATTAAATCCTGCAACAGGAGCGTATATTTGGAAAGTTCTGGCCCAAACCAATTTCAAAATCAAACTAATTGGAAACGACGGACTGGTAAGTGTTTACGACCAATGGACCGGAAGACATTATTATAATATTTCCAATGGCGCAGAAGATAAAATTATTGAATCAGCAGCTGGTGACCCAATGTCGTTTGATAACAATGGAAATTATTATCGAGGTGCTTCACCGGGAATGGTTTGCTACAATAATAACGGTGAAGTTATATGGAGCTTTAACTCCGGAGGAAGTAAGGGATGGACCCTCACAATATCAAATGATAATATAATTTATCTTGTATCAGATGATAAAGTTTTTGCTATTCAGGGCGATAGTCCTTTGGCGCAAAGCGGATGGCCCCGTGCATCGCACGATAACAGGAACACTTATAACTATAGTAAACATTAGCACAATTATCAATTGAGTCAAATTAAAAAACCCGGTGCAAAATAAACACCGGGTTTTTTTGTCTTTTCAGAAAGACAATATCTGGGCTTCTGATTCTATTGTTTCACAACCCTTCGTGTCCCGGAAACTTCACCATCACTCACCAAACGATAGAAATAAATGCCACTGCGCAAATCGTTCGTGGGCACTATTATTACGCCGGAATTGCTGTTAATTGCAATGGCTTTTACCTGATTGCCTAAAGCATCAAAAATAACTAAACGGACATTTGACCTGGTGTTATTCAGATTGTAACTTACTTTGAATTCCTGATTTGCCGGGTTTGGGTAAGCAGCCGAAATAAACAAATTATTCTCCGTTAATTCTGTTCCCGGATCAATACCAACAGTTTTAGAAATCACAGAAATACTCAAATCGTCAAAATAAAAGCCATCTTCGTTAACAGCCTGATCTGTATAAAGTACAAACCTGATCTTGATTTTTTCTCCTACAAAATCAGAGATATTCATTTCTTCATATACCCAATCACTTTGGCCATCGTAAACAGGCTCGCCGGCGGGTTGAAATTCTCCCGATCCGGATTTGGTGTAAATACCTTGAAGTGGTGTCCATGAACCATTACCAATTGCTTTGGCATCCACTTGTAAGTAATCCCATCCGGCTTCGATTTCCCAGCTTGCCCAAAACCGCAGGAATGCCATGGTAGCATCTGTCAGGTCAATTGTTGTATCGAGTGTAATTGGGTTGGTTTGATTGTCTTGGTAATTCGTAAAAGGCGAGTCGGTAAAAGAATACTCTGGAGAATGAAAAATTGCACCAACAAGATCCCATTCATTGGTTGACCAGTTTGTCAGGTCTTCAGCCTCATCAGCAAAAATCAAAACCTCTGTACCAAAAACTTTTTCGATGGTATCGGAAACCACAAAATCACCATTGTCAACCGAAAGAAGGTATCTAAAAGTTGTCCCGTTTTCAATGTCTGGATTGAGTACATAGCTGATTGAATCCATTTCCATCTGCAACAATTCCATATTTTCAAACAGTATCGGGCCGCCAACCTCGGCAATATTTTCATCTAGGGGAGTAATAGCAACAGTAAAAGTCTCCGCCGGTGTTAAGCCAAGCCGTTTGATTTCGAAAGGGAAATAACCACTTTCATCTTCAAGAACCAATGGGGTTTTGTCGGTAAGTATTGCATATTTTCCAACCAGGCGGGCGGCATGGATATTCTGCCACATTTGATCCTGACACAATGGAACAATCCGGCTTACCGATGGCCAAAAACCATCGCCACCATGTCCAACTTCCGGTGTGTATGACAAAATCAAATCTTTGGTGTCTTGTTCACCGTACATCCAGTCATCCGATCCACCGTTAGTAGGATAAATTGTAGAACTTCCAGCACCATAAGTGTATCCATTTTCCTTTGTCATCAGTTCTGCGTAATCGTAAAATAAGGTGTCATCAGGCGAAGGTGTTTCCGTCCAACCCCAAACATACAAAAGCAAGTTACTGTATGAATGGTAGTTCAGTGCAATCTTAAATTCATGCGCATTACAGAAATCACGGATGTTTTTTATTTCGGGTTCTGAAAAAGCAGCAGGCCCGCGATAGGTTTCGTCAGAAGGATAAGGTGAAGAACCACTGTTGTCATACCCCCATTTGTAGCCATAATTCCGATTGGGATCAACACCCATCGATCCGTCACCATTATCGCGCCTATTCTTACGCCACATACCACCACCATTGGGATCGGTAATATAATTGTGTTCATAACCATCAGGATTAATGACAGGTACAAAGTACATTTCGGTGGCATCAACCAATTGCTGGATTTCAGGATCAGAATCATAATTTTCCAGTAAATGCCACATATACCAAATCATTTGCTGCACACTCATTGGTTCGCGAGCATGGTGAACACCGGTGTATAAAACTTCGGGCTCGCTTTCGTTGGTATTTGGATTATCGGATAGGCGTACCCAATATTGCATTTTTCCATCATGGGTCAGGGTATCTGTTGATATTGCCTGTCGCTGAGTGATTAAATCCGGATAAAGTGCAACCATAGAATCCAGTTCTGCCATCACTTCACCTAATGTATAAAAACCTCCCATGGAACCATATTCCCAGTGTTCGGGTGTTGGCCATTCACCGCTGACATTGCGTAGCAATTGCGCTTGATCGGCAGCAGCCCTTTCGGCATAATATTTTGAAACATCAGCAATACGGATTTCGTATTTGAAACCTGCTTTGGCAATATTTACAATTTCAGTAGCAGAAAGGTCGGTCTCTAAATAAACACCTTTCTTAAAAGTTCCTTCTTCAATGGCAATACCGGTAGCAGCCAATTGCTGAATATTTTTTCCATTAAATAAAATCCTGACTTTCGAGTAGTTTTCCTGAGCCGAAGCCCCAAGAAAAACAAGCAGGGTAATTGCAAGTGTAAAAAAATCTTTTCTCATATTATCTGTTTAATTTTGGTTAAAGACAATAATTTATCGTGCAGGGTTGTCTGCGGGAATTTTTTCCCATTTTAATGTGGCAATAAGGTGTTCAATATCTTGTTGAATGAACTCAATTACCGGTTGAAGCGAATCGTTATTGGGGGCAGTATTAAAATAAAGTGACCCCCTTAAAAAATGAGTAGTACTGTCGGTAAGAAAAAACTGATAAGGTGAAGCAGCGCCGCTTCCTTCAATTTCGTAAGTAAGTCCAAAAACATTGCGTTGGCGATCGACAATCAAGCTGTCATAAATCGCATCGGCCTTGGGAATATGCTTGGTAACCAGGGTGTGTGCATCTTCTAAATAAGTGATTAAATCACCGTCAATTTTTTTATAGCTTAAATAAAGTGTAGCCTTAAAAGGTTTGAAATCAATATTAATCCAGTATTTTTCATTTGGTGAAAGCAAATCCGGACTTATAATTGCATATGCCGGGTACTCAAAACTGTACGGAAAAACACTATCAAACAGTTTGTATTGTTTCTCAGGCAAATCGATTCTGAAATAACCCCTGGGCTTTGGTGTATAGGGATCGTTGCAAGCTGTTAGTAAACCAATAGCTACAAGCAAAACGAAAATGAAATTAATTTTTCTGCGCTTCATTTTCAACATCATTAATTTTCACCTCCACTTCATTAATTTTGCGTGTATCCACACTTATAACGCTGAAATCAAATTGTTTAAAAGTAATTTTTGATCCCTTTTCCGGAATAATTCCTTCCAGCTCCAACAACAGGCCACCCAATGAATCGGATTCGCCTTTTACATCATCAAAATAATCATCTTCCAAATGCAGAATTTTACACAAATCGTTTAAAGGTGTTTTTGCTTCAAAATGGTAACTTATTGGTGAAATTTTCTCGTATTTAAACTGTTGATTTTCCTTGTCAAATTCGTCACTAATTTCGCCTACTATTTCTTCAATAATATCCTCAAGCGTAATAATTCCGGAGGTTCCTCCATATTCGTCAACAACAATAGCAAGATGTATTTTTTTCTCCCTGAATTCTTGCAACAGATCGTTTAGCCTTTTATTTTCAGGAACAAAAAAAGCAGGTCTGATCATCGCGCTCCAGTCAAAATCTTTTTGCTCTTTATTGATGGGAAGCAGGTCTTTGATGTATAAAATACCCTGTACTTTATCAATATTTTCTTCATAAACAGGAATACGCGAAAAGCCTGATTCTGCAACCATTTCCATTACTTTTGAAAAGGGCTGACTGACATCAAGAGCAGTAACATTAACCCTTGATTGCATCACTTCGCTGGCTTCCTTCTCTCCAAATGTTGCAATGCCTTTCAGAATCATTTTTTCTTCTTCAGGAGCATTCTCATCAGAAGTAATTTCAATGGCATCCGATATTTCACTCATCGAAATCTGATGTCTCTTTTTACCAATATTTTTATCAATAAGTGATGTTGACCTGACAAGTATAATACTCAAAGGTTTGAAAAGAAACATTATTACGTTCAGTGGTTTTGCCATGAGCCTGGAAATCATCAATGCTTGTTTGTTGGCTATTATTTTCGGAATAATTTCACCAAACACTAAAATAATAGAAGTAATAGCTGCCACTTCGACAATAAAAGCGAGTATGCGATTCTCCCCAAAATCGAATAAGAGCGATGAAAGATAAGTAGACAAAATAACAATCCCCACATTGATAAGGTTATTGGCAATAAGGATAGTAGCCAGCAACTCTTTGGGTTTGTTTCTGAAGGTATTCAGTATTTTGTCGGTACTCTCTTTGCTATTTTGCAATATATCTATATCAGAAGGGCTCAACGAGAAGAAAGCCGTTTCGGAACCAGAAATAAGACCCGATGAAACAATAAGCAGGAGCAATACAAAAAAACCAGGGTAAACGCTAACTGGTATATCCAATAAATACACATTACCCAAAAGGCTAAAAATGTTAAGGTAAGGATCTAAATCAGCGTTTTCCAAAATGGAAATATTCTATTAATAATAATTGCGCGGCAAAGCTACTAAGAAAAATAATATTGCTGTATCAAGCTACTGGTTTTTAGAACGGAAGATCGTCTTCCGGCTCGGGAGTAGCTGCCGGGGCATCAGGCTTCACCAATGGAGAGGGAGTTTCTGCAGTAGTGGCACTTTCACCACTGCCCTGGTAGTTCCCTTCTGATGGCTGATATCTGGATAGCATATTGAAGCGTTCGGCAACAATTTCGGTAACGTAACGGTTGTTGCCATCCTTATCAGTATATTTTCTTGTCTTGATTTTTCCTTCTACATAAATCAAATCACCCTTGGCAACATTGCGCTCAGCCAAAAAGCGGTAGGCAACAATATTGTGCCAGTCGGTAATATCTTTCCATTCGCCCGATGATTTGTCGCGATAAGATTCGGTTGTTGCCAGCGAAAAACCAATTTTTTTTGTGCCGTCCTCAAAGGTGAAAGTTTCGGGGTCTTTTCCAATTCGTCCTATTAACATTACTCTGTTTAATCCTGCCATGGTTCTTTATTTTAAAATTTTTTGATCCTGCAAATAGCGTTCAAGTAATCGCGGGACCGGATAATTAATTAACTCATTTTCGTCAACCAAAAGTATAGATTTTTCTGAAAGTTGTTCAGAGTTTTTATCAACAATTAAGTGAATAAAAACAGCATGTATTTTCTGATGTGTGAGTTGGTGACGGTATTCGTTTGAAATGGATTTGATGCTAAAATCTTGTTGGCCAAATAATGTTCTGAAAGCAGTATTCTCCATAATTTCCAGCGGGTTTATCTGCTTTTCAGATTCAATCATTGGAAAATCATAAAGATTTTTCCATATGTCTTTTTTTTGTCTTCTTTTCAATAAGAAGGCGGTTTTATTTTCTGATAAAATTTCTATAAAGAAATAGTAGAAATACCGATTCCTAACCATTACTTTGCCTTTCTTCACCGGATACATTTCTACCTTATCCAATCGGGCTGCCACACAATCTGTAAAAAAAATGCACTTAAAACAATCGGGCTTTTTGGGTTTGCAATACAAAGCACCAAATTCCATTACGGCCTGGTTAAAAGTCCCCGGATCCTTTTTATGAAGGAGTGTTGCGGCAAGCATTTCAAATTCCTTATTACCCTTGCTTGTATCTATCGGGGTAGCAATACCAAATATCCGTGACAAGACCCTGTAAACATTTCCATCAATAACCGGTTGTGGAAAAGAAAAAGCAATGGATGCAATTGCTGCTGCTGTATAAGGCCCAATGCCTTTAATGCGAATCAGGTCTTCAGGTTTTCCGGGAAAAATACCGTTATAATCATTCACAATAGTTTTAGCAGCAGCCATCAGGTTATCGGCCCTGTTGTAATATCCAAGTCCCTGCCACATTTTGTAAATTTCATCTTGTGAGGCAACTGCGAGCGAAAAAACATCGGGATAACGATCAACAAATTTTAAGTAATAATCCATTCCCTGATCAACACGGGTTTGTTGCAAAATAATCTCAGACAGCCAAATTTTATAAGGATCGGAAGTGTTACGCCAGGGCAGGTCACGCTTGTTTTTCTCATACCAACTCACAATTTTTGATCCAAAGTTATTCATCACGGGTCGAAATTACTTAAAAAGAAGTGTTTAGAATAAAAAAAATGAACAATCGACTTGTTATTTGTGAAAATGTTTTAGTTTTGCCACCCAAATTAAAAATCTAATTATTAATTATTTAAAAGAATAAAGACATGACAAAAGCAGAAATTGTAACAGAAATTGCCAATAAGACAGGCATTGAGAAAGTAGCAGTACAAGCAGTTGTTGAATCATTTATGGAAACTGTAAAAGATACAATGATTGGTGGAGAGAATGTTTATTTAAGAGGATTTGGTAGTTTCATTATTAAGAGACGGGCAGAGAAAACCGGTCGTAATATTTCAAAAAATACAACTATTATTATTCCTGCACACAACATTCCTGCTTTTAAACCTGCTAAGACTTTTGTAAACGAAGTAAAAAGCAAGTAATTTCGTACTAACATTTAATACTGGATATTATGCCAAACGGTAAAAAGAGGAAAAGGCACAAGATGTCGACACACAAGCGCAAAAAGCGTTTGAGAAAGAACAGGCATAAGAAGAAATAAAATATTCTTATCGCAAAAAGATAATGCAGCTAAAAACCACAACAGTTGCATTATCTTAATTTTTACTACTCCCCTTTTTTAAAGTCTTTTGTTTGTCCCTTTCTTTTAGATTTGCCTTACTATGGAAGCATACAGTTCCAATAGTTTGGCTTAAAACAACATATTGTGAACAGAGAATTAATCATCGATTCAAATTCATCGGAGGTTAGTATTGCGCTGCTTGAAGACAAAAATCTTGTTGAATTAAACAAAGAAAAAGCCAACAACAATTTTGTAGTAGGCGATGTTTTTTTGGGTAAGGTTAAAAAAATCATGCCCGGGCTAAATGCTGCTTTTGTTGATGTAGGCCACGAAAAAGATGCATTCTTGCATTATTTGGATTTAGGGCCTCAAATTAAAACTTTCTTAAAGTACACAAAATTAGGTATTTTAGGGAAGGCTCACCTTACTTCCCATGAAAAAATAAGGCAAGAGAAAGATATAGAAAAAACAGGGAAGATTACGCAAGTACTTATATCTGGACAACAGATTCTAGTACAAATTGCCAAAGAACCAATCTCAACAAAAGGCCCCAGGGTTTCAACAGAAATTTCTTTTCCCGGACGATTTCTGGTGTTACTTCCTTTTTCCAATAAAATCTCAATTTCACAAAAAATTAAGGACAAGGAAGAAAGAACAAGGCTTAAGAGGTTGATCTTAAGTATTAAACCAAATAATTATGGCGTAATTATCCGCACAGTTGCTGAGCATAAAAAAGTAGCTGAACTTGATGCCGACCTGAGTAACCTTGTACAAAAATGGGAAAGTATTATCAAGAAATTGCCTCATCTTACAGCACCAAAAAAGGTTTTAAGCGAACTGGATAGAACTTCGGCAATATTGCGCGACAATTTAAATGATTCGTTTAATAGTGTCTATGTTAACGACCCTATACTTTTTGAAGAGGCAAAAGGACTGCTTGAGAAAATAGCACCCGATAAAAAAGACATTGTTAAGCGTTATCGGGGACGCTTGCCAATTTTTGATTATTTTGGAATTGAAAAACAACTTAGAAGTTCCTTTGGAAAAAATGTAACAATTAAAAGTGGTGTTTATCTGATTATTGAGCATACAGAAGCTTTGCATGTTATTGATATTAATAGTGGACACCGGGTTAATAAAGAAAAAACACAGGAAGAAAATGCACTAATTGTTAACCTTGAATCGGCTATTGAAGTTGCACGGCAACTGCGCTTAAGAGATATGGGGGGCATTATTGTTGTTGATTTTATTGACATGCGCGAAGCCAAGAATCGCCGGGCACTTTTTCAAAAGTTGAAGGACGAAATGGCAAAAGACAGAGCAAAACACACCATTTTGTCTCCAACTAAATTTGGCCTTGTACAAATTACACGACAAAGGGTAAGGCCTGAAACGGATGTTCCGGTTTTAGAACAGTGTCCGGTTTGCAATGGTAGTGGCGAGATTAAATCGAGCTATATGCTTCTGGATGACATTGAGAATAACGTGAATTATTTGATTCAGGAACAAAATGAAAACAAACTTACACTTGCTGTACACCCTTACATTGCAGCATACCTCACCAAGGGGATTCGCTCGATTCGGATAAATTGGTTTTTGAAATACAGAAGATGGATAAAAATACGTGCCGTAAAAACTTATCACTTGCTTGAATATCAATTCCTGAACGCGAATAATGATATCATAAAAAGCTAATAAAAAAAGCCGCTAATATTAGCGGCTTTTTTACTTATAATAATCCCTTTACTTATCCATTATAAAACTTGTATTTATCAGCATGAACACTTAAAACCGGTATGGGAGAATGGTTCACCATTTGTGCTGCAAAAGGTCCTAACCACAAATTTGAAGTCCGGGTTTCCTGCTCAGTCATTACAGAAATCAGATTGGCGTCAATATTTTTGGCATACTCCAGGGTTGCGTCTGTAATATTGTCCACTTCCAGAAATTCTATTTTGTATCTGATGTTATTTTCTTTAAAATAGTCTTCGGCTTGCGCAACATAATTGCGAATACGGTAACGCAGGTCGTCAAGATTTGAAGTAAATAAGCCAATAATATACACTTCCGAATCAAAGTATTTAGCCAAGAGTGCCGTAAACGGAAGCTTTTGACGCGTGCTTTTTGTACTGTCAAAAGGCATAACTATTCTGGAAAGATCTCTCCCAATATCAATGCCTCCACGGATAGTAATAATAGGTCTTTTACTACTTGATACCATTCTGTTTGCATTGCTGCCAATCCAGAACTCTTCAAAACCTGTAGAGCCATGTGTACCAATAACTGTTAAGAAAGCATCAAGCTCATCAGCTACTGCACAAATCTCTTTATAAACTTTTCCTTTTCGCATTTCGTAGGTTAAAGAAAACCCATGAAGTCGGACTGTGAACTTTTTTAAGATATTATCAAACTTACGTTTAACTTCATTCGTAAGCTCCTTTGGCTCAACCGAAAAAATCTCTTTGGAATAATCAAGGTGGTTCACCCATACCATTGTTATCCCAGATTTAGCTTTCTGTGCGATACTAATCGCATGCTCAAGGGCATTGATACTACAATCGGAAAAGTCGATGCCCACAATAATTGTTTTACTCATGTTCGTAGGTTTTTTTGGTATGATTACAATTCAATAAAATTAATCTTATCTTTAACTACCCATGCCTGCGGATAGGATCTTTGTATGCTATTCAAAAACTTAATAGCCTCCAAGCGGCTTCTAAAATCGCCAATTCTAACCCTGTAATACGGCTCTCCAAACGTAATGTAAGCGGGTGTATTCTCGTGTTTTTCTTCAAACTTTTCAGTAATTTTTTCAGCCTTTTCAAGTGCTGTATTTCCCGATTCCATAAACAATTGAATGCGGTATCCGGGCATTACGGGAAATGCAGCGTTATAAGCAATATGCAATTGTAACAAACCATCAATACGCAAATCTTCCTGATTGGAATTCTGGGCACAAGAAACTCCCGTAAAAAAAAGAAGTAAAGTAGTAAGAATGACTATTCCTTTCATTATTTACTTAGTTGTATTTTATTGTTATTGATATTCTTTTGCCCGTAAACTAAGTACCGGAATTTTTGAATTATTAATTAATTGTTGCGCATATGGCCCTAAGTATTTGTTAGCAGTAGTGGTTCCCTGGTCGGTCATCATCATGATTAAATCAATATTTTTTGAACTGCTATAATCTAAAATTGAAGCCGCAACATTATCAGCTTCAATTTTATCAAGTACAAAGTCTACCTTTTTTTCTACTAAGCATTTTTTTGCTTCTTTTCCAAACTGATCAATACGCTTTCGAATAACCTTAATGGGCGTATTGTAAACTTCAAGTAAGTGAATTACAGCACCAAAACTTGTGGCCAAATCACAGGCAAAAGGCAACTTTTGTCTGGTTTCGAGCGAACTGTCTAGCGGGAGCAGAATCTTTTTTATTGTGGCTCCAAATTGAAAATCACTGCGGATAGTCACCACAGGGCAAGGTGCTTGCGTCATAATACGGTATGCATTGCTTCCAATCCAATACTGCTCGTAACCAGAAACACCATGAGTCCCGGCAAAAATCATTTCAGCTTTTATTTTATATGCTGCTTTGGTTACTTCCTGATAAATCCGACCCTTTTTGAATATTCCTTCTATTTTCCCGTGCGTAAGCGAAGGTTGATATTCTTCGATAATTTTATTCATATAGGCCTTTTTCTCTCGCCTGAGTTCACCTTCTATTGTATCAGTAACGCTTTCGTCAGATGTTGTATTGTCCACCCAAATTAAATGAATGTTGGCTTCAAGTTTATTGGCAAAAAGTAATGCATACTGAAGCGCATGCGTAGCATTTTTCGAAAAATCGATAGCAACAAGAATAGTTTTCATAACGGTAGTGTTTGTAAGGTGTTGATTATCTGACAATAACAGGTAATCAAAAGACTGCTCCCTGATTTTGTAGCTAATTTAATACATTTTCTTGAATTTGAGGATGCTTTCCAGATAAATAAATACCGTTTCTAAATATGCGTATTTTTGTTTTTCAAATAATAACTCAATGAACGAAAACCTGGACGCAAGCGGAACAGAACTGAGTAAAGCAGAACGGGAGATTGAAAATGTCTTAAGACCCAGCCGCTTTGATAGTTTTGCCGGTCAACCCAAAGTTGTAGAAAACCTGGAGATATTTGTTGAAGCAGCCAAACAACGGGGCGATGCACTCGATCATGTTTTGTTACACGGACCACCAGGACTTGGGAAGACTACCTTGTCGCATATTATTTCCAACGAATTGGAAGTAAATATAATCACAACCACAGGTCCGGTGCTTGACAAGCCGGGCGATCTGGCCGGTTTATTGACAAATCTGGAAGAAAACGACGTATTGTTTATAGATGAAATCCACCGTTTGAGTGCCGTGGTGGAAGAATATCTTTACTCGGCCATGGAAGATTTCAAGATTGACATTATGATTGAAACCGGGCCTAATGCGCGCTCGGTTCAAATAGTTTTGAATCCTTTTACATTGGTGGGCGCTACAACACGATCCGGTTTACTCACTGCACCTTTGCGTTCCCGATTTGGCATTAATTCGCGGCTAAACTATTACAATACTGAAACGCTCGCCGGCATTGTCGAACGCTCAGCATCTATTTTAAGGGTCGAAATTTCTGCGGAAGCAGCCATTGAAATAGCAAGACGTAGTCGTGGAACACCTCGAATCGCCAATCTGTTGTTGCGACGTGTTCGTGATTTTGCCCAAATAAAAGGCAATGGAACAATAGACATGGCCATTTCAAAACATGCGCTGGAAGCTTTGAATGTGGACAAATACGGCTTAGATGAAATGGACAACAGGATTTTAAGCACCATCATCGATAAGTTCAGGGGTGGGCCTGTAGGGCTGACAACAATCGCCACCGCAGTTGCTGAAGAAGCAGATACCATCGAAGAAGTTTACGAACCATTTCTTATACAGGAAGGCTACCTTATGCGTACTCCACGCGGACGTGAAGCTACTGAATTGGCATACAAACATCTTGGAAAAGTGAAAAACCCGGATCAGAAAAGTTTGTTTTGATACCCTTATGAGTTTATCTACCAATCAATTTGCTCAACTTTCTGAAAGTATAAAAAAGGAAGCCATTCAAATGGGTTTTATTGCCTGTGGAATTTCCAAAGCCGGCCACCTTGCAAAAGCCGAACAGAAAATGGAAAAATGGCTGGCTGAAGGAATGCATGGCGAGATGGCTTATTTAGAAAGGAATCGCGAAAAGCGTTATAATCCTGTTTTATTGGTAGAAGAGGCGAAGTCGGTTGTTACTGTTTTGTTTAATTATTTTCCCAAAGAAAAACTGGAAACAACAGACAATTATCAGATTTCAAAATATGCTTACGGAAAAGATTACCATTATATTATTAAAGATAAATTGGGTTTACTGCTTCAAAAAATTGAAGAAAAAACCGGAATACGAAAAGCCCGGATATTTGTCGATTCGGCCCCGGTACTCGATCGGGCATGGGCACAAAAAAGCGGTTTGGGTTTTATTGGGAAGAATACCTTATTAATAAACAAAAAGCACGGCTCCTTCTTTTTTATCGGACATATTACTCTCGATCTTGAGTTGGCATATGAAGAAAGCAATCCGGCCGATTATTGCGGCTCCTGTACCGAATGTATTGATGCCTGCCCTACCAATGCCCTCAAAGCTTTTGAACTTGATGCCCGCAAATGTATTTCGTATCTTACAATTGAGTATCGTGGAAGTACACTCCCGGAAGAACTGAATAAAAAATTCAACAACTGGATTTTCGGCTGCGATATTTGCCAGGATGTTTGTCCGTGGAATCGGTTTGCAAAACCCCACAACGAACCCTTATTTGGTTTGGGACAGGAATTAAAAAAAATGCGGAAGACTGATTGGGAGCAGTTTGACAAGCCAAAATTCAAGCAGCTTTTCAAGGGCACTGCTGTTGAAAGAACTGGTTTTAAAGGCTTGAAAAGGAATATTGATTTTTTGACAGATTAACTATTTTTGATTTTTAGAACTGATATGCGTAAAAAGACCTTTTTTTGGATTTCAATATTCTTCACAATACTGGGTAGTATAAGCCTTCTGACATTTTTCCTGGTAAAAAATCAGCAAAGCTATGCCGATGAAATTATTAGTAAGGCCTCCTATTCTTTTGAAGCTGATCTGAAAACTTTTATTCAGAATTCGGGAACTTCAATGGAGAAACTCAAACAGAGCTCAAAACATCTTAAGATTCAAAACCTGACAAGTGACAGCCTGAACACTTTTGCTGCTCAACTTATCCAGGATGATATTTACTTAAAAGGAATTGTTTTGTTTAGCGATCAACTAAATTATGTTTTCTTCAGGGACAATACCACTTGGGTAAGGACTTTTAGTAAAAATCAACCAGACAGTTTGATTGACTGGCAACGATTAAACAACAAACTTGAAGTAGTCAGCGAATGGACCGACACCTACAATTTTTTCATGGACAAGGAAAACCTGTTCTCAATCCGGCAAACGCTGAAGGATAAAAATCAGGTAATCTGGAAAGCAGCAAGAAGCCAAATCCCTGACAAACGTGATTTGCTGTTTAGCATTTTTCAGTTGAATACGAAAGACAAAAATCCGGTAGTTGCTGCTTTTATGTACAAAACCAATGAATTGGGCAGCAGGTTCTCAACGGTTCTGCAATTCAGTAATCCTTTGGTGACAATAATTACGACAGACAATCAAACTGTTACGCCCATTAAAACCGCTGATACTTCCATGATTGCTGTTTATCAGCAATTAAACAATGAAGTGAACAAGCTGATTGAAAACTGGAAAAATGAACAGTCTAAAAAAGCACGTGTCTATTCTTTCGAAAAATGGGATAAAGTTTTCTGGACAAGAATTGACAGCATTACTCCCCAAAATGGTGTGAAAGGATTTGCCATTACTGTAGCCGAAGACGATATTATTACAACAGTCAGCCGTATTGATCGACTTTATTTGTACACATCCTTGTTTTTCTTTCTACTGGCCATTGTTTTTTATGTGATACCACGTGTGAAAATTAAACGCAAAAATAAAAATCAGGAATTATTACCACTGAGTGATGAGCTACTGAAAACCATGATTAGCAAAGGCGAAACAGAGTATGTTGAATTCAAGTCATCCCTCCGATGGGATTATCGCGAAGAAAAACCCAATAAAGTATTGGAAGATGTTATCCTAAAAAGTATCGCAGCATTCGCTAACGCCAAAGGGGGCACACTTTTTATTGGTGTAAACGACGACCTTGAAGTAATCGGACTGGAACCGGATTTTAATAGTCTCAAGAAAAAAGATGCTGATTACTTTGAACTTCACTTGCGAAAACTAATTAATAATCAATACAGTATTCGTTTTTCAAACACTTATTTATTGATACAGTTTGCTGTATTGAGTGGCAAATCGGTTTGCGTAATCCAGGTGGCTCCTTCTCATTATCCTTTGTATCTCAAAACCAAAAACAAACAGGGACAATTGGTCGAGAAATTCTACGTTCGTTCGGGCAATGCTTCCCAATCAATAGATTTACTCAAGGAAATTAATGAATATATTGAGCTGAGGTTTAAGAGTAAGTAAGTGTAAACGGATACACTTATCAAAATTCTGTTTTCGAGTTTTTACCATCTTTGTACAATAATCAAAACCCATTGCCCATGAATTGGCTTTTATTCTGGATAGTCGTTTACCTTATTCTTATTGTTTTACTCTCATTGCGCCACATTAAAACTTCCGATCTGGAGCAATACCTGGTAAACAACCGGAACACCAAAACCCTGCCACTGGTGTTTACAGTACTGGCTACATTTGTTGGCGGCGGAACCTCCATCGGACTGATGGCCATGGGTTACGAATCGGGCTTTGCAGCTGTGGGCATTGGCGTTGCTTATGTTATCGGTTTTGGTATCATGTCGCATTTTGCGGGAAAAATCAGAACTTATGGAGCAAAGCACAAGATTTATAGTTTCCCTCATTTTTTAAATCACAAATATACTTCGCCGGACAAGCCCGAATTTGCCAAAGTATTTTCGGCAACAGTGAGTGGTGTTAATATATTTATCTTTTTCTTTTTATTGGCAGCACAATTTGTGGCCATGGCCAGCCTGCTCAAATTTTCCTTTGAGCTGGGCTATACCACAGCTGCGATTATTTCTGCAATTATTGTGATTCTTTATACTGCAATTGCAGGTTTGTCGGGTGTTATCATTACCGATATGATTCAGTTTGCAGCCATAGTGGTGATGATTATCCTGATTTTTATTCCCGGCATTCTTAATGATACGGTGATGTTTGAAAGGATGCACGAATTGCCTGCAAACATGCTGAACGGTACGTCGCTTGGCATCGAGTTTTTAATTGCACTTCCTCTTTTTCTTTCATGGTCGGTAATTGTCCGCATGGATATCTGGCAACGTATTTTGGCGGCGAAAAGCGAAAAAGTAGCCAAAAGGGTCAGTCTTTTATCAGGTCTGGGAATGCTTCCTTTTTATATTATTTTTCCACTCGTTGGCATGGCTATGCGTTTGGTGCTTGAACAGGAATTGGATAGTAGCGAATCGGCTGATATTGCCTATAAATTTATTGCCCGTCACCTGGAGGACCTTTCACTTTACGGACAAACATACGGGCCGGTTATTCTGGGATTTGCGGTAGTTGGTTTGCTTTCGGCTTTGATGTCATCCGGTGATAGTTTTTTGAACATTATTTCTATTTCAGCGGTAAAAGATTTTGCCGGATGGGGAAAGAAAAAAGAAGTCAGCCAGAAGCAGGCCTACCGTATGATCAGATATACAACTATTGTTTTTGGGATTATTGCACTATTCATGGCGCTGGTTTTCCCGCATATTGTTGATTTAATGGTCGTCGGTA
>Ga0190293_1000328_pt1 | contig 16672 bp, 9 predicted proteins | sample 48693001_MG_FD_161671 | JGI IMG/M metagenome (GOLD analysis project Ga0190293, IMG submission 161671) | Hydrothermal vent microbial mat bacterial communities from Southern Trench, Guaymas Basin, Mexico - 4869-30-0-1_MG | ecosystem: Environmental > Aquatic > Marine > Hydrothermal vents > Microbial...
TCACGGCGCAGGTCGTCGTCTCCCGTAGACAGCGGGAACGTGAGAGGGTCGAAGATGAGGTCTTCAGATGCCAGCCCGTATCGGGTCGTCGCGATGTCATGGAGACGGTGAGCTATCTCCATCTTCCACTCGAGGTCACGGGCCTGGCCCCGCTCGTCGATAAGCAGGCAGATCACGGCCGCACCATGTTCCTTTGCCAGCGAAAGCACCGAGTCAAGACGTGATCCCGGGTTCTCTCCATCCTCGAGGTTGGCTGAGTTGAGGATGCTTCTTCCACCGATACGTTCGAGGGCCGCTCGCATCACCGGTGGCTCTGTTGAGTCGATAACGACAGGGGCCGCCACATCTGTGGAGAACCGCTGAGCGAGCACATCGATGTCCACCGCACCGTCGCGGCCGACATAGTCGACACACAGGTCCACGAGGTGTGCCCCCTCGGCGACCTGGCCCTCTCCTATGGCGACACAGGCATCGATATCGTCCGCGAGCATGGCGTCGCGAAAGGCGCGCGAGCCGTTCGCGTTGGTCCGTTCGCCGATGATCAGGAAGGATGTGTCCTGCTCGAGCGGCACCGCGGAGTAGGTCGACGTCACGGCAGGGATGTGGATGGGTTCGCGCCGGGCAGGCTCCACGCCCTTGACCGCTTCGATGATCGTCGAGATGTACTCCGGGGTCGATCCGCAGCAGCCACCAACGACGCTTACGCCGTACTCGGCGACGAACGTCGAGAGATGAGATGCCATGTCAGCGGCCCCGAGGTCGTACACCATTTCCCCGTCGACGACCGAGGGGAGACCAGCATTCGGGATGATGCTGACCGGTGTCCTGGCATGCCGTGTCAGGTGCCTGACCGCCTCGTACATCTCGACGGGACCGGTTGCACAGTTGATGCCGACGACATCGGCACCGAGGGATTCCATCACTGTGAGAGCGGCGCCGATCTCTGTGCCGGGCAGCATCCGGCCCGTCAGCTCGATCGTCACCTGGCTCTGTATGGGGATTTCCCTGCCCGACGTTGCCATTGCACTGCGTGCACCGTTGATGGCTGCTTTCAGGGAGAGCAGGTCGAACTGGGTCTCGATGATGATGAGGTCGACGCCGCCGTCGATCAGGCCGCTGGCTTCGACCTCGAACTGGTCACGGAGGTCGGCGTATCGGATCTGGCCGAGTGTGGGGAACTTGGTGCCTGGCCCGATCGAGCCGGCAACGAAACGTCCGTCATACTGGTCTGCCGCCGCCCTCGCAATGGAGGCACCTGCAGCGGCGATCTCGTAGACGCTGTCCTCAAGTCCGTACTCGGCGAGTGGCACACCGAATGCGCCGAATGTGTTCGTTTCGATGACATCCGCCCCGACGTCGAGGTAGGCACGGTGGAGGCGTTCGATGACATCGGGACGCCTCACATTGAGGATCTCGTTGCATCCCTCGAGGTCGGAACCGCCGAAGTCGTCCGCTGTGAGGTCCTGGCCCTGAAGCCACGTTCCCGTGGCACCGTCGAATACCACGACCCGCTCGTTGACCGCATCGAGATAGTTGCTCATAGCGACCTCCGTGAACACCTACAGCACGGTTCTTCTTGTTGACCCATCGCAGCTCCTATGTCTCAAAACGCTCAGGCGCCTCGAGCGTTGGCCGCTCGGTGACTCTCATCGATCAGGCATTGGCACCGAACTCGTCGGTTGCCGCGGTATCACAGGGCCTGTCCCTCCACCGCTCTGGATGAGCGCTTCGTCTGTGGATGCTAGCGGAGTGCCAGCGTGTTGATGACCGGGCTTACTCGTCGTCCCGGCGCTTGCGCCGTTTCGCTCTCCTGCGCAAGCCGAAGGCGATCAGCACGAGCAGCGCGCCGAGCACCATCGAGATGAGGATGACGACGTATATCGGCACCTGGCCAGAGAACCACAGGAACTTGACTGTGGCTTCCTCCGTGTTCTGGAGGAGGAACACAGCTGCTGCGGCGACGATGAACCCTGCCGCGATCAGTCCAGCGACCCGCCGGTTCGATGCCGACGATTCCTCCAGATAGTTGTCGTAGTCCTCGCTCACATGTTCTCCCACTCGCCGTCGCACCCATCGTACGCCAGATCGACCCCCGCCAAACCATTCTGCGGGCTCACAGCGCCATATAGGACGTCACGAACCCAGGGTTCACAGCGCCATCCATTCTGCGGGCTCACAGCGCCATATACGATGTCACGAACCCAGGGTTCAGGGCGTGTGGCTGGTCTAGCTGCAGCCTTTGGAGTCGCCGCAGTTGAGGCAGCGGTAGCACGATCCGTTGCGGACGGTGATGTGGCCACATGTGTCACAGAGCGGCGCATCGCCCATCTTGTCCGCAAGCACAGCCTGGATCGCAGCTGTCTGCACCTCCTGGGCCGTGTGAGCCGATGTCGGGGCAGGGTTCGTTGCGTGCTCGCCGTGGGCCGCCACCTGTGCAGCCGGTGCCTGTGGTGTTGGCGCCGCGAATGCTGGCGGGGAACCGTTCGGCGAGCGATCGTCGGTGAACGCTGCTGCAGTTACCTGCGCTGCGATGTCGTCCTCCATAGCGGCTTCTGTCAAGTCGAGTTGCAAACCAGCATCGACCGCAAGGCCCTTGGGGGGCTCAGGCAGGTCACCTGTACGATCAGGCGGAACCTGCGCAAGCTCGTCGCGTTGGAGATACTCCACACCGAGCGTCCTGAACACGTAGTCGACGATCGAGTTCGCCATCTTGATGTTCGGGTGGCCTTCCACGATGCCGCGGGGCTCGAACGTCTGAAACGTGAAGGTGTCGACGTACTCCTCGAGAGGAACGCCGTACTGGAGTCCCTTGCTCACTGCAATGGCGAAGCATCCGAGGATTCCGCGCAGTGTGGCACCCTCCTTGGCGAGGTCAAGGAAGACTTCTCCGAGCGTGCCGTCCGGGTATTCGCCAGTACGCAGGAAGACCTTGTGGCCACCGATGCGAGCCTCCTGGGTGAACCCGGTGCGGCGTCCAGGCAACAGGAACCGCGGCCTCGGGAAGTTCGTGTACGCCTGGGATGGGGACATGCCAGGTTCGAACATGCCAGTGAACACATCAACTTCTCGTTCGATGGCTGCGCTGATCTCCCCGTCCTCCTCGTCTGAGGTCCCTTCGTCCGAAGAGGCAGACAGCGGCTGAGACGCTTTCGATCCGTCTCTGTAGAGCGCCATCGCCTTGAGTCCGAGTTCCCATGAGAGCTCGTATGACTCCTCGATCTCAGCGACTGTGGCCTCGTTGGGCATGTTGATCGTCTTGGAGATCGCACCAGAGATGAACGGCTGTGCCGCAGCCATCATCTTGATATGGCCGATGTGGTGGATGTACCGGGTTCCCGTCTTGCCGTTCTTGTTCGCTGTGTCGAAGATCTGGAGATCCTCATCGCGCAGCCCCGGGGCACCTTCGATCGTCTGCTTGCCACAGATCACATCGTTGGCAGCTGTGATCTCCTCTGAGGTGAACCCGAGGGCTTCGAGCATGTTGAATCCAAGCCCGTTGTACTCCTCGGAGGTGAAACCAAGTCGCTGCATTGTCTCTTCACCAAGGATCCATTGGTTGAAGGCGAAGCCAAGTTCGAACACGCCAGGAAGTGTCGCGTCGATCTTCGCAGTGTCTGCCTTCGAGAACCCACGTGCGAGCAGTGTCCTGGTGTTGATGTACGGCGAGGTATCGAGGCTCATCGTCCCAACGACGTAGTCGATGATGGACTGGGTCGTCGTTTCCGAATAGCCGAGCGTGGCGAGTGCTGGTGCGATCGACTGGTTGGCGATCTTGAAGTAGCCGCCGCCTGCGAGCTTCTTGAACTTCACCAGGGCGAAATCGGGTTCGACACCGGTGGTGTCGCAGTCCATCAGGAGACCTATCGTGCCTGTCGGTGCAAGCACGGTTGCCTGCGCGTTGCGGTAGCCGTGCTCCACACCGAGCTCCACAGCGCTGTCCCACGCTTTGTGGGCCTGCTCAAGCATATCGGCGGGGCAGACTTCCTGGTCGATACCGACCACCATCTTGGACACGCCGTCGAACTCGAACTGGTCAGCTCCGTAGGCTGCCCTGCGGTGGTTTTTCATCACTCGCAGCATCGATGAGGCGTTCTCGCTGTACAGAGGGAACGGGCCGACGATCGATGCCATCTCAGCAGAGGTTGCGTAGGAGTAGCCTGTCAGTATGGCTGTCAAGGCACCTGCGATGGCCCTGCCCTCGTCTGAGTCGTAGGCGATTCCCATCCGCATCAGGAGTGACCCGAGGTTGGCGTAGCCGAGTCCGAGCGTGCGGTAGTCGTACGATCCCCTGGCGATCTCTTTGGATGGGAATTGCGCCATCGTGACAGAGATCTCGAGCACGGTCGTCCACAGCCTGATCGCGTACTCGTACGCATCGAGGTCGAAGTTTCCTGTAGCGTCGTCGTAGAACTTCCCGAGATTCAACGACGCGAGGTTGCACGCCGTGTTGTCGAGGAACATGTACTCGGAGCACGGGTTCGAGCCACGGATCTCGCCTCCTGCAGGTGACGTGTGCCACTCGTTGATGGTGGTGTGGAACTGGACTCCCGGGTCTGCTGACGCCCACGCGGCTTGTGCTATCTGGCGCCACAGGTCGCGGGCACGTACCGTTTTCATCGGTGTGCCGTCGGTGCGCTGTGTGAGGTCCCAGTCCTCGTCGGCCATGACAGCTTCGACGAACTCGTGGTTCATGCGAACAGTGTTGTTGGAGTTCTGGCCAGAGACCGTGGCGTATGCGTCTCCGTTGAAGTCTGCCGAGTAGCCACCAGCGATGAGTGCGCGGACCTTCTCCTCCTCAACTGCTTTCCAGTTGATGAACGTCTCGACGTCAGGGTGGTCGATATCGAGGATGACCATCTTGGCCGCTCGCCGTGTTGTCCCACCGGACTTGATGGCGCCAGCGGCACGGTCGCCGACCTTGAGGAAGGACATGAGCCCCGAGGACTTGCCACCACCTGAGAGGGGTTCTCCCTCTGCACGGATATTGGAGAAGTTCGTCCCTGTGCCGGAGCCGAACTTGAACAGCCTGGCCTCTCTGATCCACAGGTCCATGATCCCGCCCTCGTTGACGAGGTCGTCATCCACGGACTGGATGAAGCACGCGTGGGGGGAGGGGCGCGTGTAGGAATCGAGCCCCGGTGTCACTTCGTCCGTCTTGGGGTCGACATACCAGAAGCCCTGCTCAGGGCCAGAGATGCCGTAGCGGTGGTGGAGGCCAGTGTTGAACCACTGGGGAGAGTTCGGTGCAGCCATCTGGTGGAGGAGCATGTAGGCGATCTCGTCCTCGAATACCTGAGCATCGTCTGATGATGCGAAGTAGCCGTTCTCCTCACCCCAGAATCGCCAGGTTGCTGCGAGTCTGTCGATCACCTGACGCGCCGATTGCTCCGGGCCGAGTACGGGATCGCCGTTGTGGTCGACGACCGGGTTCCCTTCGCCGTCGAACTGGGGGACTCCCGCCTTGCGGAAGTACTTGGACACCATGATGTCTGCTGCGACCTGGCTCCAAGCTGCAGGGATCTCCGCATCGAGCATCTCGAATACGATCGACCCATCAGGATTCGTGATCCTTGAGTCACGTATGGACCATTCAACGGTGTCGTACGGGCTCACGCCCTCTGTCGTGAACCGTCGTTCGATCCTCAATCCTTGTGTCATGTACTGCCTCCTCGGCTGTCTGCCGCACCCAGCGGCGAGATATGTGCAAATTCTCCCAGAAACACAACATATAGTGTCTAGCGGTTGCTCTTGCCCCTATATGTTGCGTGGTTGCACGAGTGTAATTACATCTGTGTCAATCGTCAACTATCACCGTGAACGGTCGAAAATGCCGCAACGAACGGGCTAGAGACATGTTTAGCGGGAGCCTATGACAGAGTGCCATGTGAGGAACTCGCGACTTTTCGCGATTCAATGAACTTTTCGCGCGAAGGAGATGAAGAGGTACCAAGAGGATGCGCGGATAGGGGCCAGAGTGCCCTCCGCTGTCCGCTGTCCGCTGTCCGCAAGAAACTCGCAACTACATGGGCCAAAGCCTTCAAACACCCGGACTCACGAGCGGATCTTCTGACCGTGAACTGTGAACCGTTAACTGTGAACTGGCCGCCCAGCGCTCCCTATCCGCTGATCCTCCAAGTACCAAGTGCCTACGTCCTGTTCGCTCGCTCTTTCAGTGTTGTCCTCACTGCCTTGATGTCCCCTGGACACGTCTTGGACGCCTTCCAATAGCACCAGCCTGTTGGCAGGAAGAAGATCTGGAAGAGTGACAGGCCGAGTGCGAGGTTGTACGGGGCAGGGATCGTCTTGTTGAGGACCTGGGCCGTAACCGCGGTCAGGCCTACACCTGCCGCTCTCCCAACACCGTTGACAAGATTGCCAATACCGAACACGGTTCCCCGATGCTCGGGGACGTTGACATCTGAGATCAGAGCGAACCAGTTCGGTGAATCTGCAGACGTGAGCGCAAGGGCGATGATCGCAGATAGGAAGGCGACCGCAACCCATGGGTTGGTGAAGATCGATGACAGCACTTCGCCGACGAGGGTGATCGTGCTTGCTCCCTCCGTGACCTGGAGTCCGCGCAACGGTACCCAGAAGAACAAGAGGAAGAACGGGATCGCTCCGAGGATCCCAATCGCGGAAATGTAGGCACGTCCAGAGAGGTTCTTGCGCTGCCAGCGGTCCCCGAGATGGCCGGCAAGGATCGAGAACAGGGCACCGATGGAGAACATCGCAGCGAAGAGTCCGCCCACCTGTTGGCCTGTGGCCGTCGAGTATCCCTCTGCGATCACCTTCTCCTGATACAGCAGAGGAACCCAGATCAGCGACCCATACGCGATCTGGGCGGTGAGTCCCTGGAGGATCAGCCACCGGTTCGTGCGCACCTCGCGCAGTTCATGGAGTTGTGATGGGTCGATTTCATAGTCGTACGTCTCACCCTCGTCATAGAGCGCAGCAAGTTCTGGCTCCTTGAACCCCCGCGGCGGATCGAACGCTGCGAGAAACAGCAACGAGAACACGAAACCCGAAACAGCGATGATGAGAAACGGGGCAGAGGAGTTGACGGCACCGGCCTGAGACGCGAGCAGGCTTCCGATAAGCGTGCCGATACCCTGGGAGAGCCCCCAGAACGACATTGCCAGGCCACGCCGGGCGGGGGCGACGAAGTCGGAGATCACGGAGAAACCCACGGAAGCGATCGATCCGAGCCCCACGCCTGCGACTACCTGGAGAGCGAACAGGACCGCAAAAGAGTCGGTGAACGCGCTCAGACCCATGGCTCCAGACCAGATGATTGTGCCCCACAGCAACAGCCTCTTGCGATCCCGCTGATCAGCAAGATACCCCCACCCCACCGCCGTCACCGCTGTCACGAGAACCTGGGTTCCTGTTAGGAGACCGATGGCAGCCGTGCCCACACCGAACGTATCCCTCAGCTGGGGGACCATCGAGGGGATCAACGCTATGGCCGCGTTGTCCAGCGACGCCAGGATGACGAATACAACGATCGTGTACACAACGTGTGCCGATCCGCCCCACCAGCGCGCATGTGTGTCTTTCCCCATGGGATACATGGTCGCGGATAGTGAGACCCTATATGACGGTTCCCGTGATGGATTCGTCTGGCTACGCTCACCGTCATGCCGCAGATCAGGAACACGCCAGCACCTGCTTGGGAACCAGACAGCCGGGTCATCGAGCGCGCCAACCTCACCCGTGCCATGGCGCACCAAGGCTTTTCGAACTTCCGAGAGTTCCATCGTTGGAGCATCGCGGAGCCTGATGCGTTCTGGCGGTACGTGATCGACGAACTGGAGATCGATTTCGTCAAGGCACCATCAGGGATCAGGGGATCTGATGACCCAGCAGATCCCCATTGGCTCCCTGATGCCACCTTCAACATCGTCACATCATGCCTTGATCACAGCCCCGATGCTCCTGCGATCGTGATGGGAGGACCGTCGGGGATCGACACCGTGACCATTGCCGAGCTGCGATCGAGGGTTGCTGGTTTTGCGGCAGGATTCTCAGCCGCCGGGTTCAGTATCGGTGATGCCATAGCGATCGTGATGCCGATGAACGTCGAAGCTGTGGTCGCCTATCTCGGTACGGTCGCAGCAGGAGGCGTCGTTGTATCGATCGCTGATTCATTCGCCCCTCACGAGATCGAGACGCGCCTTGGGATCACGTCTCCGGTCGCCATCGTCACCCAGACGAGGGCGATGCGTGCCGGAAGGGACCTGCCGATGTACAGCAAGTGCGCTGAGGCTGGCCCGACCCCGTGCATCGTTGTTGACGCTGGTGGTGACACGGAACTCCGTCCTCAGGATGTGATGTGGGACGACTTCGTGCTCAACGGCGCAGCGTTCGATCCCGTGGCTCTTCCAGCCGGCGCGTACACGAACATCCTGTTCTCCTCCGGCACAACCGGTGACCCCAAGGCGATCCCCTGGACGCAGACGCCCCCTCTCAAGGCAGCCATGGACGGCCGGTTTCATCAGGACATTCATGCGGGAGACATCGTTGCGTGGCCGACGAATCTCGGATGGATGATGGGACCGTGGCTGATCTACGCCTCGTTGCTGAATGGTGCAGCAATGGCGCTCTACGAAGATGCTCCAACAGGTCGTGGATTCATCGACTTTGTAGCGCAGGCAGACGTGTCGATGCTCGGGATCGTGCCTTCTATCGTCGCGTCGTGGAGGGCTGGCGGCGTGTTGCAGCGGGGAGATTGGTCATCGGTTCGGGTGATCTCCTCGACGGGCGAAGCATCGAACCCTGACGACTACCGCTGGCTGGTTCACGCTGCAGGGGATGTCCCCGTAATCGAATACTGCGGTGGCACAGAGATCGGTGGCGGGTATGTGGTGTCAACCGTGCTCGACCCTTGTGTGCCATCACTGTTCTCGACCTCGGCGCTCGGCATCGAGCTCGTTCTCATAGACGAGGACGGTCAGGGTGACTCGGGAGAAGTGTTCCTGGTGCCTCCGTCGATGGGACTCTCAACGGTGCTATTGAACGGCGATCATCACGAGGTGTACTACGACGGAGTGCCCGATATTGGAAGGCAACTCAGGCGTCACGGCGACCATATGGAGCGCACCCCGGACGGGTACTACCGGGCGCTGGGCCGCATCGACGACACGATGAACCTCGGCGGAATCAAGGTTTCATCGGCTGACCTCGAGCGGGCGATCCATGACGTCCCTGGTATCACCGAGTGTGCTGCGGTGTCCGTTCCTCCATCTGGTGGAGGCCCCGAACGCCTTATCGTGTTCGTTGTGGCGCTCCCAGGTGTGGAACTCGACATGGACACCCTGAGGCTCGAGATACAACAGGCGATCCGTACGAGACTGAACCCGTTGTTCAAAGTAGACGATGTGGTCGAGATCCCCGCCCTCCCTCGCACGGCCTCCAACAAGGTGATGCGTCGATCTCTTCGGTCGGCCTATGTCCCATCGGGTGATGTCTGATGGCCGTCCTTTCGTTCCTCTTTGGCGCTGTGATCGTGGTGTACGTCATGCAGGCAGCGATACGAATGGTGATCCTTCCCAGAGCGACGCGGGTGCGGTTGTCCGGTGCCGTGTTCGCAGTTATCGCGACGACGTTTCGCTGGGGAGCAGGCAAGAGAAAAGGCTACGAGAGCCAGGACGGGATCCTCGCCATGATCGCTCCCGTGGGACTTCTGGCGGTCCCCGTGTCATGGCTCGTGCTGCTCCTCGTCGGCTTCAGTTTCATGTTCTGGGCGACCGACACAACCATCGGTGCCGATGGCGCATTCAACCTGGCCGGGTCCTCGCTCACGACACTTGGCTTCGCTCCTGCCACTGGCGTTGGACAGCAAGCGCTTGCGTTCACCGCTGCGCTGCTTGGACTGCTCGTCCTCACACTGTTCATCACGTACCTCCCTTCGATCTACTCAGCGTTCCAGGACAGGGAGAACAAGGTTGCCCTGCTCGAGGTGCGTGCGGGCTCACCGCCTACCGCACCCGAGATGCTGGTTCGTTATCACAGCATCGGGTGGGACGGCGAGCTCGCTGCTGACTGGGCAAGCTGGGAGGGGTGGTTCGCTGAACTCGAAGAGACCCACACGACCCACCTGGCACTCCCTTGGTTCCGTTCGACCGATCCGCATCGATCCTGGGTGACCGGGGCTGGCACGATCCTCGACACGGCGGCGCTGTGGTTGTCGTCGTGTAGTGGACAATCCGGTCCGGACCGCGCAGCCGCAGGGCTGATGATCAGAGCTGGGTACATGTCGTTGCGGAGGATCGCGTCGATGTACAACATCCCGTTCGACGCGGATCCAGACTCTGCGGGACCGATCGCTATTCAGAGAGCGGAGTTCGATGAGGCATACGACGCCCTGGCAGACGCAGGCATTGCCTTGTATGCGGACCGCGATCAGGCATGGAAGGACTTCGTGGGGTGGAGGGTCAACTATGAGGCCCCGCTTCTTGGTCTCGCTGAGATGCTGAGAGCACCGTACGCCCCGTGGACCTCTGATCGGTCATCACTCATGACGGTCCGTAAGGGGATCGAGTCGCCACGTCCGTAGAATTGCTCTATCAAACGAGGAGGCACCTGTGGAGGCTGGAATACCGCATAGCCAGCTGCGCAACCGCATGGCTGATATCTCAGGCGTGGTGATGGTCATCGGCGGAGCGGACACAGGCAAGACGACTATTGCGCGTCTGCTTCTCACCGACGCTCTGGAGGCAGGCAGGACAGTTGCGTACGTTGACGCAGATATCGCTGCCTCAACCGTCGGACCCGCGGGATGTGTCGGCCTTTCAGTTCTTGAGCCCGGCGACAACCTCGAGGACCTTTCCGACCCCGATGAACTCAGGTTTGTCGGCGCCGTTGAACCCAACGGCGTCGTTCTCCCACACGTTGTCGCGGTTGCCGCTCTCGTCGATGTTGCACGTAGGCGGGCAGACCTCGTCGTGGTTGATACGACCAACGTCGTGACGGGCGTCGTCGGGCAGACCCTGAAGTATCACATCACGGAACTCATCAAGCCAGAGATCATCGTTGCGTTGAGCAGGGGAAGCGAACTCGACCCTGTGATCGGGATGCTGAGGCGGTTCCTGTCCGTGAGAGTTGCGGAGATCGATCCGCCGGCTGGCATCATCCCGCTTTCGCCGGTTGAGCACCAGCTTGCAGGGGCGGCCGCATTCCACAAGGATCTGGGCGACAATCCTCCCCGGTGGAGAGTGCAGACAACGGTATTCGCCCCGACACTCCCCGCAGGGTTCGATGTTGCCAGGCTCGACGGGATGCTCGTCGGGGTTCAGGATGAACATGGTCGGTGTCTTGGGCTTGGCGTACTCGAACACGATGACGATGCCGTGCGGGTGGCGACTCGGCACGGCGAGGACATGCGCGGTCTCCGTCTCGGATCGATTCGACTCGATCTGGACACGTTCGCAACAAGCCGTGTCCGCCTACGCGAACTGATCTTTGGGGTGTGAACAGGCGCTCTCCGCTCTCCGCCGTCCGCTGTCCGCTGTCCGCCTTCCGCCTTCCGCCTTCCGCGAAGAGTCATTGGGGCTCCGAATTCTGGCGGTTAGCGGACCGCGGAGAGCGGAATGCGGAAAGCGCGAGCTTCCTCTATATCCGTTCGCTCATCTTCTCAGCCACCCAGGCTGCGCAGGTCTCAATGGTGCGCGGCGTTGCCGGCTCCCATGTCAACGCAACAGGCCAGACGTGCATCATGTCCTCCTCGACAACAAGTGTCACGTCCACACCGGCGGCCCTCGCCCGTGCATCGAGGCGGACAGAGTCATCGAGAAGCATCTCGCGTCCGCCGGCGAAGATCAGCATCGATGGGTACCCCGTCATATCAGCGAACAGTGGGGATACCTCAGGGTTCTCGAGGTCGAATCCCGGGGCGTAGTAGTAATTCGGTTCAGAGAGCTCAGAGAGTGGGAGGTAGTCGGTCTTCGCGTTCAGCTGGATCGTGTACCCCGAGTGTGTGAGGTCGGCGTATGGCGAGAAAACGATGATGCCTCCAGGCAGGGGTAGATCGAGCGACTGTGCCCTATGTACAAGTGCAAGGGCAAGACCTCCGCCCGCCGAGTCGCCCGCGACGATGATCGATTCGGGGCGGATACCCCGCTCGAGGAGACCCTCGTATGCAGCGATGGCGTCATCAACGGCTGCAGGGAAGGGGTATTGAGGCGCAAGCCTGTACTGGGGCGCGAACACAGATGTTCGGGTGGCCTGGGCGAGGTATGCGATGAACTGGCGATGTGTGCCGGGGTTGCCAAAGACGTAACCGCCACCGTGGAAGTACAGGAGGGTGGCTGTGTCTGGTGGCGTTGCGAGTCGCATGTACCTGTCGGCGGGGAGACCAGCGAGTTTCATCCGCTTGACCACGATCTCGTGCCTCAGCGACAGCGGCACCGGCGTGCGCACGAGTCTGCCGAACATATTCACGACCATGTCGTCGCGGTCCTTTGCTGCAACGATGATCGTTGCGCGAGCGATCGCTACGAACCACTCCGTTCGCCACGTCCACGACGGCACCGTTGGGCCTAGGAGAAGTCGGTGGAACGTGACGCGAATGACAGCGAGGGCGCTTGCCCACCACATGACGATGAGGAGAACGATCGAGGACACGCCTTCACGATATCGCCACTCGCGCCGTGCTCGCTATGGGCAACCTGCCCGTACCCTTCCGGTGTTCGTTGCAGAGCCAGCGCCAGGTGGCCTCTGCGATCTCAAGGAGAAACAGTATGTTGCTGCTACGCGTGGTTGTAGCGATCGGTGGGTTGACATTCATCGCTACCGGAATAGGGGTCTTGTTCAGTGACGCCTGCCAGAGTGTCGCGTGGGGTTCGCGCGGCCGTGAGCACGCTGGCAACTTCACCGCTACGTGTCATGACACGGTTGTCAATGGTGGGATGAGCCAGGGCATTGCAGGCATGCTTGCGGTTGTCGCAGGCCTGATCATCGTCATCTTCGTGATGCTCCCGTCGCTCTACCCCAGATTCACCCAACGCTCCAGCTAATGAGCCTGTAGCGGGAGTGGTTCCTCAATTTCGGGTCTTGGCGAGGAGTCTTAGGATCTCGATGTAGAGCCAGATGATCGTCACGGTGAGCCCGAACGCTGCGTACCACTCGAACTGTTTCGGCATCCCAGCATTGACGCCCCTTACGACCATGTCGAAATCGATCATCAGGTTGAGGGCGGCAATGCCGACAACGATGATGCTGAATCCGATCCCGACCGCACCGCTTGAATACGCCGGCGAGGACAACCCGAAGAGCGACATGATGAAGGACACCAGATACAACAGTGCGATCGCGACTGTGGCTCCGATGACGATGCCACGGAACTTGTCCGTGACCTTGATGATCCCCGTTACGAAAAGGAACAGCATCGAGATGAATACCGCAACGGTGGCGATGATCGCCTGAAGGACGATCCCGTCCCACGCAGCGTTGTAGATATGGCTGAACGCCCCGATCATCACGCCCTGGGTGATCGCATAGAGCGGACCCGTGATCATGGCAAGCTGTGGCTTGAACGCTGTCAGGATCGCAAGGCCGAGCACACCGATCGATACGAAGAACCACCAGATCGGTAGCGAAGTATCGCCGGTCTCGGGGCTTACAAGACCCCAGCCCCACGAGCCAGAAGCGACCACGAGGATCAGGAGCAGCATCGTCTTGAATGCTGTTCCGCCGATGCTCATCGTTGGATCACCCGACGGCGGAGCGACCGCGGGAATGGGCGTGCTTGCAAGCGCGGAATCTGTTGCTGGAAGGGTGCCGAACTCGCGCTCAAGCGTTGGATTTGCCATTCTCACTCCCGGTCTGGTTTGACGATGGTAGGGAGTGGCCTGTGTGATGATCAGCTGATGACGTGCGCCGGTTCGTCAAAGTGTCTAGCCTCGCGTCTATGGCCAGCTCACACGGTGCCAGTGCACCAGACGCAAGTGTTCTCGACAGTCTCCTCCAAGAGTTCCCCGATGACATGGATCCGGATAGGCGAGCGCTCGTCGAACCGTTCGCACGCATGTATCTCAAGCGTCTGGCTGCGTCTGAGATCCCTGATCTCCCAAGTGATCAGTTACTCGCAGAGATCTGCGACCTTCTCGACTTCTTTGATGCAAGACAGGGTGACACATCGGCGATCCGCGTGTTCACCCCACATGGCGCGGAGTGCGGGTACACAACGCCAGGGTCTGTTGTCCAGGTTGTGTCAGATGACAGCCCATTCCTTGTGGACTCCGTTGCTGCCGCAGTGGCGCGCAGCGGGGCCCTCGTGGTCCGGCACCTGCATCCGATCGCAGGTACCGTGCGCGATGGCTCGGGCAGGCTCGTGGAGATCGGTTCCGCGAGAGGTGCGACCACGAGGGAATCTGTCCAACATTTCGAACTCGACCGCGTGCTTTCCGAGGACGCGGTTGTCTCCCTCGAAGGCGATATCGCAGATGTCCTTGGTGACATCGGCTCCGTTGTCCGTGACTTCTCGCTCATGGGAGAAGCCATCAGGACGATGGTCGATACAGCGAAAAGGAGTGTGCACCATTACTCGTTCGAAGAGATCTCCGAGACGGTGGATTTCCTCAAATGGCTGCTCGACGACAATTTTGTGTTCCTTGGGTACCGCGAATACACGGTGGCCGATGAGGGCAACGGACTGGCTGTCAAGGCGGTTCCAGAGACCGGCCTCGGGATCCTCTCAGGAGACGGATCCGAGCCGACCTCGATCCTTCTCAATGATCTTCCGCCACATCTGGCGCAGCGCTACACCGGCGGTGACCTGCTCGTCATCACCAAGACGAACAGGCATGCCACTGTCCACAGGGATGCCCGCATGGACTACGTCGGCATACGGCAGATCGATCCCAACGGTGTAATGGTCTCTGAACTCAGGTTGCTCGGACTCTTCACATCCAAGGCGTACCTCACACCGGCGGGCGAGATTCCCGTTCTGCGCAGGAAACTGCAGCAGGTACTCGAGCTGCAGGACGTAATCGAGGGATCACACGACTACAAGTCGATCATCCAGCTCTTCGAGACGTTCCCGAAGGATGACCTCTTCGCGACAGCAGTTGAGCCGTTGAGTGAGACCTTAGGTGAACTCGTTGAGACCGAGGAGAATCAGTTCGTCCGTTTGTTCGTGCGCAGGGACCTTCTCGACCGCGCCGTGAGTGTGCTTGTCACGATCCCGAGGGATCGTTTCAACAGCGAGCTGCGAAAACAACTGCAGGTGCTGTTCCTGGAACGGTTCGGAGGGATGTCGATCGACTACAGGCTTGCGCTGGGTGAGTCGGGTGATGCTCGGATCCACTTCTCCGTGTGGACCGATGAAGGGGCACCGCTCGATATCGATGTCCTGGAACTCGAACGCGAGGTTGTTGCGCTTGCGCGCAACTGGGAGGATCGTGTATTCGATGAGTTGAACCTGGTAGCAGACGAACCTGTCGCCCGCAGATTGAGCGAGACCTGGACACCGTTGTTTCCTGCGTACTACAAGGCATCGACCGCGGTCCGTCTCGTTGCCGGGGACATACTCGCCCTCGAGGAACTGATGGAGTCTGATTCCGAGCTGCTCGTGAGCCTCCAGAACGAGATCGGTATCGGCAAGGCGCCTATCGCACACGAACGGCTGACCCGCATCACGGTGTACCGCAAATCGGGGAAGCTCAACCTTTCGATGGTCATGCCATTGCTCGAGCATCTCGGCCTGATCGTCGTTGAAGAGGTCCCCACCAGGCTCAAGAATGACGCGGGTACGTTCATCCACGACTTTGGCGTGCTGAGCGCAAGCGGTGAGCAACTCGACATCGATGAGGTCTCTGATCGGATCGCTGCAGGGATCACCGCCGTTCTCACTGGAAGTGCGGAGTCGGACTCCATGCAGCGGCTCCTCGTTTCGAGTGGTCTCTCACATGATGAACTGACGATGCTGCGTGCGTACAGGAGCTACTGGCATCTCGTGACGCCAGCATTCTCGAAGGGGTACATCGACAATGCGTTCGCTGCGCACCCTCGTATCGCCGAAAGTATCGTCAGATTGTTCGAGGCTCGTTTCGGGGTGGACCAGGACGCACTCACCGCCGAGACGATCGCAGATGAGATCCTCTCTCATCTTGACGAGGTCACTTCGCTCGATGAGGACAGGATCCTCCGCGGTTTTCTCGGACTCGTACTCGCGACAGAGAGGACGAACATCCTCGTTCCTGACAGGGAATCCCTCTCGCTGAAATTCTCGTCCGCTCTTGTCCCCGACATGCCTGACCCCAAGCCACTCTTCGAGATCTTCGTATACGCACCATCGATTGAGGGCGTGCACCTTCGTGGCGGAATGGTTGCGCGTGGTGGATTGCGATGGTCGGACCGTCGTGAGGACTACCGCACGGAGGTCCTTGGCCTCATGAAGGCACAGATGACCAAGAACGCAGTGATCGTGCCGACAGGTGCCAAGGGCGGCTTCGTGATCAAGGAATCCGAGGACCCATCACGGCCAACCTACGACGAGGTCAGGGACGGGTACAAGGTATTCATCAGGGGACTGCTCGACGTGACAGACAACAGGGTCGGTAGTGAGACGATTCCTCCCCCTGATGTGGTCCGTCATGACGGTGACGACCCCTACCTGGTCGTGGCTGCGGACAAAGGTACCGCAACATTCTCTGACACGGCGAACGAGCTT
>Ga0190293_1000329_pt1 | contig 16671 bp, 15 predicted proteins | sample 48693001_MG_FD_161671 | JGI IMG/M metagenome (GOLD analysis project Ga0190293, IMG submission 161671) | Hydrothermal vent microbial mat bacterial communities from Southern Trench, Guaymas Basin, Mexico - 4869-30-0-1_MG | ecosystem: Environmental > Aquatic > Marine > Hydrothermal vents >...
TCTATTTAGAGGAATATCATTTATTATTAGGCTATAATTTATTTGATTCTTCCGCACCTCTATTTTATCCAAGGCAAAGACCTCCCTACTTGGCTTAACAACACCTCCATTGACTTTAATGTGTCCTTTTTTACATGCTGTTGAAGCAATGTTACGGGTTTTGAAATATCTGACACACCATAAATATTTATCTATACGCATACAATTATTGTGAAAACTACGTTAATGTTTAGGTGCAAAACTAGTATTATATTGTATCTTGCACCTCAAAAATACGCAATAATGAAATTAAGAAAAATTACTTTGGCTAGTTTATGTTTACTACTTGCTTTTCTGTCTTGTAGTGATGATGATGAACCTGAATTTATACCCATACCTGAGCGTGATAGAGCGGAAGTTTATTTAGAAGATATTGTTGAAATTGAAGAATTTTTGCAAACACATTTCTATAATTATGAAGAATTCGATTTTAGTAATCCATATAGTCTTGCTAATGATACATTCGAAATCGAGTTTGATACTATTGAAGGTGTAAATAGTGATAAAATTCCTTTAATAGATCAAGTGGATTTTAAAATAGTTGAAGATTTTGAAGGTATTGAATATAAACTTTATTTTTTAACAGTTAGAGAAGGAGCTGGTGATGAAATACATGCTTCTGACAGATCATTTGTTAGTTATGTGGGATCTATAGCTGATGGCTCTGTGTTTGATAGCGCTGTTAGTCCAGCATCGCTTAGTTTAATAACAGTTGGATCAGTATTCGGAACAGTACAAGGATTTACAGAAGGTGTTATTGAGTTTAATACAGCAGATAGTTTTACAGAAAATAGTGATGGAACTATAACATATCACAATCATGGTATAGGAGCCTTTTTTATTCCTTCAGGAATTGCTTATTTTTCTACACCAATCACTGGAGTTGAAAGTTATACGCCAATATTTTTTAGAATTAGTTTGATGGCAAGAATTTTATCAGATTTCGATTTAGATAATATTTCTTCTTATTTAGAAGATTTAGATGGTGATGGTGATGTTTATACCGATGATACAGATGGAGATTTTATAGCAAACTTTATTGATAATGATGATGATGGAGATGGAGTCCTCACTAGAGATGAAGATTTGGAACCAGATGAAGATTTAGATGTAGATCGTGATGGTGATGGGATTTCAACTAACGATATTGGTGATGGAAACCCATTAAATGATGATACTGATGGAGATGGCACACCTAATTATTTAGATACAGATGATGATGGCTCTAGGCAAGATGATGAAGATGGTGATGGTATTCCTGATTACTTAGATAATTAATTATAAAACAAGCCACTTTGAAAAAGTGGCTTGTTTATTTTATAATAATAATGAGATGCTTAAAATAAGCTGACTTGGTCTAGTGTCTATTCTACTCTCTAAACCATCGTTTCCAATAAAAGTAGCAACATTATCACTTAGACCTTGTTCATATCTTAAATCTACACCAATTTTATAAATAGTAATACCAACACCAATATTAAGACCAACTGTAAAATCATTTTCTAAAGAATCAATTGAGATACCATCAAAATCAGATTCTAAAATATATTGAAGTGAAGGACCAGCAAAGATGTTTGCTAATCTTAAAAAACGTAAACCAATTAATAGTGGCGCATCAATTTTTTGTAGTTTAAAAGTTTCGCTATCATAATTACTTTTAGTTGCTGTATAAACAAGTTCTGGTTTAAAAAATATTTTACCACCAAGTTTTCCGAAAACACCAAAGTGATATCCTATACCTCTATCTGGATGTTCAGCAATCGCTCCAATAGATTCAATATAATCGCCATTAGCATTGTAGTTTAAACCAGCTTTAAATCCAAATCCATTTCTGTTTTGTGCATGCGTTAAAGTGATACATGCAAAACAAATCAAACTTAAAAAAAATATGTTTTTCATATTAATCGTTTTTGATATGATATGAAACGGTAGAAAATTATTATTATTTCCTTTTTATTACTGTTTCAACAGCTTTAATTATTGCTTCACTATTTAAACCATACTTTTCCATAAGTTGTGCTGGTGTTCCAGATTCTCCAAAAGTATCGTTGGTTGCTATAAATTCTTGAGGAGTAGGTTGATGTGTTGTTAAAACACGAGCCACACTTTCTCCTAAACCACCTAGATGATTGTGCTCTTCAGCAGTTACTATGCATCCTGTTTTAGAAACGGAATCTAATATGGCTTTTTCGTCTAGTGGTTTTATAGTATGTATGTTAATTACTTCAGCAGAAATTCCTTTCTCATGTAATATTTTTGATGCTTCCAGTGCTTCCCATACCAAATGTCCCGTTGCTACAATGGTAACATCAGTACCTTCGGTAAGTTGAACTGCTTTCCCAATTTCAAATTTTTGATCAGCAGGTGTAAAAATTGGAACAGAAGGTCTGCCAAATCTTAAATAAACAGGACCATCATAATCAGCAATAGCAATTGTTGCAGCCTTTGTTTGATTATAATCACACGGATTGATAACGACCATACCAGGTAGCATTTTCATTAAGCCTATGTCTTCCAGTATCTGATGTGTAGCACCATCTTCACCTAATGTTAAGCCTGCATGAGAAGCACAAATTTTTACATTCTTTCCAGAATATGCAATAGATTGCCTTATCTGATCATAAACTCTTCCAGTAGAAAAATTGGCAAATGTACCAGTAAAAGGAATTTTCCCACCTATAGTTAAACCAGCTGCAATGCACATCATATTGGCTTCAGCAATTCCAATTTGGAAAAAACGTTCTGGGTTTTCATCAATAAAGGTGTTCATTTTTAGTGAACCAATTAAATCGGCACAAAGGGCAACGACATTTGGATTAGTTCTTCCTAATTCGGCTAAACCAGAACCAAAACCACTTCTTGTATCTTTTTTTTCTGTATATGTATATGTTTTCATTTTATTTTTTTGATTGATGGTTAATAGTCCCCTAATGTTTCAAGGTTCTGTGATAATCCAATAGCTAATTGCTCATCATTTGGTGCTTTTCCATGCCAAGCATGAGTATGCATCATGAAATCTATACCATTTCCCATGACTGTTTTTAATAAAACACAAACTGGTTGTCCTTGACCTGTTTTAGATTTTGCTTCTGCCATTCCTAATAAAATAGCATCTATATTATTCCCTTCTTCAATTTCAACAACCATCCAACCAAAAGCTTCAAATTTTGCTTTTATACTTCCCATAGGTAAAACAGTATCTGTAGAACCATCAATTTGCTGACCATTTAAATCAACAGTAGCAATTAAATTATCAATTTTCTTTCCCGCAGCATACATAATGGCTTCCCAGTTTTGTCCTTCTTGTAATTCGCCATCTCCATGCAAACTATAAATTAAATGCGAATCGTTATTTAATTTTTTGGCATGTGCAGCACCAATGGCTACCGACATACCTTGTCCAAGTGATCCAGATGCAATACGAATTCCAGGTAAACCTTCATGAGTTGTAGGATGTCCTTGTAAACGTGTATTAATTAAACGAAATGTATTTAATTCCTCCACAGGAAAATATCCTGCCCTTGCAAGAACACTATAATAAACAGGAGAAATATGTCCATTAGATAGGAAAAATAAATCTTCTCCAATTCCATCCATATTAAAACCATCTTTTGTAGACATAATTTCATTAAAAAGTGCTACAAAAAACTCGGCACAGCCTAAAGAACCTCCTGGATGTCCAGAGTTTACTTTGTGCACCATCCGTAAAATATCTCTACGTACTTGTGTTGTTAAATCTTCTAGTTGTTGTGTGTTTGGCATCTTTTAAATGTTATTATTTTAGTAGCAAAAATATAGTTTTAAAGCCCTTAAACAAAAATAGAGTAAGTGCACTTATTAACGAATTTTATCGATTTGCTAACAATTTTGATTTTATTAAGAAGTACATCTCCTTTTGTTATTTATATTTGCTAATTGATGAATAGTTTAGTATGAAATTTGAATTAAAAGCAAAAGACTCACAAAGTAGTGCCAGAGCTGGAATAATAACAACAGATCATGGTAAAATTGAGACACCTATTTTTATGCCAGTTGGCACCGTTGCATCTGTAAAAGGAGTGCATCAGCGTGAACTTAAAAATGATATTAAACCTGATGTTATTTTAGGTAATACGTATCATTTATTCCTTAGGCCAAAAATTCATATTTTAGAAAAAGCAGGTGGATTACATAAATTTATGAATTGGGATAAAAACATTCTTACAGATTCTGGTGGATATCAAGTCTATTCTTTATCCTCTAATCGAAAAATTAAAGAAGAAGGTGTTAAATTCAAATCACATATTGACGGAAGTATGCATACATTTACACCTGAAAATGTGATGGAAATTCAGCGTAGTATTGGAGCAGATATCATTATGGCTTTCGATGAATGTACACCATATCCATGTGATTACAATTATGCAAAACGGTCTATGCACATGACACACCGTTGGTTAGATAGGTGTATTAATCATTTAGAGAAAACACCTTTAAAATATGATTATAGTCAAACGTTTTTCCCTATTGTTCAAGGAAGTACTTATAAAGATTTAAGGCAGCAATCAGCCGAATATATTGCAAATGCTGGAGCTGAAGGGAATGCAATAGGAGGACTATCTGTTGGAGAACCTGCAGAAGAAATGTATGCAATGACCGAAATTGTTACAGACATCCTTCCTGAAGATAAACCGCGGTATTTAATGGGAGTCGGTACTCCAATTAATATTTTGGAGAATATTGCTTTGGGAATCGATATGTTTGATTGTGTAATGCCAACTCGTAATGCAAGAAATGGGATGTTATTCACTGCTCATGGCTCAATAAACATTAAGAATAAAAAGTGGGAAGATGATTTTTCAGCTATTGATGATATGGCAATTACTTTTGTAGATACAGATTATAGTAAAGCATATTTAAGACATTTATTTTCTGTAAATGAGCTTTTAGGAAAACAAATTGCAACAATTCATAATTTAGGGTTTTATTTATGGTTGGTTCGCGAGGCTAGAAAACATATCTTAGCTGGAGATTTTAGAATATGGAAAGATAAAATGGTAAAACAAATGGGTAAACGCCTATAGTTTTGATATGTTTACCAATTTTAGAATAGTATTTAAAAGAATTTATAATCAACAAATTACATTTAATATTAAAGTATAAAGATTAGTGAATGAAGATATTAGATTGGTACATATTAAAGCGCTATCTTTTTACATTTTTTTTGATGTTATTGCTGTTTATTCCAATTGGTATTACAGTCCACTTAGCTGAGAAAATAGGTAAAATATTAGAAAACGAAGTACCTTTTGGAGAGCTGTCAAGATACTTTTTAGATTTTACAATTTATTTTGCACACTTATTATTTCCATTATTCCTTTTTTTATCTGTGATATGGTTTACTTCAAAATTGGCTAATAATACTGAAGTTATCGCTTTTTTAAGTTCTGGAGTTTCTTTTACAAGATTTTTAAGACCATATATTATTGGAGCAACAATTGTTGGAGCATTAGCTTTATTGTTAGGTATGTTTCTCGCTCCAATAGCTAGCAAAGGGTTTAATGATTTTGATTATAAATATTTAAAAAGGAATAAGAAAGCTTCAAAAAACGGAAGTGTATATAGGCAAATAAATGATAATGATTTTATTTATGTTAGTAGTTTTGATACTAAAAATATGCGTGGACAAAATTTTACACTCGAGCATATTGAGGGAAATAAAATGATTTATAAAATAAGTGCTAAATCAATACAATATCAAGAAAAAGATTCTACATATAAATTGACGACTTATGTAAAAAGAATTATAGGAGAAAGAAATGATATTATTGAAACTGCAAGACGAAAAGACACTATTTTTTCTTTCGATTTAGAAGATTTAACACCTGTTGAATATATTGCCGAAACTTTGACTTACGATGATTTGACTAAGTTTATTGTTAAAGAAGAAAAACGAGGATCTTCTAATATAGGTAGATATAAATTGGTGAAATATAGAAAATGGAGTTTGCCAGTTTCTGTATTTATATTAACTATTATAGCTGTCGCTGTATCTTCCAAGAAACGTCGAGGAGGTATGGGAGTAAACCTAGCTGTTGGAATTTGTATTGCAATGGTTTTTGTCTTTTTCGATAAGATTTTTGGAGTAATGGCTTCACAATCAGACTTCCCACCACTTTTGGCTGTCTGGTTTCCTAATATAGTTTTTGGAATAGTCGCAATTTATCTATTGTATAATGCAAGAAGATAGGCTCAAAAACTACTTGCACCTCCATTTTCTAGTCTTTATTGCTGGGTTTACAGCCATTTTAGGGGAATTAATTTCTATAAAAGCTGTTGACTTAGTTTGGTTTAGAATGCTATTTGCTTTAATATTAATTGTTGTTTATATTTTTATAGCCAAAATAAAAATAAAAGTTCCGAAGAAATCTTTATTAAAATTGTCCTTTGCTGGAATTATTATTGCTTTACATTGGATTACTTTTTTTGGAGCTATAGATGCTTCAAACGTTTCTATAACATTAGCAATGTTTTCAACAGGTGCTTTTTTTGCATCATTAATTGAGCCTATAATTTATAAACGAAAATTTATATGGTATGAAATGCTTTTTGGAATATTAATAATTGCAGGTATTTTTATAATAACCCAAAGTGAAATGAAATACTTAACAGGTATTATTTTAGGTATTACTTCAGCATTTTTATCTTCATTATTTGCCGTTTTAAATGGAAAGTTTTTAGAAATACATTCTGCTACTGTTATTTCTTTGTATGAATTTATAAGTGGTGTATTATTTATTAGCGTTTTCATTTTAATTTTCGGTAACGGCTTTTCTTTAGAATTTTTTAATTTAAATCTTTCTGATTATAGTTATCTCTTTATTTTAGCTTCTATATGTACAGCATATGCATTTATTGCTTCCGTATATGTAATGCGACATATAAGTCCGTACACAGTAATTCTCACATATAATTTAGAACCTATTTATGGTATTATTTTAGCCCTTTTATTATTTCCTGAAAAGGAAAAAATGAGCTTGAATTTTTATTATGGTGCTGCAATTATTATAGGTGTTGTATTACTTAACGGTGTAATGAAAAATTTTAAAAATTTAAATAATAAACCTCTATAAGAAACTACTAGATTGAGTTTTATGGGTTAATAATGAATTCTACTTGTCTTAAAGATTAAAAGAAACTACATTTAATATCTCTCCATTATATGTAAAACGAAAAAAATATGTAGGTTTGTAGGCTAACAAAAATTAAAAGACAAATTCCTATGGAATATTTAGAATTTGAACTTCCTATTAAAGAACTAGAAGATCAGTTGCAAAAGTGTCAAGTAATAGGTGCAGAAAGCGAAATAGATGTAACTGATACGTGCAAGCAAATTGAGAAAAAATTAATTGCAACAAAAAAAGATATCTATAAAAATTTAACGCCTTGGCAACGTGTTCAAATGTCTCGTCATCCTAATAGACCTTATACAATGGATTATATTACTGCAATTTGTGGTGATACATTTTTAGAACTTCATGGAGATAGAGGATTTAAAGACGATAAAGCCATGATTGGTGGTTTGGGAAAAATTGGAGATCAAAGTTATATGTTTATTGGTCAACAAAAAGGGTATAACACTAAAACGCGACAATATAGAAATTTTGGTATGGCCAATCCAGAAGGTTATCGAAAAGCTTTACGTTTAATGAAGTCAGCCGAAAAATTTGGAATTCCTGTAGTAACCTTATTAGATACACCAGGTGCTTATCCCGGATTGGAAGCTGAAGAACGTGGACAAGGAGAAGCTATTGCTAGAAATATTTTAGAGATGACACGCTTAAAAGTTCCAATAATAACTGTTGTAATTGGTGAAGGAGCCTCAGGTGGCGCTTTAGGAATTGGTGTTGGAGATAAAGTTTTGATGTTAGAAAACACATGGTATTCTGTGATATCACCAGAATCTTGTTCTTCTATTTTGTGGAGAAGCTGGGAATATAAAGAGCAAGCTGCTGAAGCTCTAAAGCTTACAGCTAAAGATATGAAAAAGCTTAAAATAGTAGACGAAATCGTTAAAGAACCACTTGGTGGTGCTCATAATGATAGAGAAGCAACATTTAAAACAGTTAGTAATGCTATAACTAAGTCTTATGAAGAGTTTAAAAACTTATCACCAAAAGAATTAGTCCATCAACGAATGGAAAAATATGCAAATATGGGAGTGTATAATGGCTAAGTCTCTGTTATAACACTTATTAAAATAACCGAAGTATATTTGCTTCGGTTTTTTTATGCTTATTAACAATATTTCTTATTTATTAACAGTTAAAATGTTGATTACCTGTGAAGATTGCATTAACTTTATAAATCACTTAATCATTACAATTTTTTTACTTTCGCTTAATGAAACAACCTAATCAAATACAAGGCTACAAAGTTGATAAAAGTACAATTATTAACCTTGAAAAAGGCAAAATCCCTCCACAAGCACTTGATTTAGAAGAGGTTGTGCTTGGAGCGATGATGATTGATAAAAAAGGAGTAGATGAGGTTATAGATATTTTAAGCCCAGATGCATTTTATAAAGAATCGCATCAGCATATTTTTGAAGCCATTTTTCAATTGTTCGAAGATAGTCAGCCAATTGACTTATTAACGGTTTCTAGTCAATTAAAGAAAAACCAAAAGCTAGATATTTCTGGAGGTGATTTTTATCTTATTTCACTTACTCAAAAAGTGTCTTCTTCAGCACATATTGAGTTTCATGCGCGTATTATTTTGCAGAAGTTTATTCAACGTAGTTTAATAAAAATATCTAGTGAAATAATTGAAGATTCTTATGACGAAACTAAAGATGTTTTCGACCTTTTAGATAATGCAGAGGCGAAACTATATGAAGTAACTCAAGGAAATATAAAAAAATCGAGTGAAACTGCTCAGAGTTTAGTTATTCAAGCAAAGAAAAAAATTGAAGAAATTTCTAATAAAGAAGGTATGAGTGGTATTCCTTCTGGTTTTGATAAATTAGATAAATTGACTTCTGGTTGGCAAGAGAGTGATTTAATAATTATTGCTGCTCGTCCAGGTATGGGTAAAACTGCATTAACATTATCTATGGCAAGAAATATTGCTGTTAATCATAATATCCCTGTCGCTTTCTTTTCATTAGAAATGGCATCTGTACAATTAATTACGCGTTTAATTTCTAGTGAAACAGGCTTGTCTTCTGAAAAATTAAGAACAGGTCGATTAGAAAAACACGAATGGGAACAACTTAATGTAAAAGTTAAGGGACTAGAAAAAGCACCTTTGTTTATAGATGATACACCATCTCTTTCTATTTTCGATTTGCGAGCGAAAGCAAGACGTTTGTCTTCACAGCATGGTATTAAATTAATTATTGTTGATTATTTGCAGTTAATGACCGCTGGAGGAAGTCAAAAAGGATTTGGAAATAGAGAGCAAGAGATTTCTACTATCTCACGTAACCTTAAAGCATTAGCAAAAGAATTAAGTGTTCCAGTAATTGCTTTGTCACAATTATCTCGTGCTGTTGAAACACGTGGTGGAAGTAAAAGACCATTATTGTCAGATCTTCGTGAATCTGGTGCAATTGAACAAGATGCAGATATTGTATCGTTTATTTATAGACCTGAATATTATAAAATTGATGAGTGGGACGATGAAGAACGTTCTCCAACTGAAGGTCAAGCAGAGTTTATTGTTTCAAAACATAGAAATGGTGGGTTAGATAATATTCGTTTAAAATTTGTAGGGCATTTAGGTAAATTTGATAATTTGGATGATTTCGATTCTCCTTTTGAGTTTCATAGTAAAATGAATGCTGCTGCTAACGACGATACTTTTAAACCTAGTAACTTTCCAACGTCTACAGACGAAGCTTTTGGGTCTCCAGAAGCTGACGATAATGATGTGCCATTTTAAGTCTTAATGTTCCTCAGGGTTTTGTAAATATGAATATAGAATTACAGATAAATCAATTACGAGAAGAACTAAGACAGCATAATTATAATTATTATGTTCTTGATAATCCAATAATTAGCGATTATAACTTCGACCTAAAACTTAAAGAATTACAAAATCTAGAAAACCAATATCCAGAGTTTTTTAATGCCAATTCTCCTACACAACGAGTAGGAGGTGAAATCACAAATAATTTTGAGACAGTTACTCATGACCATAGAATGTATTCTTTGGATAATTCATATTCTAAAGAAGATTTATTAGAATGGGAAACACGACTAAAAAAATTAGTAGATGGAAATATTCAATATACCTGCGAACTTAAATATGATGGTGCATCTATAAGTATAACTTACGAAAATGGAAGTCTAATTAAAGCAGTAACTAGAGGCGATGGTTTCCAAGGAGATAATGTAACAACTAATATAAAAACAATTAAGTCAGTTCCTTTGCAATTAAAAGGTGATTTTCCTCAGAAATTTGATATTCGAGGTGAAATAGTTTTGCCTTTTGATGGGTTTAATAAAATGAATGAAGAGCGCATTGAAATTGGTGAAGAGCCTTATAGAAATCCACGAAATACTGCTTCAGGAAGTTTAAAATTAAAAGACAGTAGAGAAGTTGCTAAACGGCCTTTAGAATGTTTGTTATATACTATTATTGGAAATAATCTAGATCTACCTACTCAGTTTGATTGTCTTGAAAAAGCTAGGGCAATGGGTTTTAAAGTGCCAAGTGCTGCACGTTTGGTTAATTCTATGGATGCTGTTTTAGGGTATATAAATTATTGGGATACAGCTCGTTATGATTTACCTTACGAAACTGATGGTGTGGTTATAAAAGTTAACGATTTGTTTCAACAAGAAGAGTTAGGTTTTACTGCTAAATCGCCACGTTGGGCAATGGCTTATAAATTTAAATCAGAACAGGTTTCTACAGTCTTAAAAAGCATTTCTTATCAAGTTGGTCGAACGGGAGCAATCACACCAGTTGCAAATTTAGATCCTGTAGAATTAGCTGGTACAACAGTAAAAAGAGCTTCTTTACATAATGCTGACCAAATTGAAAAGTTAGATATAAGAGTTGGAGATACCGTTTTTGTCGAAAAAGGAGGTGAAATTATTCCTAAAATTATAGCAGTAGATTTAAGTAAGCGCTTTGATGATTCTAAACCAACGCAATATATTAAGTATTGTCCTGAGTGTGAAACAGTATTGGTTAGGATTGAAGGTGAAGCAAAGCATTATTGTCCTAATTTTAATGGTTGTACTCCGCAAATTATTGGTCGTATTCAGCATTATATTTCTAGAAAAGCAATGGATATTGAAGGACTTGGAGGTGAAACAGTGGCGCTTTTAGTTCATGAGGGTTTGATTACTAATTATACGGATTTATACGAATTAAAAAAAGAACAAGTCATTCCATTAGAGCGTATGGCAGAAAAAAGTGCAGATAACTTAATTAATGGTATAGAGATTTCTAAGAAAATACCTTTTGAGCGTGTGTTATATGCTTTAGGTATTCGTTTTGTTGGAGAAACGGTCGCTAAAAAATTAGCTAAACATTATAAATCAATTACTAATTTGTCAATTGCTACAGAAGATGATTTGATAAATGTTGATGAAATAGGCATTAAGATAGCTAAGAGTGTTTTAGAATTTTTAGCATCTGATGATAATAAGTACAATATTCAAAAGTTGATGGATTTTGGTGTTCAGTTAGAAATTTCTGAAAATGAACTAGCGAATCAAACAGAAAAGCTTAAAGGGCTAACATTTGTAGTTTCTGGTGTTTTTGAAACAGTTTCTAGAAATGAACTAAAAAAACTTATAGAGGATAATGGAGGAAAAGTATCATCTTCTATATCTTCAAAAACTAGCTTTATAATTGCTGGTGACAAAATGGGGCCAAGTAAAAGGGAAAAAGCTGAAAAATTAAATATTCAACTTTTAAATGAAGCAGATTTCCTACAAAAAATAGATTAAATAAAATATTTAATCGATAAAATGTAATTATTTATCGATTAATTGTAAAATTTTACTTATGTTTGTTTTCGAACTTATACATAAGTTATGACCAAATCTAATATTTTAATAGGATTAGTAGTGCTTCTAAGCATGCTGTTTATTGTTTTTCAATTTAATAATAATGAGGTGTTATCTACAATGGTAAGGTCGCTTATTGTTCCAATGATAACATTACTATATTTTATTAATGTAAAAAAGAGGTCGTTTTTTTTCACTATGTTCTTAGTATTATTTTCAATTTCAGAAATAACCGTTTTGTTTAGTAGATATTTTCCTGCTCAGTCTGAATATTTTGTTGGTAATTCACTTTACATTTTAGCATATATCTTTTTGATTTATGAAATTTTAAAAGGTTTAGATTTTACTTATCTTTTTAAGAATTTTTCAATTCACTTATTAATTTTAAGTGCTTTAAATATTTATGTAATCTATGTATTGTTGAAGATTGAAGACCCTTTTGTAATCGGATTTGAGTTTGTTATAGAGTTTATTTATAATATAGTGACACTCTTTTTATTATCTATTTCGCTATTAAGCTATTTTTGTAAGGATAATAGGAAATCGTTACTTATCTTTTTAGGTTCTATATGTATTGTTTTTTCTGAAGTTATTCAAATAGCATATTATTATATCGCTGAGAAAAACTTATTGAGCCTTTCATATTCTATTTTATTAATTTTAGCGTTCTGTTTTTATTACTATCAATCAACAATTGAAAATGAAGATGTTAAATCGGTAGTGCATTAATTAGAATTTTCCCAAATAAGCTTGACCTACAATGAGATCTAAAATAATTTTAGGAATAATAATTACGCTTGTCGTAGCCTTTATTAGTCTTATAGTTTTTAAACAGAATGAAGTTGCAGACTACCTTAGACTTGCAATTTTACCTTTAGTTACTGTTTACTATTATTTAAGTGATAATAAAAGAAATAGTTTTTTCTTTTATTTTCTTTTATTATACTCTATTGGTGAATTTATATCTGTTTTATATTACTTTATTCCTTTTCCTTTAGTTATAGATAACATCTTATATTTTTCGGGTAATTCTTTATACATAGTTGCTTATATATTTTTAATATTAGAAATTGTAAGATCAATGATTTTTTTGGAAGTTATTAGTCGTTTTGCTGTACATCTTATTATTTTATTAGCTTTAAATATATATTGTATTTCTTTAATTTCCGATGTAACTATTAAAAGCGGTGTTTTAGTCAATATATATGAACATATTTTAGAAGTTGTTTATAATATGACTGTAATGATTTTGCTTACTATAGCATTAATAAATTATCTGTATAGAGATTCTAAAAAAGCAATGAATTTGCTTATTGGTACTTTATGTATTGTTTTTTCTGAAGTAATCCAAGTTGCTTATTTCTATGTTTCTGAAATCTATATGTTAAGTCTAGTTTATTCTTTACTACTGGTAATGGCATTTTTATTTTTCTATATACAAAATAGAATGAGCTATCAAGAATGTGAAATACATAAGAATTAAAAAGTGAATGAATTAATCGTATAACTTCTATACTATTATTGAAGTGCCTTTCGCGGCTTTGTTTTTGTTTGTGTCAAAATAAAAATCAATCTTACCAAGATTAATTCCATAACATCCAACTTGATTTACAAGTACATTTTCCCCTTCACTATTTTTAGTAATAGTAGGTTTAGGTAAAAACGTATGTGTATGTCCGCCAATAATTAAATCAATACCTTTTGTGTTTTCTGCTAATAATAAATCACTTATTTTATTAGAATCATTTTTATAATGATAACCTAGATGAGATAAACAAATAATTAAATCACACTGTTCGGTGTCTTTTAAAATTCTACTCATATCTTGAGCGATTTCTATAGGGTTAAGATATTTTGTTTCTTTATACATTCTTGGGTCTACCAAACCTTCAAGTTCTATTCCAAGACCAAAAACACCAATCTTAATATCCTTTCTTTTAAATATTTTATAAGGTTTAACATGAGTGTCTAAAACAGTATTTGAGAAATCATAGTTTGCAGATACAAAATCGAAATTTGCATGAGGTAATTGGGCGTAAAATCCTTCGATGCTATTATCGAAATCATGATTACCTAATGTTGCAAGGTCATATTTTAATTTACTCATAAGTTTAAACTCGAGTTCGCCTCCATAATAGTTAAAGTAAGGCGTGCCTTGAAAAATATCACCAGCATCTAATAATAAAGTATGCTGATTTTCTTTACGAATAGCATCTATTAAACTAGCTCTTCTTGCTACACCTCCTTGGTTTGGATTCCTTCCATCCTCTGGTCCAAAAGGGTCTATATGACTATGTACATCATTAGTATGTAGAATAGTGATTTTTGTTGTTCTTTCAATACTAGAAAACGATTGCAAGCCTAAACTACCTAAAGTTATTAATGTTGTAGCAGCAGTAGCCTGTTGAATAAAATCTCTACGTTTCATATCTATGTGTTAGTTTTATTTAAGTTGAATAAATCTGTCATCGATAACAGGCTTAATCGTATCTGTCTTATAAAAATGGTCCAATAAAGCATTACGTATTTTATAATCTAAATTATATAAGCTATCATTAGGCTTAAAGAAGGTCATTCTATCTCCACCATTATATAAATAATCATTAGTTGCTACATAATATGTTTTTAAAGGATCTATTGGCTTCCCTTTTATTAAAGCTTCAGAAACATTATAATCTTTGTCTAAAGTTAATTTAAGCTTAGAAATTGGGTGAGCTCTTTTAGCAGCTTTTAAGTAATCAATTAAACTATTAATACTTTTACCTTTAAGAGCAACAACAACAATGCTATTTTCAAAAGGCATAATTTTAAAAGCTGTTCTTGTTGTTATATTTCCTTTAGAAATTATAGAGCGAATGCCTCCATGATTTAAAAGCACCATATCAATTGTATGTCCAGTTCTACTTTTAAAAACGGGATTAGCTTGATCATAAATAACATCTGCCATAAAGTTACCGATGGCAGTATTTAAATCACCATCAGACTTAGAATAAGTTTGAACAGCATATCCTAAAACACTATCAAGATCTTTATTAATATAATCTCTATAAGGTTTGATTATTGCGTCTATTTCAGTGTTTATTACTAAGCTATCAGAAATAGGGATTTGCTCACCTTCAATTCTTGTTAAATGCTTTTTTTCTTGTTGACAAGCACTTATAGTTAATGTTAAAATGATGAAAATAATATGTCTGAAATTCATGTTTAAACTTATAAATTTTAATATTCTATTGTATGTACTTTTATTACCTTTACGGAAAGTATAAATATAAATGATTTTAAAGGGTTTTAAAGAAAAATCAAATAAAAAGTACTTAAGCGCAATTTTAAAAAAAAGAAGCGTTATATATGACGATAATAAAATAGAAAGTTTAGGTATTATTTTAAATATTGATGAGACAAATGATTTGGAGTTGCTTAAAACATTAGCAACAAATATAAGAGTAAGACCAAATAAATTAAAAGTGATAGCGTTTACTTCTAATAAATTAGAAGCAACATATTCTTGGGATGTTTGTTTTAATCCAAAAGATTTTGGTTGGAATGGAAAGATTAAAAATATCGAATTACAATCTTTTTTAGATAGTAAATTTGATGCTTTAATTAGTTATTATTCTGAAGATATACTCGAATTAAAATTGTTGACTGCAAAATCAAAGGCCAAATTTAAAATTGGAATTTTACAAACGGATAAACGTTTAAATGATTTAATTATAAAAACAAACTTAAAAGAATTTAAAGTATTTAAAAACGAAATTTTAAAGTACTTACAGATATTTAATAAAATAAAACATGAATAGTAAGTTTATTGGAACAGGAGTAGCATTAATTACACCATTTAAAAAAGATTTAAGTGTAGATTATGATGCATTAGCACATATTGTAAATTATAATATTGTTAATGGAACAAACTATCTAGTAATAAGTGGAACAACTGGCGAGAGTGCTACAATTTCGTATGAAGAGAAAAAAGAAATTGTTAAAACAGTTGTTAGCACAAATAAAGGGCGTTTGCCCTTAGTTTTAGGTATTGGTGGGAATAATACGGCACAAGTTATCGCAGAAATTAATACGACAGATTTTTCAGATATTGATGCTATTTTATCGGTTGCTCCTTATTACAGTAAGCCAACACAAGAAGGACTTTATCAGCATTTTAAAGCAATTTCTGAAGCTTCACCAATTCCTGTTATTTTATATAATGTGCCTGGAAGAACTTCAAAAAACATGTTGCCCGAAACCACTTTGCGCTTAGCAAGTGATTTTCAAAATATTGTTGCTGTAAAAGAGGCAGGAAACAGTATGTCACAATATCTAGAATTGTTAAAAAATAAACCTGAAGATTTTTTAATTATTTCTGGAGATGATGATTTAGCTTTAGGTGTTATTTTAGCTGGAGGTTCTGGAGTGATTTCAGTAATTGGTCAAGTTTTACCTGAAATTTTTTCAAAAATGATTCGTTTAGGATTAGAAGGAAAATCAAAAGAAGCTTATAGCCTACATTTTAAGCTTATAGAAATTATAAATCTTATTTTTTCTGAAAATAATCCAGCAGGAATAAAAGCTGTTTTTGAAGCATTAAAAATTTGTGAAGCTACGGTTAGATTACCTTTAGTTGAAGCTA